>Ga0265293_10011875_pt1 | contig 11703 bp, 10 predicted proteins | sample Munlanlewell138R_FD_192505 | JGI IMG/M metagenome (GOLD analysis project Ga0265293, IMG submission 192505) | Leachate microbial communities from a municipal landfill in Southern Ontario, Canada - Leachate well 138R | ecosystem: Engineered > Solid waste > Landfill > Unclassified | place: Canada... | reverse complement strand
TTCGTTTTCCTCCCCGTGTCTTACCAATTTTTACATTTTTGCCCTTTTACACTAATACGAAAAAGGCCAAAGACGATAGGAATTTTTAAATATCTGCCAGCGATGAGCCAGTCCTCTGGGTTCAATGATTAAAAACAACACAATAACTAACCCAAATAACATGGGGGTGATACCCGAAGCCCACCCAGAGGGGAACACGGTAATAGTCGACTCCAGGAATGGCACGAGTTCCAGTGACAGTAACCGTTCCAGCAAGCGGATGAAAACCACCCCAAATATTGGGCCTGCGGTGGTGCCCAGCCCGCCAATTATAATCATACCTACATATAATATAGATTCTTTAAAGCTAAAAAATTCCGGATTAAGAAATCCGTAATAGCAGTGCGCCAATAACGCTCCACTAATTCCGGCGAAAAAACACCCGGTGAAAAAAGCAATAAGTTTGTAGCGAAACAGGTTTATACCCATCACCTGAGCTGCCAGGTCGTTATCCCTGATGGCTACAAAAGCCCTGCCCTGCCGGGTCCTTGCCAGGTTTTTTGCCACAAATATCGCAATGACACAAATTGCCATGATTAAGTAGTATTTGCTTAGTTGGCCGGTGAACTGGTATCCGAATATTTCTGCAGCCGGTACGTTAAGACCAATAAATCCCCCGGTTAAGCTTCCCCACTGGCTAATCACCCACATTATGATAAATTGAGCAGCGATGGTACTAATCGCCAGGTAAAATCCTTTCACACGTAAAGATGGAAGCCCAAAAAGCACACCGGTTAAGCCCGCCATTAATCCGCCTCCAAGCATACCAAAGAGAAACGGGACTTCGTATTGACCGGTAAGAATTGCTGAAGTATAAGCACCAACTGCTATAAATCCTGCGTGCCCAATTGAAAGTTGCCCGCAATAACCAGTAAGCAGGTTTAAACCCAGAGCAGCGATAATCGTAATGGCAATGATATTGAATATACTCAACCAGTAATTTGCCATAAAAAGGGGCACTACTATTAAAGCAACCAATAGCAATCCAAGCATAGCCCACTGCGTTTTAGTGCGGAATATTGCCATATCTTGAGCATATGTATAGTTTCTTATTCCTGCCGGTAAATGCACTTTAAATCCTCTCTATACGTGTTTCGCCAAATAGTCCATACGGTTTAATAAACATTACGATAATTATGATGATAAACGGAATAATTTCTTTTACTCCCGGCCAAGTTATAGCCGTGAGATATCCACCCGCCAGATTTTCCGCAAGTCCTATGATAGGTCCAGCGATTATTGCCCCAAGAAAGGAATCGAGTCCCCCTAATATCACTACCGAAAATGATTTCATGCCGGTTTCAACCAATCCGTAACTTATCCCCCCAATACTGGACATCAGTACTCCGCCAATAGCCGCCATGACGCAGGCAAACATCCACGAGCGGGAGAATATTTTGGTTACCGGTATTCCGCATGCCTGCACTGCCATCTGATCATCAGCAGTAGCTCTCATGGCAATACCCATACGACTATACTTAAAATATAACGATAAGGCTACAAATAACAGCAACGAGATGCCAGCCGCCCAAAGGTATTCCTGAGACACCACTGCAGTAACAATGCGTACCGGATCCTGAGGAAACAACCTGGGCAGCACATCCACACCCCAAGGCCAGACAAAGGTACAAAGCCCCTCAATGAAATAAGCCATACCAAGCGTAACCGCAATCAGTGATAGGATTGGCTGAGCGATCAACGGTCTTAATATAAACCTTTCGATTATCCATCCGAGCAGAAGAGCGAAGCCTACAACAATGAACAAACCAAGCCATATTGGTAAGCCAGTTTGAGCCAGCATTCCGTAGGTAAACCAGGAAAACAACAGCACCAGTTGGCCTAACGCAAGATTGGCTACGCCGCTGGATTTCCATATAAGCACAAAACCCATTGCTATCAGAGAATACACCATGCCTACAGTTATGCCAGTGATTGTGTACTGAAGTAAATCAGCCATTAATCCCTCCTGGTTCATCTGCGGATCTTACCTTTATACTAGTTGTCACAACTCCCCGCCTGCCATCCCGATAAGTCACCGGGGCTTCAACTTTAACCTCACTGCCACCTTGATACATGGCTTCAATCAATTCCCGATAGCGCTCTTCCATATATTCCCTTCGCAGTTTACGTGTCCTGGTGAGCTCAGCTTCATCGGCATCGAATTCCTTGTGCATAAGAACGAATCTTTTTACGCGCGCTGGTGCTGGCAGATAGCTGTTGACTCGATTAAGATCGCGGCGGATGAGATCGGCTACTTCTTCACGCTGGGAAAGATCTACAAAAGTAGTGTATGCGATGTGGTGGTCTTCCGCCCATTTGCCTACCATCGCAAAATCCATGTTGATAATTGCCGTTACGTAGTCTCTTTCAACATCACCAACCACCATGGCATCTTTTATGTAAGGGCTGAAACGTAATCTTCCTTCTATATACTGTGGAGCGTATTTTGCGCCGGTTCTGAGCTCGCCCATATGTTCCAGGCGATCCAGAAACAGAATATGACCATTATCATTAATGTTTACTGCATCACCTGTACGACACCAGCCTTTGTAAAGTGCTTGCCGGGTTTTCTCCGGATTAGCATGGTAGCCACTAAACATACAGTCACTTCTCACCCAGAGCTCTCCGGAATCCATCAACCTGACTTCTACTCCCCTGGCTGGCCTTCCTACACTTTCAAAACGTATATCTCCCTCACTATGGGAAGAAATATATCCCGATTCGGTACTAGCATAATTCTGCCTGAGCGATACACCTATTGCATGAATAAACCGAAAAGTATCCAGACTTAAAACAGAACTGCCAGTCACAGCGAACCTCACCCGGGATAATCCTAGTTTATCTTTAAGGGGATGAAATAATAATAAATTGGCAATAGCGTATAGTACTTTCCATCTTGTCGGAGGCTTTTTACCTTCTAATGTGAAATCAGCCATCCGATACCCAACTGGCATACACAATTTATATACAAACCGCTTAAGCCAATGGGCATCCATCATTTTAATCTGGATTTCGCTAACCAGTCCTTCCCATTGGCGTGGTCCATATATAACAAAATGCGGACCAACCTCGCGTGTATCTTGTGCAATTGTATCCGGCTCCTCGGCAAAGTTCAGCCGCGCACCGGTTAAAAGATGCGGTATCGTTGAAAAATAACTATCGCCGACCCAAGCGGCAGGGAAGTTTGAAATAAGGTCATCTTTATCAGTAAGCGGATAACGACTGATAAAACTCTGAGCTGTACGGATCAAAGCCCGGTGGGTAAGAATAGCCCCTTTGGGAAGGCCGGTAGTACCTGAAGTATAGTAAATAAAAGCGGTGTCATCAGGTTGAAGCCTGACAACAAGATTATCAAATTCGTCTGGATTATTACGGTCTCGCTCTTTACCCAGGTCTAATACATCATTGAAATTAACAAGGGTAGGATCATCGTAGTTTTTTAAACCTTTTGGATCCCAATAAACGACTTTTCTGAGGGATGGTAATTCATGTTTAATCTGGAGAAACTTGTCAACCTGTTCTTGATCGTTGGCAATGGCAAAGCTTGCACCAGAATGTTCCATGATATACTTTAATTCAGAGGGAATCGAATCAACAAAAGTCCCTGTTGCAATCGCTCCTGCTGCCTGGACAGCAAATTCCCCCCAGAACCACTCAGGCTCATTATCCCCAATAATGCAAACTACGTCGCCAGGATTTAATCCCATTTGAATCAGTCCTAGCGAAAAATACTTTACACGCTTGTAATACTCCTGCCAACTGTACCGCTTCCAGATTCCAAACTGCTTCATGCACATGGCCGTACGGTCTGCCCGTTTCAAGCTGTTAGCTACTACAAGCCCTGGTATTGTTTCTGCTGTCAACTGTGACACTTTTCCTCCCGGATATAAAGAAACCTCCCTTGCCGGGGAGGTTAAATCTCTACCATATTCAGGTTAAGTTCTATAATACCTGCATAAAAGAAATACCCCCGGCGCACCTGGTGCGCCCGGTAAACGCGAAATTAAACTTAACCTGGTTTAAATAATTGTTATTTTCCATAACTGACTCATACAGAGAACGTGGAGAGATTACCACAAGAAGAATAATCCGTCAAATTATTTTATACTACTAATCCCTTTATCGCTTGCGATCCTTGATTTTTGTTACAGGCACCGTAGTACCAGTGGCCAGAGCTACCAATTCTCCCTGCGAGTTGGTAATCCTGATTTCAGAAACGCTTATGCGTTTGCCGCTCTTGATCACCCGGGATTCTGCAATCAGAACTTCACCTTCAGTGGCGGCTCGTAGAAAATGCATGTTAAACTGACTGGCTACGCTCGGATATTCTAGAGAGTTAGCCGCGTAACCAAATGCATGGTCAGCCAAAGCCATAATAATTCCCCCAAATGCATTGCCATGGAAGTTTTTATGCTCGGATTTTATCATCATAGATACCCTGGCATAGCCTGGCTCGAGCGTTTCAAGCCGCATCCCAAGATAGTCAACCGCCGGTTCCACACGGCTGGTTAGCAAGCGAATATTTTGTTCAGCATTATCACACTCACCCATTATCATCCTTCCTGAATAGCCTTTGTCAATCCCTTAACCGCGCCTTCCAATGTAACCTGATTGACACAAAAGGAAAGGCGCATGTATCCCTCACGTCCGAAACCACTACCCGGAACAGCCAGGACTCCATATTCCATCAATCGTTGAACAAAATTGATATCTTCTCCTCCGGGTACTCCTGGAAATAAATAAAAGGCTCCCTGAGGTTTGATTACATTATATCCAGCCTTTATCAATCCTTTATAGAGGTAGTCTCGCCTGTGCTGGTATTCAGCCACAGATACAGTCGCATTCATCAAGTTGGTTACCACATTTTGCATCAGTGCCGGGGCATTTACAAAGCCTAATACCCGGTTCGCATAAATAAAACCGGCAACAAGTTCGTCTTTGTCGTCAATCTCAGGATTGACAGCGATATAACCAATTCGTTCACCGGGCAGGGAGAGATCTTTGGAAAATGAAGTTGCTATAATCGCTTGACGATAGTGATTAAGCGGAGAAGAAAACTGTATGCCATCGTAGATCAACCGTCGATAAGGTTCATCACTGATAAGGTAAATTGAGTGCCCCAACCGGTGGCTTTGTCGTTCAAGCACTGAGGCTAAACCACCCAGCAACTCTTCGTTATAAACAACACCCGTTGGATTATTGGGGGTATTAAGGATAATCGCCCTGGTCTTTCCAGAGATTGCCTGTTCTATCTTTTCCGGGATTGGTAAAAAATCATCCCCGGCTTCCACAATGCGGACTATTCCCCCATGATTATCGATATAGCTCAAATATTCCGGAAAGTACGGGCTGACAACTATTACTTCATCACCAGCATTGAGCATTGTCTTCAAGACAACGTTAAGACCAGCAGCAGCTCCACATGTCATCACAATATCGCTGCCTTTAAAACTTAATCCGAGTTCTTTTGAAATTGCTGTCGCCACCGCTGCCCGTGTAGCCGGATATCCGGCATTGGCCATATAACGATGCATACCAGGACGCGGATTATGAGTCTGGCGCATTAATTCCCGGAGGAATTCAACCGGTGGTTCATCTATCGGATTACCCAAGGATAAATCGAATACATTTTCTGGTCCCAGCCTGGCTTTTAGTTCTTCACCGGCTTCAAACATCCGGCGGATCCACGAACTGTGCCTCATCCCCTCCGCAGTTTTAGCCGATACGGCCATTTTTAACCTCCTCCCGCCCCAGTGAAAACGCTTTCAGGTTTATATTGAGGATTTTTGACGGAAGTTTTGCTTCGAGGGAAGCCCTCCAGATATCCACACTAAATGGTAAAAACACAGAAAGAGCCCCGAGGAGAAACACATTCAATGTCCTGGTATTGCCCAACTCCTCAACTTTTTTTATTCCGTCGATTAACAAAACCTCTCTGGTCTTTTGCTTGATGGCATTTAGTATTATGTCATCTTCAGGATACTTAGTTTCACCGCTGGTTACAGATAGAGGAGGAGAACCATACTGGTTTACCAATGCCCAGCCACCAGGTTTTAAGAAATGACAAGAGCGAGCTGCTTCTAATTTTTCCATGCCAAAAAGCACATCTGCTCCTCCCGCCGATATCAACGGGGAATTCACCACTTCGCCCATTCGTACATGACTGGTAACACTTCCGCCTCGCTGAGCCATTCCAATCGAATCCGTCTTTTTAACATCCCAATCCATACGTAATGCAGTTTCGGCTAATATATCGCTTGCCAGAATAATCCCCTGGCCTCCTATGCCGGTCATAAGAACACTAATATTTTGCATTTATTCTTTTACCGCCTTACCGAAAACGCCTATGGCGCCTACTGGACAAACTTGCTCACACAAACCGCAATTATCACCAGCACAGAGGTTCGGATCTATATACACCATATCGTTTTGATACTGAATCGCCGGACAGGCCAATTTAAAACAGGTGTTGCATCGGGTACACTTTTCTATATCTACAATGCGGCTTGCATCCGAATGTCGCCTTAGCGGAGCACACTCCCCGCGTACAATTAATACATATAGTTTTTCGCTTTCTATTGCTGTTTTAACTGCGTCGCGAAGTGCAGGGATATCAAAAGCATTTATTACAGCAACCTCTTCAACTCCCATCCCCTTTACCACGTTCTCCAGACTTACCGCCTGTACTTTTTCTCCGCTGGCAGCAATTCCAGTCGCCGGATGCCCCTGGTGCCCGGTCATTGCAGTTGTCATATTATCCAATATCACTATGGTGATGCTGCTGTGGTTGTATACCGCATCTGCCAGTGCAGTTAATCCGGAATGCATAAATGTAGAATCTCCGATAACCGCTACCAGCTTATCAGTTAAACCAGCTTTTTCCATTCCAAGAGCATGACCAATGCTAGCCCCCATACAGGCGCAAGTATCAAGGCCATTGAGTGGTGGATAGGCACCCAGGGTATAACAACCGATATCACCTGATATAACCAATCCGCCCTGTGCTTGGGAATTTGCTCCGGTGGCCATTTTTTTAATGCGTCTTGGATTTCTGGCAAGAGCATAAAACAAACCGCGATGAGGGCAACCGGGGCACAGAGATGGGGGGCGCGCTGGCAATTCGGTCTGGCAAGAAGTGGTGTCTTCACTCTGGATTTCGGTCAAAATTCCAGCCTTCTTTGCAGACGAAGCCACAATCTCTGGCGACAATTCGCCAATTATCGGGATGAAAGACTTCCCGCTTGCCGCTATCCCCATGGACTTAACAATGTCTTCAACAAACGGATCCAACTCTTCTATTACGATCAGTTTGTTCACTCCGGCAGAAAACCTGGTAATCAATTCTTTCGGAAGAGGATATGTCATACCCAATCTGAGTATGGGGGCAGCGGGGAATACTTCTCTTGCATATTGATAAGCGATACCGCATGTAATGATACCCAACGGTCCTTTGCCTTCGATTATCTTATTTAGCGGACTGGTTTCTACATACTCTTTGAGCTGTTGTATTCTCTTTTCAATGGCTACATGCCGTTTCCGTGCATATGCCGGCAGCATCACATATTTCTCGGGATTAGTAGCAAATTGAGCCGTTTCAATATTTTCCCGGCATGATCCCCTAATCTGTACCACGGATTTTGAATGCGAAACACGCGTGGTTGTTCTAAAAAGCACCGGGGTATCATACTGCTCGCTTATTTCAAAAGCCAGGAATATAAAATCGTAAGCTGACTGACTATCATAAGGTTCAATGACCGGGATTTTAGCCAGTCTCGCATAATGACGATTGTCCTGCTCATTTTGCGAGCTGTGCATCCCGGGATCATCAGCGCTAACAATCACCAATCCACCATTGACACCAGTAATCGACGCAGAAAGCAGAGAATCAGCTGCCACGTTCAATCCAACATGCTTCATACCGGCAAGACAACGCACGCCCGCATACGATGCTCCCATGGCAACTTCTACAGCTACTTTTTCGTTGGTGGACCATTCTCCGTAGACTCCGTCAAAATGAACGAGGTTTTCCAGTATTTCAGTACTTGGTGTACCTGGGTAGGCGGTTGCTACCTTTAAACCGGCATGATAGGCTCCCAGAGCAATGGCTTCATTACCAGAAAGAAGGATCTTGCTACCAGCTGGTAATTGTTGTAGATTATGCATTAGTCGTTACCCCTTAAATAAATAGGCATCAAATTAACATTATACCTTAAAAGAGTTAAAGGCCTAGTGATCAATAATAACCCTGTGAAAAGCTTCGGCCAACGGGTAATTCTGGCCTGAAGCCATCTCTTGAGCTCTTTGCCTTAACCATAGTTCAAGGTTTTTCTCATTATGAGAACCCAGCTGGGAAGAATGACATTTAAGTGCGTCTATTTTCCGGTTAAAAGAATCAGTTATATCAACATAATAATTAGGGTCTTCGCTGCCCCAAAAAAGCATTTCTTTCACCGTATGCGATTCAAGATCCTCTTCAATCAACTCGGGAAAAGCTGGACGATTTCTCGCAAAAGGATACACTGCTTCAGCAACAACAAGCCCCGTAATTCGGTGATCCCTATGCAATAGATAGCGTCGGTAGGGATCAGTGGTAGCAACTGCAAGGGGTTTATATCGCCGGATTTGGCGAGTTATTGCCAGGCGTAATTCGTAGTTATCCTCAAGGCTTCCGTCAATAAAGCCTAAAAACTCCACTGTCTTGACTCCCAGGATTTTAGCAGCTGCCAATTGCTCCAACCGCCTGGCACTTTTTAATTTTTCAGGAGTCATTTGTTTATCTTCGCTACCCTTTTCGCCACCGGTAACTATTACGTAAACTACGGTTTTTCCTTCCATGTAATACTTTGCGACAGTGCCTGCCATGCCAAACTCAGCATCATCCGGATGAGGGGAAACAACGAGTAAATCAGTCACCTGTGAGGTCATCATACTGCTCCTGCCGTGTTAAAAGCTAAAGCTTCAAATTCATTGATTAATTCCTGGCTAACATTCACCCAGCTAAAACCGGCAACTGTCTCTCTGATTATACTTACCTCAACAGCAGTCCTTGGAGAGCGTTTTATCCAATCCCTGAATGTTCTTGCAAGCTCTTCAGTATTTAACTTTTTTAAAATATCTCCGCTTAAGCCAGGCTTGATAATATTTTTTAAATCCCCGACATCTCCCGCAATCACCGGGCACCCGCAAGCCAGCGCTTCTATAGCAACAAGACCAAAGCTTTCATAATATGAAGGAACAACCAACACACTTGAAGTTGAATAATAAGCACTAAGCTCTTCTTGCGGGACCGGACCGGTGAATATCAGCTTATCGGCAATACCTTCTTGTATTGCCTGTTGCTGCAGCTGGTTAACTCCATCATTACTGCCATCACCGCCAACAATCAAACAGATCCAGCCATCATCAGCCTTGATTAAAGATAACGCTTCAACGAGAAGATTGGTTCCTTTAAGAGGATCAATTCTTCCAACATATAAAATAATCCGCGTTGAACCATCTCGCAGACCGGGTACTGGCGAGGGACGAAAAATTGGTTTAAACATTTCCAAATTAACGCCACATGGTACAACCCGGATTTTATCGGCACTTGCTGAATATAAATGACAAAGATAATCTTTTTCCCGATCAGTGGAAGCAATTATCCGATCGCATACCTGTATAATCCTGTACTCTTCCTGCAAACGCAAATCAGGTTCAACCAATCCTTGCCCAATCTGATTTTTTACTTCTCCAAGCGTATGGAACATTACGATATGTGGAATTTTCCATCTATCTGAAAGTAATTGACCGCTGACACCAGATAACCAATAATGACTGAATATATAGCTATACTCACTATTATTCTCTTTAGCGAATCTATATACACCCTGATTAAAGGTATTAATATGGGAGTGCAAGGCAATTTTATCTACTACCTCTTGCGTTTCTCCGGCTTTGATATGCACAAGACGAACACCTTCTGCCAACAGCGTAACGTCGCAACTATGCGAATTGTGGCCACGTGTGAATATGTCAACGTGAAAACCTTTACTGGCAAACTGTAGCGCAACTTCCCGTATATAAACGCTCATACCTCCGGTGTCCCGGGCACCCAAATTGCCAAGCGGACAGCTATGAAGGCTGATTAATGCTATGTAGCGAGGAATGTTTGCCGAATATCTCATGGTTAACTTAATTCTATTTCAAGGCTGTAAAGATTGATACTTGTTCCCCCGAGCCAGCGCTTGTACTTCTCATCACCCTTTAAGAAATCCCATTTGCACCGCCCGATATTTATGGCTTTTTCTATTGCAAGAACTTTGCTCAAGAGTCCAACGCTAAGGTTGGCATGGCTAAAATTATAAGCATTATTATACAGGAAAATGGAATTATTACAGTCAAAAAGAAGCACCATGGCCACTCTCTCGCCATCAACTTCCAAACACCCGAACCGCAACACACCACTTGGACCAGCTTGCTCCCAAATCTTGTTAAAGAACTGCTGCATCAACGGTGTCATGAAAGCGGCTTTTTCTATCTGATTCAAAAAGAACAATCTTAAAAAATCTTGCATATATTCCGGGCTATATGAATAGCGCGAATAGTTATCACCAGTGTAATAGAATTTCACCCTATTAGCTTCAAGCAGCCGCCGCATCTTGCGCCTTATTTCATGCCGATTCTTTTTGTCTAAAGTATCGAGATAAGCGCTAAAAGTCGAAGGAAGGGGCATCTCCAGGCTAACAGTTTCCTGTTTCACAGTTGCCCTGTGTTTAAGAGCGCAAGCTACTGGAGCCAGCTCGGTAATAGCCAGGGAATCTGGCCTAAGGTGCCGCAAATGCAATCTCCTGATTTTTTCTTTTTTCACATCATCTAATAAAAGAGTAAAAAATTCTTCTTCTTTTCCGTTGATTGCTATGAAGTCCTGGTAATCACAAATATCAGTCGAACCCAGAAATGTTGCCGTATCGCCAGATATCTTTAAGGGAGCTATCGCGACCGGCTTTGTATCTTGTATACCAACTTTGATATAAGAAGAATAATCTCCGCCAAAAACCTCCCACCACGAGAGAATCCATTCTGGAGTTAAGAATGGATTCGAAATACCTGTTTCTGCTTGCACCATTTTAGCCATCGAACAAAGGCCTGTAATATCTACGTTGGATATTATCATTGTATTTTTTCCTGAATATTTCGGTTAACAGTTACATTTTGTACTTGATTCAATACTTTAAAGATACAATTTATCCGGTTTCTGCGCAAATAAATCTCTTGTATTTAACATTTGACAAATTGCACTTTAAAAAGATAAACTTGCCTTATAACTCCGAGCTAGGCTTTCCTAAACTTTTTTCGGGCAAGGGGGCCAGCCGCAGGGCGAGCAAAAAGTCCGAAGGGTGCAACCGGAAACAGTTGCGCCTACCTCTTTCAGGAAAGGAGATTATTAAGAGGAAAAATTTTGCTCCGAATAAACCTGCTAGGGGTATTTGTTAACGATAAAGAATACCAGTATCAATTACATGGGTATGATTACGCATACAGGCAATACAGCTTGTATGCTTTTTTATTTTTATAGAGTTTTAAACAAAGGGGGTAGAGTTTATGGAAATTAGCCGAAGGAGTTTTCTTAAAGCCTCCGGCGCAACCTTGGGCGGATTGTTTCTATTTAACGGTGTTGATAACAAC
>Ga0265293_10011873_pt1 | contig 11704 bp, 15 predicted proteins | sample Munlanlewell138R_FD_192505 | JGI IMG/M metagenome (GOLD analysis project Ga0265293, IMG submission 192505) | Leachate microbial communities from a municipal landfill in Southern Ontario, Canada - Leachate well 138R | ecosystem: Engineered > Solid waste > Landfill > Unclassified | place: Canada... | reverse complement strand
TGATCAAGCAGGATCTGCAGATCAACGCCACTATGGGCGATATTACTCGTCTGGTAGAAAGTCAGATCGTAGGCGACTTCTGGCGTGGCACCTTCACTGCTGTAGATGAGAATATTCAGGAAATTACATTCCCGGCAACAAGTTAAGGGGTGACATAAATGACCCCGACTGAAGAGCTAAGAACAAGACTGCGGAAATTGCTCAATGAAGTTATCCCGGAAGGTGGTACTGAGAGTAATACGCAGTTTTTTGATGCAGATTTGGACGAGATGCTGATTGAAGCTCAAAGTATTTATGCCGCTGCTTCTATGGGTTGGACTATGAAAGCTGGAATGTTGCAAGGACAGATTGAAAGCTACGGTGTAGGCCAGGAGAAATACGACATGACCAGCCTTAAAGACCAGCTTAACCATGCCCTAGCTATGGCTGACCGCTACGCAGTGATGGCGAAAGCCAAAGGTGGTAGCGTTATCCTGAAAATCCTGCCGCCGGAGGTGTTGTAGATGAATATGTTGGAATTCCGCCGGCGGCATATTGCCTGGAATATTGAACAGAATCCAACGACAATTATTATTTGCCGTACAGAGAAGATTGACACAGGGGGCTACTTCGAGGAAAAGGAAAGCGAGGTAGGCCCCTTTACTGTGCGGATATACCAATACGGAACCTGGATACCGCAGGAAGTTAGCACTTTAGCAGGAACCAAGCAGGTAGACAAGACCTGGGGGATGCTGGCGGATTGGCTAGGTGATGTAAAAGCAGGACCTAATGTATTGGATAAATTCGAGGTACCAGGAATCGGTAACTTTCAGGTGCTAGAAGTTTACCCGCAAGTAGTAAAAGGCGAACTGGTCGGGTACCAGGTGGCTTTGGAGAAGGTGAATTAAATGGCTTTAGGTGACGGTGCAAGAGAATATATTGGCAGGAAGCAAGCCGGGCTTTATGCGCTACTCCAGAACTGGGCTGGGCAGATGGAAGGCTATGCTAAGCAGCAGGCACCATGGACAGACAGAACGGCCCATGCTAGACAGTCTTTGCATGGTGGCGTCGATGAGCGGAACGGGCAACATATTTTATATCTTTCCCACGGTGTTGAATACGGTATCTGGCTAGAAATAGCCCATGGTGGTAACTATGCCATTGTTGGTCCTACTGCCGATATCCATTTGCCGCAAATTCGGCAAACAGTGCTGGATTACTGGAGGGACTGATGTGAGAAAAACAATCAGACAAATACTCGTAGACAGTGTGTCGCAGGTGGAAGGCCGGGCTTACGAGCCACATGCTGCAGGACCTAAAGTCAAAAAGCCTTACTTGGTGCTAAAAGAGGGAGTCCAGGATCCGGGGGCTGATTGGTCAGCTTTTTCCACTATCGTTGAAATCTGGCCTTATGTAGCCAGGACAAGCTTCCAACAGGTGGATGTTTTAACCAATCAGGTGATTGATACACTACACCGGACCAGGTTTGCCGAGGCGGGAGAACAGTACCTTGTTGATTACTTGGGCAGTGCAGGCCCGGATTTTGTGGATGCTGAATGGGATGCCATTACCCGGGGCCTGCGTTTTCGGGTATTTGCTTTGGGCTGGCTGAATGGATTGACGTTTGAGCCCGATCCAGTTGCTGCGCTACAAGCCTGGATGGTGGCAGCCTGGCCTGATGAGGTACATACGGATCCGGGGAGTTGGACCCCTACAGATGCTACACCGGGTATCTACTGGCGGCTGGTGAGGTTAATGCCCGTGCAGATTACAGCAGCGGTCAACTGGCTGGATGCACAGATCAACGGACATATCCTAGCTCCTAGTACCTCAGTACGGCTAACTTGGATACGTAAGGTGACCGAAGGGCTTACTAAACAGCGCAGGCTTATTATGTCTGACGGTGGGCCATTGGAACTTTTGAGAGTTACTGCCGATAGTGAAGCGGACCCGATGCGCAAAGGACAGATACAGCTGATGGTTCGATTTGGAGTGTTGCAACCAGAACCTGTAATGCAAACGCTTAAACGTGGGACAATAAGCGGCGACATTCATGGGGAGGTGACATAATTGGTTAAGGAAGAAAAAAAGATAGTGCCAGTCGATGTGAAGGCAACTAAACCGGAAGCAGAAGTCAAATATGGCCGCGATGAGTTAATGCAGGCGGCCTTTTCTTTTGGCGTTAAGCCGGAAGTAATGGCCGGAGCATTAAAGTTGGCTGGAAAAGATAAAATGACAAAAACACAGGCGCAAGCTGCAGTCAAAAAATTTTTAGAGAGGAAGGTGTAAGCTAAATGGCAGGCTCTGTTTTTCAAGTGGGTGAACAAAGGATTCGCCCCGGCGTTTATGTTCGGGTAACCGATGTCGGCGAACCGCCGGAGGCAATTGTTCCTCAGGGGACGGTAGCAGCTCTTTTTAGGGCTTCTTGGGGGCCGTTGGGCAAAGTGGTAACCATGGAGAATGCAGAAGCGATTTCTGCCCTGTTTGGTGATGCCGGCACTGTAGACGTGCCTAGAGAGGCTTTTCGGGGTGGGTGTCGCAGAGTATTAGGTTTTAGGCTGGGATCTGGTGGTGCAAAGGCGATTCTTACGCTTAAAGATACTACAGCTACCCCAGTTGACGCAGTAAAACTGGAAGTGCTCTACGAGGGTGTGAGGGGTAACGACTTTTCCGCAACCGTGCGGGATTCCTTAGCTGACGAGACTAAGCGGGAATTACTTCTTTACGAAGGTGTTACCCTACGGCAGGCTATAGAATTTACGAAGGGGGCCGGGGAGCCACAGGCACTGGTTGATGTGATTAAGGCGAGTAATTCCCCGTGGATTACAGCTACGAAGCTGGCCGATGGAGACAAGACCCTTGCCGCGGTTGCTCAGGCGCCGTTTACAGGCGGCGAAGATCCTACCGTAACAGGTGAGGATTACAGTGCAGGACTTCTGGCAATCGAAGCATTAAGCTGGAACGTGCTCTGTATTGATTCAGATGATGCAGTAACCCATGCCGTAGTGCAGACCTACATTGACCGGGTGCGTAATGAAGGCAAGCGAGTAATCGGGGTTGTTGGTGAGCCGACCGATGTCGAACTGGATACCAGGTTTGCTAATTCCCGGGCGTTCAATGATCCGGCTGTAGTTTACGTAGCTAACGGCTTCAAGGGCTCGGATGGCGCAACCAGAGAGGGCTACACAGCGGCGGCACGAGTGGCCGGGATGATTGCTGGTTCGCAGGTCACCGATTCTTTAACCCATGCTGTGGTCCGGGGTGCCACCGAGATTGTCGGAGCCCTGACGAACGCTGAAATTGAGGAGGCAATCCTGTCTGGTGCTTTGGTGTTCACCATTAGCGCACAAAAGCAGGTGCAGATTGAATACGGGATCAATACCTTTGTGACCGTTACTGCAGATATGGATGCCGGCTGGAAGAAGATCAGGCGGGTTAAGACAAGGGACAACCTGATTGACCGCATTGCATTTACCTGGGATCCGCTGATTGGCAAGGTTAACAATAGCCCGGATGGAAGGGCAACGCTGATTGCTGCAGCCCAGGGGACTATTAACAAAATGGTTGCCGAGGGTGCGCTGCTGGGCGGAATATTTGAAGAGGATGCAAACAACCCGCCAGCTGGTGATTCGGCCTGGTTTATTGCCTATGTGGATGATTTAGATAGTGCGGAACACGTTTATATTACCTTTGGCTTCCGGTTTGCACCAATGGAGGTGAGTTAATTGGCCGATGCAAGATATATTTTCCGAGAATGTGTCCCCGATGGCGCGATTGACATTGCAAACGTGGCCCCGGGCGATGTTTTAAATCGGGCATGGAGTTTTCGGGTGAATGACCCCCCGGGGCTGCAGGATATGCTTGATACAGGCAAGTTCGACCCGCGGAACATCCTGCGGGGTTACGACGGGGAGCTATACGACGGTGACGGCAACTTCCTGGCCGAGGTGAATACCTGGCAGGCACAGCTTAATTTTGAGAACAGTGACTACCAGGCCGCTGGAAACAAGATCAAATGGGCAATCATGCAGGGCTATACTGTTACATTGACGTTCACTGAAACAATAGTTCGTGATGCAATCCTGTTGAGGAAAATAATTGCCGGCATACAAAACGGTGCCCCGGATGCGGTGTTGAGCTTTATGGGTGTCCTGCGTGGACACAATGATGCTTGATAAGTTGATGAAAGCGAAAGGGGATAAACCATGAGTGAAGATAATGTAAAGTATGGCAAGGATGAGCTGCTGGCAGTGGAGGAAAGTGTGCTACAGGATATTGGCGGCGTGTTCCAGGCTATGGATGCTATAGAGGAATACGATTCATTCAAGGTAGTGCGTGGCGGAAAAGAGCTTTTTTCTTTCCGTGTCCGGGGGCTTGACGATGAAGAGATGGAGAAGTGCCGGACAGAAGCGACTAAATATGTAAAAAGTAAAAGGTTCGGTGGCGTAACAGTGCCGGCTGATTTTAATGCAGCAAAGTATAATTCCTTGCTTATTGTTACTGCTACCCATCCTGAAGATAGCAGCGCATTTTTGTGGGACAATAAGGATTTACAGAAAAAGGCTAAGGCTATCACTGGCTGGCAAGTAGTTGACAAAGTGCTCAGGGCCGGCGAAAAAGAGCGTGTTATTGAGCTAATCGAAAAGTTAAGCGGTTACGATGAGGCCGGTCTTGACGAAACAATAAAAAACTTATAGGAGCAGGGGGCAAGACTACCCTGCTCCATCACATCTTTCAGCACCAGGGGATAACCCCTGATGAGTTTTATGCCAAGCCGTATAAGGTGCAGCGGTTCATGCTGGTTTCGGTGAGGGTCTGGCTGGAATCAAGGGCAGAGCAGGAGCGGGAAATGATGGAGCAAATGAAGGAGCGAATGGAGGCAAGGGGGCATGGCTAAAAACGAAATATATCGAGTTGAAATACCGATCATTGTTGACGACCAAACCGAAACCCCCTTGCGCCAGGCTGAGGAACGAATATCACGTTTCCAACGCACTGCCGAGCAAAGAACAAAGATGGCCAGGGAGCATCTGCTGTCTCTGGCCAAACTTCAAATCGAGCCGGTGATGCGCATTAAGGATCAGCTAACTAACAGCGTGCTTAAGGCTGACCGGCTGATCAAAAAACTGGGCATGGAGAAGGCATCTCCTATTATCGAGGCCCAGGACAGGGTATCGGTAGTTGTAGCACGCATTGATGCGGCACTGAATGCCCTGGACCGCGGCGATGTCAAGGTAATTGCTGAGATGCAAGGTCCCCTGATGGATGAAATCGTAAAGGCCAAGGCAAGCCTTAAGGCCCTGGAGGGCGTCAGAGCCGGGCCGGTGGCCGAGCTAAGGGGCGAACTGTTCGGCCAGCTCACCAGGGCCTTTACTGAGGCGAAGAAGCTCGACCAGCTGATGATTGAACCCCGGGCAACCTTAAGGGAACGTGTAATATCAAAAGTGCGGGAAATAGGGGTCGGCCTGCGAGGGTTGACTTCCAGGGCATGGACAATTGCCATTAACGTCAAGGAAAAGGTATTTGGCGTGGTAGGGCGCATTGGAAGGATGTTGACCAGCCCGCTGGCACTATTAGGCATAGGTGGAGGCGCAGTTGGCCTTGGAGCACTCATAAAAGATTTTACCATGACTGCCGGCAGAACTGAGACGTTGAACATTGCCATGGAATCCGTGGCGAGGTCCACCGGTACGGTAATGGAAGAGCTCCTTGCAGCACGAAAGGCTGTTATGGATTTAGGTATTGCTGAGCAGGAAGCCACCCTGGTGATGACTCGTTTCATGCAGGGCCATCTTGATATTGCTCAGGCCGCCAACATCGCACGAGTAGCCCAGGATGCCGCGGTAATTGCCGGTACGGATTCCTCTGAAGCCACAGAGACCATAGTAGAAGCTATTGCCAAATTAAGACCCGAACTCCTCTCTCAATTCGGAATGACTAAAAACCTGAATGATATTTATTCCGAATATGCAGATCATCTTGGGATAGTAGTTAAAACTACTGATAAATACGGTAAAACAGTTCGGCACATGAGACGAGACTTAACTGAAGCAGAGAAAAAGCAAGCCATGGTAAACTATGTTTTGGAAGAAGGCGCAAAAATAGCAGGAACGTATGAGGGCGCCATGGGCTCCGCTTTTAAGAAATTAGGATCACTTAAACGTTATTGGGAGGATTTTAAGACAAAAATAGGTGCACCTCTGTTCTTGGCGGCTTTCGGGTCTGTAATAGACCACTTGACTGATGCTTTCAAAAGTAGTATTAAATGGGCCGAGAACAGCCAGCAAACCCTGGAGCAGTGGGGCAGAAGGATAGCGGACGTATTTGACAGGACGGTAGATCGGGTAAAAAAAATTGTAGAATCGCCAGAATTCAAAGAAGCGACTTTTATTGAAAAAGTCCAGATGCTGTTTGAGGCAGGACTAGATGGAGTAAATACATGGCTTGAAGGCCCGGGTGGGAAAATGATAAGTGATACGATAGAAAGAATGGGGACGCTTTTAGCTACCGGAATAGAAGAGCTTACGCCTGTAATTGTTCCTCCTGCCGTGAATCTGGGTTTGGAAATTGGAAAGGGTATCGTTGGGGGGATATACGAGGCAATTAAAGCCAGTCCGTGGGCAGCAATGTTGCTCGGTGCCTATACAGGTGCTAAGATAGGTTCAGTAATACCTGGAGTAGGAACAGCAGCAGGTGCAGGTGTTGGTGCTGGCATAGGGCTAGCTACATGGGGGATTCCCAAAGCTGGAGAAGCGCTTGGCAAGCATATTCCCGGGTCTGGTTATTATACTCAGGAACGTCTTGCAGAATATGAACGAGCAGAACAAATGTTTGAGGGACGTAGGGCTGTTACCCCAGCAGGAGAACCTTTATTCCCGGGCACTACACTCAGGGCTGTTCCAAAACGAGCAGCAGGCGGCATTTACTCCAGGCCGCATACGGCACTAGTGGCCGAAGCAGGTCCGGAAGCTATAATTCCGCTTTCTGGGCGAATGAGAAATAGAGGAATAGACCTTTGGAAAGAAGCTGGCGGTAGGCTTGGGGTTGGCGCTATTGGAGGTTCATCAATTAGTGTTACAAACAATATCAGCGTTTCTGTAAACAGAAGCAATGCAGATCCAGATGAAATAGCAGAGGCTATAGCGGTAAAACTTGAAAGGTCATATCAAAATAGGCCAAGAAAATACAAATGATGAAGGAAAAGCCTTTTTACCGGAGAATTGATTCTGGTAGGAGGTGAGAATTTTGCGAATAACTTCATTTGTGTTGGGGTTATTGGGTAGTTTAATAGGTTTGTTCACAAGCTATATTTGGTTAAATAGCATAGTTTGGACAAAACAATTTACAGAAACATATAGTATGGACTTTGCGGAGGTAATTAATATTTATGGTTATACCGAACCTACTTATGTTGAATTGGCTGCTTGGCTGTCTTTAATTTGTTATGTTCTAGCAATTATTGGAACAGCATTTACTTTAAATAAACCTAGAATATCAAGATGGTTATTACTATTTCCAGCAATAGCAGTAATATTATTTGGTGTTGTTGATGTTATTATAGGAATTAGTGTAATTTTTTTAATACTTGCCGGCATATTTAGTTTTATTGAAGCCAAACAGGAAATTAATAATACTTTAGCAGAGAAAGATGATGAAGATATAGAAAGGGAAGAAAACAAAGAACAAGAAGGTTTATTTAAAACCTGGTGGAACGCCAACAAACATTTGAAGTGATTAAGCAGGTGATCCTATGGACTTCTACTTAACGGCTCCCGACGGGGGCCGTATTCATTTTCCGGTAAACCCGGAGAAAATAACTTGCAATACGGGTAACAGAATATTGACTTTTGACGTAATAGCTTTAGGAGAAATTTCACTGCCCCGGGGCAGGGTGCCCGTTGTCTTTTCTTTCGAAGGCTTTTTCCCGGGAGCGGCACGCATGAACGATCCGATGATAAAAAGCTGGAGAGCACCGAAAGAGCTTTCTGGTTTGCTCTCTCAGTGGCGCAACGAGGGAACCAAGCTTCGCCTGCTGGTAACGGAGACGCCGATAAATCACGACGTTTATTTTGACGGCGATGGCAGTTTTGAGCATGAGTGGCGGGGAGGGCACGGTGACTGCTGGTATTCCCTGCGGTTTGTGGAGGTCAGAGAGCTTTTAGTCCGGGCTGAAGGGGAGCAGGAATCAGTTGCTGTGGCTGGTGCTACAACAGCCAGGCCGACTCCACCTGTGCCCAAAACATATACCGTAAAGCCTGGTGATACACTCTGGGCGATAGCGAAAAAAACACTGAACGACGGCAGCCGGTGGAGAGAGATATATAACAACAATACAGATGTGATTGGCAAAGACCCGAACCTGATCTTCCCAGGCCAGGTGCTTAGAATCGCATAGAAGGCGGTGTCCGGTATGATAGACGTTTCAAAGATAAAGTATGACCTTGTTATTATAATGCCTGATGGAAGCAAAATCAGGCTGCATGACGTACTACAAAATCTTACCTGGGAAGAAAACGAGGGTGAACTGGCAGTAAGGTTAGAAGCTGAAATACACAATAAGCAGATGAGTGACAGTAAGTGGCTGCACCAAAAAGTGGCATTAGGTTGCCCGGCCGTGCTGCTTGCAGAATGGGGAATAGGCTGGAAAGAAATATTCCGCGGCACTATCTTTGCCTGGGACTACCACACGGATCCGCTGGGGCATTTTACGATTACAGCTTATGACCAATTAATTTATCTCATGAAAAGTAATGATGACCGTTTTTACAAAGCTGGACAGACTGCAAAAGCTATCATACAGGATATAGCCGGAGCTTGGGGAATTCCCTTGGGCACAGTAGAGGGTCCAGACACAGCCCTGGCCAAACAGGTATTTAGGGGAGATACTCTGGTAGATATGATATTTTCCGTGCTTGACCAAGCCAAGAAACGTGGCGGCGGCAAGTGGGTTGTAAGAAGTAAACAAGGCAAAATAGATATAATAAGACCGGGACAGAACAGCCCGGTTTATTTATTTACTGCTGATACTAACGTGGAGTCCATCGAGGACCGGCAAGATATAGAGGAATTGGTTACTCGGGTGAAGATTGTCGGGGCAGAGGATAGCGAGGGCAAGGCTCCTGTGGTGGCCCAGCTGGACGGTAAAACAGAGTTTGGAACACTTCAAGAGGTAGTATATCAACGTCAGTTTGATACTCCAGCAGCAGCTAAAAGTGCGGCAGAGGATATTTTAAAAGAACGGGGCCAGCCGCGGCGTAAACGCAAAGTAATAGCTCCGGACCTTCCCTTTCTCCGCAGAGGGGACAAGGTGAAGGTCATTGCTGGTACGATGAACAGCTACTATATTGTTTCCAGCGTCATTCACAATGCAACAGAACGAATCATGAGCATGGAGGTTGAAGACATTGTCTAACAGTGGAGCAAGCAAGCTGGCCCAGGTGATAGCGGAGAGGATAAGCAGCCAGACTGATAGGCCTGATGCACTTGAACTAGGCACTATACAATCCGACATGAGTTTGAAACTGGATCGATTTGCCGTACCCATACCGAAGAGGGAATATCTCATAGCCGACTGGACGACAAAATTAAGCTTTCCCGCTTTTTCGCTGGTAGGCAAGGGGGAATCCCCTGTAGAAGATGATGGAACCCCTAAACCTCCTACAAGCTGGACTTCGCAAACACGCTGGGACTGGCATCCCAGGGAAATTGACCAGGTAAAGATAGAAATAAAACCGGAACTCAAGCCCGGTGACCGGGTATTAGTGGCCTGGGTAAACGATGGCACAGACCCGGTTGTTTTAAGTAAGGTGGTGAACAGTTAAATGCCCAATTTATACCCTTCCTTCGATATGCCAGAACTTGTAGAACAGCAGCAAACAGAGCCAGCACCGAAATACGGCAAGAGCTGGTTCTTTGATTTTAAAACAGGCGATTTTGTAACAGACGGCGCTGGGCGGGTAGTACAGACTGACGGCCTTACAGCCTGGATGCATTGGTGTGTAAAAGCAGTTTTGACAGAGCGGTTTGCCTATCTTGCATACGGGCAGAACTACGGAACGGAGATAGAGGCTGCTTTGAGACAGCCTTCCCGCCAAGCGGTGGAATCGGAACTGGAACGGGCGATAACTGAGGCATTGCTTGTGGACCCCAGAACGCAGGTGGTGAGGGATTTTCGATTTACCTGGGAGGGGGACCAGCTGAAGGTAACTTTTACCGTTATACCTGCTGTTGGAAACCCGGAACAGGTGGAGGTGATGTATAATGCCGTATGAATTACCGATACCGGATTATCTAAATGAAGATGAAGAAACGATACACCAGAGGATGCTTGAAAAAGCTCCTCCTGGAGTAGATATCAGCGAAGGAAGTTTCTTTTGGGATACCACCAGGCCGGGGGCGATTGAAAAAGCACAATTAGTACAACTGCAATTACAAAACTTGTTGCAGATATTTTTCGTTCAAACCAGCTATGGCGAACATTTGGACTATCTGGGCCAAGCCAGAGGAGTAACTCGATTGCCGGCAACACCAGCAACTGGGAATGTGAAATTTGTTGGCCAGCCTGGGACATTGGTTAAGGCCGAGACACAGGTGTCGACTCAATCGTCTGAGACTGCCCCAGCGCTCATCTTTGAGACCACAGAGGACGGTGTGATTGATAGTGAGGGTGAAGTAACTGTTCGAGCTGTATGTAATGAAGCAGGAACGGTTGGCAACGTCCCTGCTGGGGTGATAGTGCTTATGGCAGAGCTAGTGGAGGGCATAGCTTCGGTAACCAATCCCGAACCTTTCACAGGCGGCACAGATGCAGAAGATGATGAATCCCTACGCAAAAGAGTTTTGGATGCATGGAGACTCCCCGCCACTAGTGGCAATGTGCACCATTACAAGCTGTGGGCCAGGGAAGTACCCGGCGTTGGCGATGCCAAGGTGTTCCCTTTATGGGATGGGCCGGGAACTGTGAAGGTAGTAATTATAGATGGCAATAAACGGGCAGCCAGTCCGGAACTGCTAGCTGTTGTAACAGCCCATATTGAGGAATCGAGACCTATTGGGGCTGCGGTTACGGTGGTCAGCGCGGCTGAGAAGCAGATTAACATTGCCGCCGACGTCACTCTGGCAAGTGGCTACACCATTAACCAGGTCCAGCAGCTGTACCAGGAGGCTGTGGCGGGCTTCTTCAAAGAGATTGCCCTGGTTGAGAATTATGTAAGCTATGCTCAATTGGGGAGAATACTCCTGGAAACTCCAGGCGTTGGAGATTACTCTGGCCTGCTGGTAAACGGAGCAGCAAACAACGTATTGCTTAACGAAGATGAAGTGCCGGTATTGGGAACAGTCACTCTGGAGGTGATGGAGTAATGCCGTATCCAGAAGCAGTAGACCAGTTTGTTGAAAAGCTGAATAAAGCCGATACAGTATATGTGATTCAGGATGAGGAACTTGTTCTAGAAAACGGCGTTTTTGAAGGTGAACTGGCGCACGACAATGTAAAAAATGAATCGGTGATAGTGTTTGCCGGGCCGAAAATGAGTGGTGAACGAATAGAGAATTTTTTCCTGTCTATCCCTTCCAATGCACCCTGGAAAAGGATTATCAAGGTATTCAGCGATGCACCGAAAGTATATGTTACTTATGAATCAGAAGGTGATCAGGTTGAAGCCGAAGATATTAACCGGGTGCAGGAGAGCATAGTAAACACCCAGACTGAGGTTGAACGATATAA
>Ga0265293_10011872_pt1 | contig 11707 bp, 10 predicted proteins | sample Munlanlewell138R_FD_192505 | JGI IMG/M metagenome (GOLD analysis project Ga0265293, IMG submission 192505) | Leachate microbial communities from a municipal landfill in Southern Ontario, Canada - Leachate well 138R | ecosystem: Engineered > Solid waste > Landfill > Unclassified | place: Canada... | reverse complement strand
GCCTGCCGGGGAGCCTGCCGGGGAGCCTGCCGGGGAGCCTGCCGGGGAGCCTGCCGGGGAGCCTGCCGGGGAGCCTGCCGGGGAGCCTGCCGGGGAGCCGGTGCCCTGTACGGCTCGTACGGCCACGGCTGTGGAGCCGGCCGGGGAGCCCTCGGCACCGGGGGAGGCGCCGACACCACCCGCCGCGCCCCTGTCCCGACACCACCACCACGACGCGGAGCCGAGCCCGCACGGGACCCCCACGCCAGCTCCCCACCACCGACCCGCCCAACCGGCAGCCACTCGCTCGCCCGGCACTCCGGGCACTTAACCGACTGCCCGCCCGCCGCGCGCGTCTCCCACTCGTGACCACACCGGCGGCACGCCATCGGCACCGGCCCCCGCCTCAGCGCCGGATGATCGGCCTCCGACGTCCGCGGCCCCTCCCACTGCTGGTGACGAGACACCCGCCGTTGCTTCCCGCACTCCGGACACCGCGTCTTACCCCCGGACCCGTCCGGCCCCGTCCGCGACGCCGTCAGGTAATGGTGACCGCACCCGCGGCACTCCACCTGCACCCGCACACTCCGACTCACCGCCACCACATCCATTATTTCCAGGTTACGAGGCTCCTAACCGCAATCATTTCCTTTCGATACCCGCAACACCAGCCGAAACACGTAACGTCTTCGCCACATCCGAAAACAGGACTAGTCCCCGCCTCCGCGCGGACAACACGGCCGTTCTACTGACCGGAGAACATGGCCGTTCCACTGACCGGAGAACACGGAAACGGCGCGGAACAGACCGGAGTCCATCCCGCGCCGCTCTCGGCGAGGTTCACCGGATCACCCGTCGGCGACCCCCGGCCAGTTGTCCACCACGTCCAGGACCACGGGGAACGCGGCCGTCAGATCGAAGTACTCTCGGCGGCCCACCAGCGGGCGGAGCCCAGCCAGACCGAGCGTGCGGAGACACGCACGCTCCAGCTCCCGCGCGTCCGTGACCGCCAGACTGCGGACGACGTCCACGTACCCCCGGTACCGATGGCGCGCCAGCCGTTGCCCCGGGTCGCCCGATGTGATGCCGAGCTTGAGCCGGGATAGCTGCGGATTCGTCACGACGTAAAACCAATCCCAGAACATGTGTGCGCAGTAACGACACATTCCGTACCCCTGGCCCACGTCGTGCGGAGTCGGAGTGCATTCGTGGCCCTCGGGACACCGAACCCGATGCGGCACGATCGCGCCGAGCCACGACGGCTCCACCACCACCCCACCCAACTCATCCACCCGAGCCCGGAACCTCCGCCATGCCTCGACCGGGTCAACCCCCGCGCACGTCTTGCATATCCCTCCACCCGTGTTGACCGACAGAGGAAGCACCGGATGCTCATGGCCAGCCGCACACCGGACCCGGTGACGGGCGGACGCCCCGAGCCACGACGGCTCCACCACCACCCCACCCAACTCCACCACCCGAGCCCGGAACCGCGCCTCCGCCTCACGGGTGTCTCGGCCCCCGCACCGGGGGCACATCCCCTGCCCTCGGTCGAGCGATGACGGGCGGGGCGAGCACTCGTGCCCAGCCGGGCAGACGGCGCGGTGAGGGGCGTCAACCCCGAGCCACGACGGCTCCGCCACCACCCCGCCAAGCTCCACCACCCGAGCCCGGAACCGCGCCTCTGCAGCAGCAGCCGCCGGGGGGCCGTTGTGGGCGCACAACTGACACAGCCCGCCGTTTCTCTGCGCGAGGTGAGTGGGACGCGGTGAGCATTCGTGGCCAGCTGCACACCGCACCCGGTGCGGGCGGTGGTTTCCGAGCCACGACGGCTCCACCACCACCCCACCCAACTCCACCACCCGAGCCCGGAACCGCGCCTCCGCGCCCGCGGAATCCTGCCCCGCGCAGATCCGACAGATTCCCTGCCCCGAACGAACGTTCCCCGGACGCGGTGAGCATTCGTGGCCAGCCACACACCGCACCCGGTGCGGACGGTTGACCCCGAGCCACAACGGCTCCACCACCACCCCACCCAACTCCACCACCCGAGCGCAGAACGCTCGCGCTGCCTCAATGGATCGCCCCGACCGGACAACCATCCCGGCCGGGGCGATAACCACGCTCACGACGTCGCACCCTCGCTTTCTCCCATCGCCCACCGCACGAGCGACACCCGGTCATACAGGCGCGTCCGCCCCCGGCGGGATACCGGCTCAGGCGCCGCAGAATCGCGCTGTACCCGCTTCGCCAGTGCGGGCCGCGTCCCGTCTACCAGACCGAGTTCCAACGCCTCTGAGAGGCTCACGACGGCCGGGAGCCCGCCGCCGTCAAGTGTCTCGATCTCGGCCGGCGAGTCGGGACACCGCAGGTCGGACCGGAGGGTATCGCCAGACGGGGACATCGGGACATGACCAGGAGGCGAGGCCAAAGCCCGCGCCTCCGCCGTGGTCAGGAACGCCACCTGAACCGGTGTCGCCTCACCCGCGACCACGACTTGCCACCGACCCCGGACCCGCGACGGGCGAGGCATCGGACACTCCGGCGCCATCATCACCCAATTGTTCCTGGTATATCTCGCCAAACAACGAATGCCCATGTTCTCCCGAGCGGCCGAACCACCGAGAGCAGCCGTCATCATCTGCGCGATCCCGAACACATTCACGAACGCGGAACGACCCATAAACATGAGATCCTGATAGGCAGAGATAGCGGGGGAAACCTTCGGGTCACTCTTGTCTCGATTCCGGTCCCACCACTGACGTAGTTGCGCGATCCCGGCGTTCATCTCCTCAAATACGAGCAAGACACGATCGGGAGGCTGCCAACCGTCGTCCTCCTCCATGGCCTGCGAGTTACGCGCATCCGCCTCCTCCGCAAGAGCGATCAGAGCCGCATGCATGTCACCGGGCCGGGAGCAGTACAAGACACCGGGCAGGCCACGTGCCCACCGGTGCGACCCCTTCCGGTCCAAAATGACGACGCGCCCGCCACGGCGGAGAACCTGCACAGCGGCCAGCATCGCCAACACCGACTTGCCACCACCGGACGCGCAGGACACGCCGATGTGAGCCGCGTCGTCGTCCAGCGACACCACGAACGGAACCCCACCCGCCTTCACGCCCAGGACCAGCTCATGCTCAGCTGACGCCTCGATCGCGGCGCGGACCTCAGCCAGACCACAGCGCTCCGGCGGACGCACTGCCACGACCCACCGGCCCACCACGCTCGGACCAACCGCATCCCACGACGCCCGCAGATCGGACAGCCCCAGCTTCGCCGCGACGATCGCCCCGGCCGCCGTTCGCTGCTCCGGGGAGACCCACGCCCCAGCCCTCACCTCGACACACACCGGGCGTGAGTCCACAGGGCGAGACAGTGACGTCCGCGCGGAGGCAAGGGGAGGCAGCGAGGTGAACCACCACCGCACCCGCTGCACCCGATCAGGGAGCCACCGCACCACCGGGGAGACATGCTCCCCGTACCAAGCCCGCACCCTCACCTCAGCCGGGCGCATCCGAGAGACCAGACGGGAGCCCAGCTCCCCGAGCGCGGGGTCGATGTGGAGCCACACCTCAGGGCGCGTGGGGTCCATGCCGAGCACGGAGGAGAGAGCGTGAGCCAGTGGGGAGACGTACACCTCACGGAAGCGCCGCGGTGTGGAGACGTCGTGGCGGCGCCGGAGCCACCGCGAGGACCCCGCGAGAAGCGACACCACCGCAACGGCCACCAGCGGAACCCGCGCGTGCCACCACGCCCACAGCGACACCCCGAGCACCGCGACGACACCGACACGCCACGCGGAGCGCTGCCACCCCGGCAGGAACGACCACCGCGACGGGAACGGGTGGTCCGGCAACAGAGCCCGCGTGCCGGGTCGGGTGAACGTCGCGTCCGTCAGGTGAGCCCGCTCACCCCGGGCGAGCATCGGACGACCCGAGAAGAACCGGAACGCCAGCACGACGAGGAACGCGGCCAGGACCACGACGAGGAGGAGGAACGCGGTCAACCCACGGCGGTGAGACGCCCACTTCCGGATCACGACATCACCCGCCCCCGGGTCCGTGCCGGCCGGCGCCGCGAGATGCACCCCGTGCCGGCCGGCGCCACGGCCGAGACGGGGAACAGCTCAGGGGAGTCGTCGCGCGCCTCCCGCTCAGCGGCCCTGAGCGCGGCACGGCGGGCCGCGTCGTAACAGCCCCAGCACCACGCCGCCAGGGCATCGGCCGGCAGCCGCCACGCCGACGCCGGGTCAGCCCCCGCGTCCCGCGACGCCACCACCAGCCGCCGGCCCTCGCCGGCAGCCTCACAGCGGCATCCCCGGTGCTGGCCACACGCGCCCGTGCACTCACACCGGCGACCAGCGCGGGTCACGACCTGCACCCACACCGGCCCCGGCAGACCATCCACCGTCACGACGCACCCCCGACAACTACCGGGGCAACGCCCTCGACCGACACACCCGAGGGGGCATCCGTACCCGCAGGGGACGGCCCCTGTACCACCGGGAGAACGGGCTCCGTACCCCGACGGGACGGCGCCGGGGACCACGCCCACACCGCCGGCCAGCCCTCCACCGGGCGACCACGGGAAGCGATGAACGAACGGGCCGCAAGGCTCTGCGCACGACGGGAAGCAACCTCACCGCGGTACCAGACGACCGCGAGAACGATGACGGCCACGCTGGCAAGCGCCACGGGCCACGAGAAGATGCTCATGCTCTGACCTCCGAGTTGGAGTCGGATGGTTGGGGAAGTCGCACCCGGGACCGCTCGCAACGGCCCGGGTGCGGCGCCCGTAGTCGGGCGCCCGATCAGGTGCTCAGCTCACCCCCTTCACCACAGGCCGCCGCCGACGTCGCCCGTGGTCCTGGCGTCTGTCTCGTCGACCTGCACCGCGCCCAGCTCTGACAGCAGGTCGAAGCACTCGACCTCCGTCAGCGCCTCCGCGCACCCGGGCACCCACGACGCCATCGACGGATGGACCGGGACCAGCCCCGAGGGGTCCACCGACCGGCCCGCGCAGTGCAGGCACAGCAGCTCCCGCGCGGACCCCTCGGCCAGGAACGCCGCCGACGTCCACCGGCCGATGGCGTCGGTGGTCAACACCTGGCCCCGGCAGCCCCGGCAGTAGACGACCGGCAGCCGCAGCCGCCACCGAGCTGACCAGCAGCCTCACCGGACACCCCCCGCCGCGAGGGACAGGCGCGACTCCGGCCCCTCGGCCCGAGCGATCCGGTACGCCTCCCGCCGGTCCACCGTGACCGAACGCTCCGCCAGCCACGCCACGGCCTCAGGGGCGTCCCAAGAGCCCAGGACACTGAACGCCCAACGCAGGGCGTCCCTCTTGCTCAACGTCGACAGATCCAGCTCCGCCGGAGGCGCGTCGAGCGCCACCGGGATCCCGGCCGGAGGAGTCGCCGGAGCAGCCGCACGCGGAGGCCGAGGCCGGTCCGCCGTCACCGCGTCCACCGTCTCCTGCCGGATCACCACGCCACGCACGGTCAGCCACCGGCGAGCCGCGTACACGCTCGGCGAGCCGATCGCATCGAACGCGTACCGCAGCCGGTCAGCGTCGTCCGGGAGCTGGCGGAGCATCGCCTGTTCCTGGACGTGCGCCACCGCGTCGGCCGGGCGCGCGATCCCGTACCGCAGCGCCGCCTGCCACGCCCTCACCGTCTCCCGGAACGCCACCCCCGGCAGCCACCGCAGCCCGAACCGAGGACGCGCCACGAGCTGCCTGCCGTCGTCCATCCGGATCCACCGGCGCACCCGCGACAGCACCGCGTCCAGCAGCAGAGGACCGGCGAGGCTCATCGACGCGAAGAACACCGCGTCATCACGCGCCGGAGTCGTCATGCCGTGCCGGTAGTTCGCCACCGCCGACCCGCCCGCGAACGCCCACGTCAGCGCGTGGAACGCCCCGCCACCTTCGCCTCGGAACGCGGAGTAGACCGTCATCGACACCGAGACGGCCGCCGCAGCGTCGAGCGCCACGAACACCAGCCACCCCCACGCGGGCGCCAACCCGAGCCCCAGCGGATCCGTTGCCCACCGGACCAGGTCCGACGACGACAACACGATGGGCGCCACCACGACGACCGCCAGCGCGCCCGCGACCACCTTCAACATCCACGAGGGCAGCGACCGGCCCCCGCCCTCCGGCACACCCGGTGCCACCACAGCAGAACTACTCACGAGGCATCGGTCCCTTCCGGGCTCTTGACGATCTCGGCCAGCTCATCGGGATGCCGGTCTGCGAGCACGGCCAGCGCCGTCACGGCCTCGCTCAGCGGCACGCGACGGCCGACGGCTGCCTGAACGACGAAGACCACCCGGCGGAGCCGGTCGAGCGCGGCCGGGGTGAGGTTCACGGACGAGTAGGGGCGAGGCACCTGAGCGCTCCCTGCAATCAACATGCTCATGGCTCCCAGACTACCGCACATATCGCACTGTACGGTAGTCTGGGCACTGGTCCATATCAGTCTGTACGTCCCTCCGGATCCAGCACGAGGGGCGCGCCGGGCGAGACACGCGGAGGGTGCGAAGCGGACGCGCGTCTCACCAGGAGTAGGGTCGAATGACGACCGTGTAATTCGAGAGGTGATGATCTTGACGAAGCCGCGACGGTACGTGACCCCGATGATTCGGGCGCACGTCCCCCCGGAGTTGTTCGCCGCAGCGCGGCGCGCCCTCGGCCTGCCCGAGTCGTCCACGAAGTCGGACGTCATCAGAGGCGCCCTCGCCGTCGCCGGAGGCGTCAGCCTCGACGCCTACCCCCTGGCGAAGCGCGGCCCCAAGCCCGGCCAGGGCAGGAAGGGCAAGGCTGCCTGACCATGGACATCCTGACGGACCCCGAGGCCACCCGGGTGGTCTGGCGGCACGGTGGCTACGGCACCGACGCCGACTTCCCGGGAGCGGTCCTGGCCGTCTTGGTCATGCTCGTGGCCACGACCCGGAAGGGTCAGCGCACCCTCTGGCAGTCCATCGGCGAGCGGACCTCATGGGGCGCACGCGAGCAGGTCACCGACATCACGTCGTGGCTGCGTTCGCTCCTGCTCGCCATCCGCGAGCCCCAGCACACCCCCGACCCGCGGCACGCCGAGGCGTCACCAGGAGGCGCCCGAGACGTCGTCCGCCAGGTCGCCCCGACCCGCGGAGCGCCAGCACCGGCCGGCGCTCTCGCCGGCGGGTCCACCGGGCGCCCACCTGACTGACCCCACAAACGGCGGGAGCGCCGGAGTTCGCACCTCCGGCGCCCCAATGCCACCCATCCACGCCCACCGATCCGAGGGCTTCATTTCAGGGAGCACGTACGTGCGACACGATAGCAACGCCGCCGACAAGATGGGCGTCACCGCAGGTCATATCGGAATCGCTGATATCGCGGATATCACCCGACCGGCGCACCCCACCCACCAGATCGTGACCTTCGTCACACCGCGCGCCGATGTTGTCCGCGGGCGGCAACGCCACCACGGCAACGCCAGCGGCTACCGCGGCGCACGCAAGCACCCCCGCCCGTCCCGGCCGATGTTCTGGGAGAGCCGCCGACGCTGGCGCGCCGAGCTGGACGAACGACCCGCCCCACCCGAGTGCCTACACGGGGTCCTCACCACCGACTACACCCCCCGGCCAGCGCCACCGATCAACGTCATGCGCCGCCGGCAGCGCGAGAAAGCCAACATCCGCAGCCCCTACCGCGTCCGGGGCGGTGAGGCACGATGACCGCGCCCACGGTCGGGACCGAGCGGCGGACCCTGCACCTGCTCGCCGATGCCCTCGTCGACGCCGGATGCACCCCGCGTCGACGCGGTGACCACATCGACGCCCGGTGCCCGGCCCACGACGACCGCACCCCGTCCCTGTCGGTCGACTGGCGCGACGGCGCGATCTACGTGTGCTGCCAGACCGGATGCACGACCGAGGACGTCATGACGGCACTCGGCCTGCCGATGCGGGACCTGTACGACACCCCGCGAGAGGGCAGGGACGACACCCGTGCACCCCGGCCCCGCCGGCAGCGCGCCCCCCGCCAGACCAAGCCGGCGGCCCCCGCGTGTCTCGGGACCTACCGCGAGCACGCCTACGCCGAGGTGACCCGCTACCCCTACACCGACGCCGACGGGACCTTGGTCGGCTACCGGATCCGCAAGGCGTGCCGGCGGGACGGGTGCGACGCGAAGTCGTTCGGGTGGCGACGCCTCGACGCGGCCGGCGCCGAACAGCCGGGACGACCCGACCCGCTGCCCCTGTACCGGTTGCCCGATGTCCTCGCCGCCCTCGACGACGGGACCGACGTCCCGATCTACGTGACCGAGGGCGAGAAGGACGCCGACGCCGTCACCGCGGCCGGAGGCGTCGCCTGCACCATGGGCGCGGCCGACAACGGGCGCGGGTCGACGTGGAAGGACCACCACACCGCGGCCCTCATCGACGCGGCCGAGGTCATCGTGTGCGCCGACCGGGACGACACCGGATGCCGCTCCGCGGCCTACATCGCCGGCCAGCTCACCGCGGCCGGCGTGCCCGTACGCATCGCCGAGGCCGCCGAGGGCAAGGACGTCGCCGATCACCTCGCCGCCGGCCACGCCCTCGACCAGCTCCGCGAGCTCCACCCTGCGGACGCGGATCCGGAGGGTGTCGCGGCCCGGGGTGACGGTGCAGGCATGACCGATCACCAGGACACGGCGCCGGAGGGTCTCGGAGCCCGGGGTGAGGGTCGATCCGTGGACGACGACCCCGCACAGACGATCGACCTCACCGCCCTCGACGGCGACGGCCAGGACCAGCCGCCCGCCGAACCGGGGCCGGAGGACTTTCCGCCGGTTGAGGCTCAGCCCGATCACGTCGGTGCCGGGGGTACCTTCCGGCACCTTCCGTCCCGGGGGCGCTACCCGGTACGGCTCGCCGAGGTCCGGGCCAAGACAGATCCCGAGCAGGACCAGGGCCACACGGAGACCACGACCCCGATCCTGTTCGGGACCCTGGCCGTCCCTGAGCGGTACGCGCTACGAGGGATCCGAGCAGACAGCTACCCAGCCAAGGACTCCTCGGGCAGCCTCTACCTCACCCGGTACACCACCCCCGACGGCTCCACGTACGAGACCCCGATCACCGAGGCTGAGCTACGCGCGACCCGGGACCTCGAATGGCCGGGAAGGCTCGGGATCGACCCGTACACCGGGGTATCCGGGCTCAAGCGCATCCCCGACGCCGTCCGGGCACTGTCGATGCGAGCACACCAGGGCGAGGCATACACCGCGACCGGGCTCCTGCTCCGCAGAGACGTCCCCCCGGTCTACCTGCGGCAGGGACTCCCGGCACTGACCGGGCGACTCGGCGTCTACGACCACGGGGCGATCACCCAGCTCCCCGGAGAATCCGAGACCCTTCCCGGCGTCACCTACCTGCGGGTATCCAACCCGTCCACCACTGAGCAGGCCGGAGACGACCTGCTCACGTGGTGGGCATGGCGACTGGCCACCACGACCGATCCGTTGGCACTCCTGCTGCTGATCGCCGACCTCGCCTACGCCCCGTGGTCCTCCCTGCCAGGGTTCCTCCGCCCGGCCGTGTTCCTCGACGCCAGCACCGGCGCCGGGAAGACCGTGCTCACCGGTCTGGTCACCGGCGCACAGTCAGACGCGTTCACGCCGACCCCGCAGGACTCCGCAGCCCCCACCGGCACGGTGGAGTCGATGAGCAACCTCGCGGCCCGAGCGGTGCTCAACGAACTGCGGGGACTCGTCGCGATCATCGACGATTTCTTCCCGAAGGGCAGCAGCACCCGCGAGATACAGCGCCAGGTCGACCTGCTCAACGTCATCGGCCGCGGGACCAAGTCCGGAGCCGGCGACCTCAAACTGACCCGCACCGGAGACCTGCGCGGCAGCAAGCCGATGCGCACACCGATCCTGGCCACCGGAGAGGCGTTCACCGATCCGAAGCACAGCCAGTCCGCGCGGTTCATCCACGCCCGCCTGACCCCCGACGTCCTCGACCTCGAAGGACACCGGGAACGAGGAGAACGCAACACCGGGCTGGACGCCGCACAGGCCAACATCCGCGGAGCGGCGCGAGCGTTCTCCGGCCTGATCGTCGACGGGCTCGCGGCCCTCGCCGACAGAGACCGGGACCGGGGACCGTACGCGGCTCAGGAGTGGGCGGCCCGGGAAGTCGACGAGTGGCGCGTCCCGGGGAACAACCACATCCCCGGCAACTACGTCGGGGTGATGGCCGGTGCCTACCTGTTCGCCGAGCGGGCCGGAGCCGTCGCGGACCTCGACCCCGCCGAGATCCGCGCCGAGTTCGCCGAAGCGTTCCGCCGGTGCGCGATCGAACAGGGCACCCGATCCACCCTCCGAAGCGCCGTCGCAGACCGGTACGGCCGCGACGTTGCCGAGATCATTCGACTGATCCGGAACCTGATCCTCGACGGGCACCGGTTCCGCCTCGACGGCCCGGAACTCGGGCAGCCCCCAGCCGTCCCTGGGTACGCCCTCAGCACCTTCGGGTGGCGGGAGATCATCCGCGAGTACCGAGACCACCTCGGGGAATCGAACACCAGCGTCAGCTACGAGCCACTCCCGCGGTTCGGCAACCCGATCGGCACCGTGCACGTCTGGCAGGACGGCAAGACCGGGCGCCGTCCGACATGGCCCTCGCCGCTCACCTCGCCAGTGCTCCGGCTCCGCGTCGACGACTGGCAGCGCCTCTACGAAGCGGCCACCGAGGACCAGGACATGCACCTCCCGGACCACGACGAAGCCCGGACCCTCCTGGCCGCCTCCGGCTACCTCAAGACCGCAGAGGCGAAGCCATCACCGATGAGCGGACCACGGGTGCTGACCCTCGACCTCGGGAAGGTGCTCGCCGGCGAAGACGGCCCAGAGAACGACTCCGACGGAGCCGACGGCCAATTAGCGACGCCGGACGGCCCAATTAGCGACGCAGTTAGCGACGCGACCCACGAGACATCACCGCAGGTCAGCGAGTTAGCGACGTTAGCGACGTTAGCGACGCCATCGTCTCCTTACGTGCGTGCATGCGCGCGCGAGGGAGACGCCGGGACGTGCCCCGAGTGCAACGGCCCTCGCGAGGCTGATCGGGACTGGCCCGGCGCCGTGTGCCTCGCCTGCCTCGACCGGTCCCGCACCCCCGACGCACACCGGTGCCGGACATGCGCCGGAACGATCACCCCCGGGCGGGCCGCCCGGTCGCCGTACTGCTGGGGATGCGAACCCCAATCCGTCCCCGGACCTGACATCGACGCAGAGGAGACCACCGATGGCGAAGCGACCACCACACCCGTTCCGGCGCGCCGAGGAGCGGGCAACCGAGGAGGACAGGAACCGCTAGGAGCCGCCAGGAGCCGCCAGGAGCCGCCGACACCCGAACACCCAGACCCCCCGACACAGGGCCGCCAGCGGGCCGCGCAGCCCCGCCAGGAGCCGGGTACAGGCCGTGGGCTCGCCGTGCTCTCGCACACCGGGGCGGGGTACGTGCTCCACCGTGAGGGCGGTGAGCCTGTCGAGCTGGCCATGGTCGACGGCACTCGCGCCGGGATTCACGGCCTGGCGCTGGCCCACGACGTCCGGACGCTGGCCGTCCACGCCAGCGCGGCCGGGGCGCTCGGGTGGCCCACCGCCCCGCCGAACCTGACCGCCCGCGGAGCAGCCGTGCCCGCCGGGGGGTGGGACGCCGAGGCCCTGGACGAGCTGGACGCG
>Ga0265293_10011871_pt1 | contig 11709 bp, 13 predicted proteins | sample Munlanlewell138R_FD_192505 | JGI IMG/M metagenome (GOLD analysis project Ga0265293, IMG submission 192505) | Leachate microbial communities from a municipal landfill in Southern Ontario, Canada - Leachate well 138R | ecosystem: Engineered > Solid waste > Landfill > Unclassified | place: Canada... | reverse complement strand
TAAATAGCCTTGTGCGGCCTCTTTGATACCGCCTAAGATACCATTAAACATATAACGACTTGCATCATAGTTTAAGTTATCCATTTGTTGTAGGCCTTGTGACATAATCTCAACAGAACGCATATATGCAGAATTTTGAACATTAATTGTTTGCATCATTCCATCAGCTGCATACATTCCCATTTGAGCTGCGGTATTTATATCCATACCTATTGTAGCCATTCGGCCTTCAAATAAAATTCGACGAGCTTCAGCTTCACCTTCCCATCTACTTTTAGCTGCTGCATTTAATAGATTAGTTACTTCTGTATCTGCATTATGCTCAAGAATAAATTTAGTTAATTCTTCTTGAGTACGCATATCAGCTAATACAGTAGCAGGCGAGCCTTCATCTATTATAACTCCTGAAGCTGCATATTGAGCTATGGCAGAACCTTGTTGCTGCCGCGCTTCATTATGAACTAATAATTGGTCAAGCTCAAGGGCATCATAAACTTCAGCCGTTTTATACTCATAAACTTTAGCATTATACTCACTAACAGCTCTTATAAGATCAGCATTATAAGAACTAATTTTTTCAGTAGCGGCTTTATTAAACTGATTGGCCATAAGAGCCATTTGCATATTAAACATAGATGCAGCAGCAATTGCAGTAGCTTGCTGGCGTCCCCATTCAATTTGCATAGCAGCATTATAATTAGCAAATTGTCTAGCTCTATCAGCTTGAGCTCGTGCAGCTCTAGATGAAGATATGCCACCAAATATTGAAGATGCGGCACTAATTCCTGCGCCTATAGCTAATGCTGCTCCTGGTCCCATTATGATTCTACCTCAAGTTTATCTACCACACCTAAAACAGTTAATGGTAAAGGCTGAGTTTGTCGAATAAAATATTCTATTTCCCAATCATACCCTTCTGGAAAAGATAAGTTTTTAATTCCTGAAAATAAAGGTATAGCTTCACCAGTAGCATGTAATGGTGTTCTAAAAGGAACTGTTTCAACTACTTCATTACCGTCCTCATCAATAAGTCCTATTTGCATACCTAAAGACTTATCTAAAAATACTTGAATATCTGTTATTCGTCCTCTACGACCAATGGCAGTTCCACTTTCAAATTTTATATCGGGAACAAAAGGTCTTATTTCAGTAGTATATCCAAAGCCTAATAAAACTTTTGAATACTTAGCTTGTAGTGTAATAGTTCCATTTACTACAGTTCTAGATGGATGAACAACACCATCTGCTAATATATCTATAGTTTTACCTTCGAACATATATAAATCATCAATAGTATCAAAAGGTCCTATTTCAGGGTCCGCTAATACTTCGACACAACAATCTAAAAATCTACCTTCACTTGCTTCTTCGCCAGAAAAATAAGGATATAATTTTTCAAGATAGAATCGATATTCATTATCAATCCATCTGCGTACAACTACCCAAACTTCATCTTCTCGAGTTTTACCGGGTATACAAGCTATAGATTTAAATTGACCAGATGTATTATGTCTATGCCAACCTATGACTTTATGAGGGCGTTGGTAAGTAAGAGCTATAATAGAACCATCACTTCGAACACACCATATAATTCTATGAGGGACTGCTTGATAAGCCCAAGCTACTATAGAATAATGTTCAGTAAGATGAGGAGCAAGAACAAGTACATCTGATGTTTCATAGCTATCATATGTATAATTATAAGTAAACTCATTTATTGACCGACCGTGTTTCTCAACAAATAAAGTAGTTGCACCTATGCTAAAAGGCTTTATTTTTTCAGAACCAAGGTCTGTTTGTCTCTGTGCAAGAACCTGAGAAGCTGCAAGTACACTTGAGGCAGTTCCTGTTATAGTCCATTCGTTAGCCAAAGTACCTATTGTTAGAACTCGAGTAGCATGCATCCATATGATTTTATTTTGCGTGCCACTATCTAAGTGAAAAGCAAAACCATCAGCAGGAACTGCTTGAGTATCTATAGGTCCAAAATCATAAAAATCACCTGCTTGTGATCCCCAAATAGTCTGCCGAAAACTTTTGCTACCCGCAAATAATAAGCGTTGTTGATGTAATACTACACTTTCAGGAAATCCATTATCATAAGTCCATTCTGTAGGTGCATTAACAAAATTAATTTTTGAATAACTCCATGATTCATGTGTATGTCTTTTTAGAGCTCGAGGAGATAATTTAGACTGAGCTATAAATAAATAGTCTCCTGACTGTGCATAATCAAAATTTGGTATATCAAAATTACTTTCTAATTCTACTGATACTAATGAACCTGGAAGATGTGGTGGTGTAATAGTAGGGTAAGTAGATGTAGTATATACTAATAAGCCGTCATTAGTCGCGAATAATATTTTTTTGCCGTATGTAGCAGTTCGATAAAATATTAAAACATACCTTTGAGTCTCATTAAATATAAAAGGTACTAATCGTAATTGAGGATCAGTTGGATGTATATCCTCAACTAATGATAAATCAAAAATAAACTGTGTTCCTGGTCGTCGTGTTACTGGCCCTTGAGTTAATACAACAGCATTTTGTAATACAGAACAAGCATTTATGTACCGTTCAAAATCAGTACGTATAGCTAAATGCCTAGTAACTTCACCAGTAGTAAAATTTTGTTTTAATCTATGTATTGGCATGTGCGTGCGGATATACAAAAGTATCATTTTCAGGCTTTTCATCTGCCTGACGATATTCAGAGCCTATATTAGCTTCAAGTTGTAATACTTCAGCGTAAGTAACAAAATAGGCTTCTTTCATTTCTCTTGTTAATTTTTGGTTTTGTGTTATAGGCTGTGAAAGCTTCCAAGCTAAAAGAGCTGATAAAACAGCACTAAAACCTATTGAAAAACTAGCAGGATTAACAATATCCTTAGTATAGTATAAAAATACTTCATCCCGCTCTTCTATTAACAAAGATTTACCTACTTGTTCCCAAGGATAATGCATTTCAATAGGATGCAAATCTCGAGGGTATATACAATCAGTAGGTAAAGCATAAAGTGCATGTAAAGCAGGTAAATCTTCGTCAGTACTTATTTTTTGCAGCTTTACAAAACCACGTGCAAAAGGCCAATCAAATACAGAAAGTAAATATACACGATTTATATTGTATAAAATTTCGCACATTCGAGCTTTTTTATTATTTTCAGAAAAGTCTCGAATTATATCATGGCCTAATGCACTTAAAGCAGCATTACAAATGCCTATAGCTGAAAGGTTCATTTGGTACCTTCATCTATTTGATTGGGAGAAGTTTTAAGACCTTTGACATCTACGGCTCTATATCTAGCATCGATAAATGCTCTGACCAAAGTTGATTTAGCTTTGATATGACTTAAGTCAACATCATATTCATCTTTTGCAAATTGTATCAGCTCTTCATAGTCCCATTCAGTAGCAGTTAAAATTTCCAAAGTAGCTGTTCTGAAATCAACGTCTTTTTCAACTTCCTTAAGAGGAGTCCAGTTATCTAAACTGGGCGGCTTTTTAAAATCGTATACTTGGCCTGCCGAAAATGTAACAATTTTACCCTCGTCATTTCGTGCCTGGCATTTTACTTTAGACAGATATTTCATTTTTTGCTCCCTTAAAATTAGGGGGAGAGTTATCTCCCCCTATTATTTTTACTGTGCAGTTCCCATAGGTTTAATGATTACACCCGCTGAATAAGATCCAGCTGAAACTGTACCAATAAGTGCTACAGTTACATACCTCTTAATATTAGAGGGTAACCTAAATTCAACACCATTAGCCAATTCAGCTACAGTAGCATTAATCTCCATAGCTACATCAGTCGGAGGAGTAGTAGTTTCATGAGAAAGAATTTGAACACCAGTACAACCTGTAAGAGAAGCAGTAGACTGAATAAAACAGTCAAAGGGTTCGCCAGGACCAGGACTAATTCCATGTGATCCTAAATCTATTACAGACGGAGTACCACCAAAGGCTAAATTATCAGCCCACAATGCATTTTTATCAAGAATCATTAGTTTTCTCCTTATTTAAGATTAGGAAATGACTGCTTCAGTTTCCAGAATAGCATTCACTTTACGAATCGGACGACCCCGAAAAGTAAGAACAGGTTTTCCAAATATTTCAGAGTATCCAAGAGCCGCATTGCCTTTTTCAACCGCTGCAATATCAAGCATAGCAAGTACACCAGGAGAAGCATAGAATATGCCATTTCCACCAGGAGTAGTATGCATGGCTTTAATCATTGCATGATACAGAAGCTGCTGACTAGCCTCAACTTCCATATCAGCCAGTTCAATATTACAAATACGAACAATATACCGCCAATCACGAACAACTAAGCCCATTTCCCATTTATAATGAGAACGATAGCCTTCAAAACGACCACCATCATTATCCTGTAAAGTTACCCGACCCAAATCCTCAGCTTCAAGACCTGCTTTGGAACCCTTCGGATAAATACCATGAACTGTTTCCTCACCCCAGACAATATACCAAACCGAAGTCTGTTTATCTGCAGTAGGAGTGCCATCAGAACAGCTAATAACATGATTCAGATAAGCCGAATTAGTTACTGCCGTAGGTTTACCGGTAAGAGTAAGCGAATCATACCGAGGAGCAAGACCTAAAAATCGATCAGGATATATTGCTGTATCACCGTAAATCAGAGTATCAACCATAGTCTGAGACATAGACTCAATATGAGGTTTGTCTTCAGAAGCACGCCATTCAGCGGTATTACCATTAATCTCAGCAAGACGCTTATCAACTTCTGCATAAGCTTCGAGCATAGCACAAGACTCAGTAATCTGTGCAGTCTGGCTCTTAGTCGGATAAACACCATAGTTTAATCGACGCCAAGTGGGTTCAGGCAGACCAGTACGAACAGTAGTAAGATGCCCCATAGGCATATTACCTTCAATTATTGGAATATCATCCAAAATCGGATTTGATGCTGCCAACAGCTCAGAAATTTTAGCGATGGACCCATCCGGATCTAACCGCTTAGTTACATTGACCAAGTTAGGAAGTTCATTCCCAGTCGGATAATTGCTCATTTGCTACTCCTTAATTATGTTTACTTGGATGAGTTTTGCCATACATAGCTTCAGCTAATGTACGAGGTTTAGTCGGTACATGTGGCTCGGATTTAATATATCCTCCTTCCTTAAGCTCTTTACCCAAAGTGTAAAAGAAATTAAGAATAGCGGGATGATTTCCATAGCCAGTTGAATTCAAGACTTTAAGTACTTCTCCTTTTGGATCGTACTGTTTAAGAGCACGTTTAGCTAATTTTAAATTAGCTTCTTTCTGCTCACCCCAAGAATCCAGAAATTTTTCACCTTGCTTTTTCAACTGTACTTTTTCAGCATAGTTTAATGAATTAGCAAAATTTAGGGCCTCAGTAGCCTGCTGAGGAGAAAAACCTTTTTCTTTGAAAAATGTTTTAACATTCTCCGGCATATGTTCTGGATATTCGTTCCCTTGAGCAGACGGGTCTGAACTTGCAGGCTCTTGTGGTGGAGTCGGTGGTTCAGGTGGCGTCTGCGGTGTCGGTTCTGGTGCCGGCGCCGGCGTTGGTTCTGGTGCCGATGTTGGTTTAGGCGTCGGTGTCGGTGTCGGTGTTGGATTATTCGGTTCTGGCATTGTTTTCCTCTTTCGTTAAATTATTCATTTCAAGCAGAAGCCTAGGATAAATAGAAGGATCTGCATCTTCTAACAATTGTAATATAGCTAAGCCTATAGATCTTTGGCCAAGAAGATAATCAGTATGTTCTCGATTACCAGAAAATTGATCACTATATAGTCCACATAAAGAAAGTATGTGCCACATTATATCTCTAACATGCCGCTGGCGCATAGCATCTTGAACAAAGCCAAGAAGAACTTCATACTCTTTATCCATTATACACCTCCAGTTTCAAGTACTCGAGCACCGCCTTCAATTACATTAAGGCCGGCACGAGTTCGTGCTTCAAGAGATGTAGCATCTTGTGTTCCCATTTCAGCTTCATGTTTTTCTGTAGTTTGTCGCATAGCTTCTTGCTGCATAGCAGCTTGCTGTTGCGCACGTTGCTCACGAGTACGGCGTACAACTTCTGGAGCATTAAGTATAGTTTTCTTTATACCAGTTATATCTGCAAGTTCATGAATTGATTCATCATTATTAATATTATCAAGAACTCCAGGATCAATTTGAGCAATTTGTCCAACACCCATATAGAAAGTCTGCAGTGAATTAAGTTCAAGAGCTTTTTGAGCCTGCGCTAATGGACCAATTAAATTTATATTAAATTCAGATATAAGATCTTGATACTCCATTGGAAAAGGCTCAAACAACTCTTTCCGAAACATTATATTAAAACATCGCTGCAATAAGGGCTGTAAAAATCCTTGCTGTAACCTTTCAATAACTGGACCTAACCTTAACATAGCTTCAGCATCACGTTTTCGAACTTCTTCAGCTTTATAAGGTGAAGCATTTGGATCACGATTTGCAGACAAGAAAATATCATTATAAAAGCCTCTTTGTATACGTTGCGATACAGCTTCAATAGCTGCCATAACCCCCTGATAATCAAAACGTACATTATATATTTCAGATATTACTTCATTTGGATTAGAATAATAGTTATAGCCACCTGGAAATGTATTAAGTTTACCTTTCATTCTTGCAGGAGCATTTAATGGAGGATTGATATTCTTATGTGCGGCCATAAGAAATCCTTTCTCCATTTCTTGTAATCTTTTAATATCTGGTAAAACTTTTGAACCAGGACCTATACCGTATACGTCTGATCCAATAATATCCCAAGGTGCTGCCGGATAAGGAAATTCATAAAATCCTTCAATTTTTAAAGGATCATCTTGGGTATTATGAGTATATGAATATTTTCCACCTGACTGATGAGTAATTTCATAATATACTCGTGTAAAATCAAAATGTTTATATTTCTGAGGCAATACAGCTTCTAATATAGTCAAATATGTAGAATCTTGTTCAGGTTGATTTTCTTCTACAATGCGTTTAGTAGTATCTGAACATTTTTTACCGAATAATTCATAAGCTTGTCGAGGGGTCATAAAAATAGTTCGAAATATAGTATCTACTTGGCCAGTTGAATTTCGAGCTATAACATATTCCCCTACTGTTAAGAGTTCAAATCTAAAAGGAGTATGATCTGTATCTTCACCTACATACATACATCCAGTACCGAATCCTGCAAATTCAGTATAAAAACTATGAATCATAGGATAAAAATTTGAAGCATGAAGAGCCGTGTGCAACTTTGCTTCGCAATCCTGCATCCAAACAACTAAAGGTCGAATTTTTTCAATTTTCTTATCAGCCCATTCAAGTAAAAACCATTTACGTGATGGAGAGGTTAAGCCTCCCTGAATGCCTGAAGTTAAAACTCCAAGAGCATCAGTAGCCGCTGCATTAACAATTTCATCTGAAGATAACTTACGTTTTCGAGGTTTACTATACAGTTGAAAAACACCTCGACCAGGGAGAAGATAGTCAGATAAGTCCTTCCATTCTTGTTCCCATTCAATACGTTCAGTACGAAGTAATTGATATTGTTGTAACAGTTTATCTCTATTAAATTTCATTAGTCTACCAATGGAGATGTAGTTATTGCCTCTTCATCATCAAGCAAAGGACTAGTTAAAATAGTATCTTCACGACCAAAACGTCGAGCTTTTTCAAGAGCCAGTTCACCTTTAGCCTTATTATAGAGCTGTTCTTGTCGTTTTGCCCAGTCAATTTCCTTATATTCAATCATATCTGGAAGAGATGGAGTAGACATCTGCTCCATAGCTTCATTCATCCGATCCATACTCATCTTAGTCATTTGGCCCATCATTTGCATAATAGGTGCAAACATAGCCATATAATCCTGTTGTGGAGGTGGATATGCAGTAGGTACACTTCCACCACTACTTCCTTTACCACCCATATTAACCTCCTAAATATGAACCAGCTTCCTCTTCTTCTTCATCCAGGTAAGTTTTTACTCTAGTACCTTTTGATGTTCCAATTGATGTTTCACTACTTTCTTCAGGTCCTGCTGGAGTAGCTTCTCCACGTACAACATCAAAGCCTGCAAAACCTTCAGGTTCTCCCCATTCTTTCATAAGGCCCTCGAGTTCAGTCTGTTCACCCTCACCCCATATCGACGCGAAATAATCACTTATTCGTTTAGTTCGAGTAGCATCATCCATTTTCCATACAGTACCTGTAAGACGAGCTTGTGATTCCTCATTTAACAATTGGTCATCTATATAACCTATTGCCAAATCAGCCGCTGTCAAATAATCACTATACAATTCATCACGTCGAGTTAAACCTTGCTTCATTGAAGTATAACCTTCAGGAGTAAGCCAATCACCTGATACAGGATGATAAACTATATTTCCTTCATCATCATAGGCTACAGCTGATTTTTCAACCCGATTACCTTCTTCATCTAACAGGAAATTTCCTTCAGCATCTACTGCCCAATCAGGTTCTGGTTCTTCTTCCTCGAACATGCTACCCATCATTTCAGTAAACATGCCCATTACATCTTCAAGGGGATTTGATGGCGTACCCCACTGCCGACCCTCATTACGACCATACTGATTATAATGATACCATGGATCCATACCTGCCTGTTCTACATCAGGATACATATCCCAATATGCATCGCCTTCTGCTGATCCACCTCGTTGATAGCTAGGATAGCTTCCACCGCCACCGCTTTTTCCCCCGCCCATTATTGGCCTCCTTCACAAATTGATAATACTGCATTATCAAACTTATTTGAATAAGCTAAATAAAATGCCTTGGGTATGGTACACTGAATTTTAAAACCAACTTTCTGAATATGTCGTATCGCCAACCTATTACTTTCGGGTGTCAGACCAATAAGGGTAGATACCCAAGGAGATCCATCCTTTCGTTTATATGAAAAAAGCTGTTGTATACTTTCTTTGGCCAGAGTTAATCCCTTTTTCCCATGGTATTCCGGATGAATTGAATAATGAATCAATGCCGAGAGTCCTACAAACCGTTCTAGAGCGCATTCAGCGACCATTCTTTTATTCGTTGTGTCAATTACTGAGAAAAAGACCATACTTGAGTCATTATACATGTGAATTATATCCGGCCAATCAGGATCATGTACTTCACATAATCTATATTTGAGTAAATCATACATTTTCAGTGACAACCAATACTGCATTGCCACTTCTTCAGGCACTTTAGCTGTCGGAATGAGAGTGTACACTTTTTAAATACTCACTCATATAGCTTAACACATTATAGGGTTTCTGCTGTTCATTTCGTATCAGTTGTTCAAGCATTTGTTCTGTTAATCCTGCTTGTCTCATTTCTTCAGTGAGTATAAAATCCTGCTGTAATTCTTCTGCAAAGGTCAGAATCAGAGCGTCAGCACAATCGGTAGATCCTACTCCTCTTGATCTAAGATGCTGCTTGGTTTCAACTTTTATATAATTTTTCTCATCCAACCCAAATTCAGGGGTAGAGAGCTCAAAGACTAATTCTTCGTCATCAGGTATGGAGGGCGGATATGTGGGATTCATAAACCAATCTTTGGTTCGGCACCACATTTCATCCTTTTTTCGAGCATAGAGTTCAGAATAAACTTTTCCACCGAAGTGTACAGGAACTACCTGATCATTAAATCCCATCTGGTCGAGGCGAGAGATAACTCCCTCGCCCCTTCCAGCATCTATAAAAACTACTCGTGGATGCCACTCATTGATTCGGCGAGCTATATGCGCAGCCAAGGCCATATTATCTGTCCCCTGAAACTTGTCCAGAGGGAGCAGGAGTGGTCCTTGTCTGCGGGCTATAACGGCCTGATCGCCTTTAGCGGCATATGCTACGTCTACTCCCATCACCCGTGGGAATGCTTTGATGGTATCTGGGTCTATTGACCGATTAATGGCTGGGTGAACTATATCAAGTGGAATCAACACTTCTTCTTGAGAGGCTGTCCACGAGCAGTAATATTCCTGCTGAATCAGGGATTCAGGCATTCCTGACCGTCTATCTTCTTCAATGGCTTCTAATGAGGGTATACCAGTATCATCTCTGGTTAAATATTGTGTAAACCAGGTATCAGGGTCTTTTAATGCAGCTTTATACAACTGATAAAAGTGATTTAGACCACGAGGCGTGCCATTAAAGAGGGCCCAACCCCCATTCTCAGCAAGTATTGGCCGGAGGTAATGCCAAGCCTCAGGTTTATGGAGAGAGAATTCGGTAAATATGATACCCAGGGGGTTGGTCCCTACTATGGAGTCAATATTATCAGAGCCACAGAGCTTTATTTGTGACCCATTGGACAGATAGAGACGCATATCCTGGTTCAGAACACGCGTTACAATTTCCGGCGGAATATAATCAATAAATTTGGTACCAGTACCATCAATACCTTCCCAAATAATCTGTCTAACCTGATTATAAAAAGGGGCTATATAAAAATATAGCCCCTTTCGTTGTAACGCTTTCGCCGCTACTATATTTATAGCCGACAAATCTTTACCATTTCTTCTTGGCCAGACAGTTATTCCACGTTTTTTCTTATTACCGATAAATACATCCCAAACCGGCTTCTGATAGTCTCTAAAATTTAGTCTGGGTAACTGTATTTCTGTCATTGAACTTGACCAGAGAGGTTATTTTGAATTAGCACCGTAACGGACCCCTTGCCCTTGCTGAGTTCAGTTACCTGTTCAGAGAGGTTTATTGGGTTACGCTCAAGGATGTTACCTAGAGCTTTAGTAAGATTAGTTAGCTTCAGGGCTGCTTTGTCGTCGGCAGGCTCAATCTGTTCAGCAAGGACAAGGATTTTTTGGAGCAGAACCTTCTCTATTTGAGCATAGAGAGGCTGGTTCTCGATCTGTCTGAAAAGGGAAACTATCGTGAGACGTTTTTCAGTTATCGTTTTTAACTGTTCAGTAAACTTTTCTATATCCGATGTAGCAGGGAGTTCAGCAGGTTCTATTTTTCGGACCCAATTGCCTGATCTGACTTCATGTTGTACGTTGACCAGAGGAATGTTATAAACCCGCGATATATCCTCTTCTGACTTGCCCATAAAGGTATAGTCAAATTCGGCAGCTTGTATGATATATTCTGGATTGAGTATCATAAAATCCTCCTATTATTTTATTATATAGTAAAATGAAGAAAAAGTACAATTATTTTAGCAAATTATATCATAAATACGTACATAACACTCAGTGTTATATGGATTTCTGAGTTTCTATATAATATTAAATTCGCGCGAGGTGCAACAAAACTTAACCTATTTCGTGTTTTCATAAGAAATACGTAGTACCCTATTCCTTTTTTATTTTTGCGAAAATGGAGCAGTTTCACGAATACGTATATAACGCTTTGTGTTATAGTAGTTTTGAAACCCTGGATGCGGTTTTAAAAACAGTTCCAAAAACAGGATATTTAGTTTGAAAACAGTTCCAAAAACAGGATTTGGTTTGAAAACAGGAAAAAACAGGATATTTGGTTTGAAAACAGGAAAAAACAGGATAGTTTAATGTTTAACTAATTTGGTTTGAAAACAGGAAAAAACAGGATAGTTTAATGTTTAACTAATTTGGTTTGAAAACAGGACAATTTGGTTTTATGGACTATCACTCACTCCAGCTTGACCCCATTTTCCCCCGGGGCCCCCTTCTAAACTT
>Ga0265293_10011870_pt1 | contig 11709 bp, 6 predicted proteins | sample Munlanlewell138R_FD_192505 | JGI IMG/M metagenome (GOLD analysis project Ga0265293, IMG submission 192505) | Leachate microbial communities from a municipal landfill in Southern Ontario, Canada - Leachate well 138R | ecosystem: Engineered > Solid waste > Landfill > Unclassified | place: Canada... | reverse complement strand
GTCCACCTCGATTAAGTTCGGATAATGCAGGAGAACAGCTTGCACACCGATTGCGCTCAGTTGGAGGCTGAGAGCCGCGTCGGCAGCGTTGCTTACGATCTGAATTGTAGCGTTATATTCACCCATCTCCGCTGCATAAAACGAGACAGTGAAGGTCCGGCTATCTCCTCCGGGGATACTGAATGCCAGACTCGAGGGTTGAAGCCGGGAATATTCTCTTGCCTCCGGGCTATCCTGCTTTGCGCTGATCCTGTGTCCTTCAATTCTGTCTTCAGAAACGCTGAACAGGATGTGATTCCAGATCAATTCTCCCTCCAGAGTATCATTGCCGGGATTTGAAATCGTGAAACTGCTATCGGCACTTTCTCCCACGGGAACCATGCCAAAATCCAGACTTGTGCTACTGATTTGAATCAAAGGAGCTTTCACATTAAACGCTATTGCAATGTTGAAATTGGCGTAGTCGGGATCATTTGAAGTGCCGGATATTGTAGCACTGTAGCTGCCCACAGGCAGACTCACGCTGCTGAAAGCAATCTCGATTTGCTGCGCGCTGCCTCCACTTACGATGACGTTGTTTACAGACTCTCCCCCATTCAGTTCCAGCCAGGATACGCTGCTGTCCTTAGCTATACTATAATCCAATGTCATATTACCCGCGTTTGAAATAGTAAGAGTACGCGTGCTCTCTTCACCCGGCCCAAGATCCACACTGAAAGCATTGTCACTCAGCACCAGCTCCGGTTTTCCGCCCTGACCACTGAGAGCTATGCTCCGGGGCATTCCTTCGGCATTGTGGGTGATTTCCAGATCTCCCAAGTAGGCCTGAACTGCCGTGGGACTAAAGGAAACAAATAGCTCCAGACTTTCTCCGGGATCTACGCTATATGTTATTGTGTTTCTGGATGCTGCACCGCTTAAACGGGAAAGAGAGAGCCCTTCTTTCCGGTTTGCCCTGCTATCCGCACTAACACTGTAGCCGGTGGGTACAGTGATGGATCCGCTCAACGGCGCATTGCCCGGGTTTGAGATCGTGAATGAAGAGCTTTGAGCAGTATTTATCAATACAGTGCCAAAATCAATAGCAGTGTGGCTTACTTCGATCCGTGGAATCTGCATCATATATTGTGTAGAAAGCCGGATGTTGGGACGTTTTGAAGTTGTGGATCCGCCTGAGAACACATTTGTTTGATCGCTGCCATCATTTCGCACATAGCGGTATCCGTTTGAGAGAGTGCTGTATTTTACCCTGCCGGTATATGACCAATTCTGAAGCAAGCTAAAGGCTGTATCTACTACGAGATTGTCGACGCCATTCCAGCTGAAGGGCGGATCCAGCACCAGCATATCGTATCCTCCGGCATCAGGCATATAAGCAGCGTTTGTATAAACCGTTTGCATGCCCGCAGCGCTCTGCCAGTTGGCTGCATTGACGTCTGCACTGTGTTTCATCCGGATGATGAAGTTTGGCAAAGCAGATTCAGGTTCTTCGCTCACGTCAAAGCCGATCCGGCTGATCTCAATGGGACCGCTTATTCCGGCAGCATTGAGCTCTGCTGCCGTATAGACGGATTGACCATGCAAGCTCTTATAATATGAATTGATCGGGCATGCTTCATCAGTATCATTGCTGCCGCTACCACTTCCGATGTTGTAGTCCGCAGTGATCATGCCGGGACAAATCGTGATGGAATTTGAGGGCGCGGATTCCACTGCCGGAGAGCCGTATAAAGCTGTTACATAGTATGTATAGCTTATTCCAGTCACGACTGTGGCATCAGTATATGCAGTGGAGGGGCTGAAGGCTAAAAACACATCGTCACGATAGATGTTGAAACCGCTTATATTGTCACTCAAAACCGAGTTCCAGCTAAGGTTTACCGATCCCGGGACAGCACTGCCGCTCAGGTTTGTAGGGGGAAATGTTTGGTTGATTTCCGGGAACACAATGTGATCCAGCCAGGCACTATCCTCGCCATAATCTACCGAACTGTCTTTGCTGTAAGTCCATCTGAAAGTGTGTTCACCGCTTGCCACTGCTATGTTGTGAATAGTCCAATCTATATCTCCGGACCACTGTGCTTGCAAGCTGTCATCGATGTAAAAGCTCAAGAAGTCATAGCCATTTTCCGAGCTAACTTTGTAAGAAAATGAGAGATCGCCGGCTGTGCTAACATCGAGGTTGATCGAGAGGCTACTAGTTCCGTAATCTCCTATGTCTCCGGCTTGCGCGGCGTAGGAGCCGCAGTAGTGCTGATTGTTTTGCACTGTCCAAGCGGATGCTGAGCCGGTAATCCAGGGAAGAGCAGATAAGTCCCCGCTCTCAAAGCCTTCGTCGGCAGGGGTGATCAGCGAGATCTGGATCGTGTTGTTTGCTGTATTTGAAGAATTGTCTGTAGCAAGGGCTGTGATCGTGTAGCTACCGGCAGAGTAAGCGGATGTATCCCAAGTCCATGCATAGGGATAGCTGCTATCGGTATACTTCAGTACTCCATCAACATAAAATTTCACATTGCTGATGCTGCCATCAGAATCCGTGGCGTTTACGCTGATTGGGATCTGGCTATTTAATTCATGTAACGAGCCATCAACTGGATGCTCTATATGGCAGCGAGGAATTCCCAATTCCAGAATGAGCAGGGCGCTGTTTGCGTTTAATAGCCCGTATCCGGTGAAGCGATCCCAGCCGGCTCCACCGTCCACAGTCATATCCGTGCAGGTGCTAACCATTGTCTCACGCACTTGCGCAGGGCTGAGATTGGGGTCATTTGAAATCAGTAATGCTGCTATTCCCGCCGCATATGGTGTGGCGCAGGAAGTTCCATTGAACCACATATAATAATCGCTGTTAATGCTGTATCCGTTGCCGGTTCCGGTAATATCTGTTGTAGGAAGGATAGTAGGCGCCATCACATCGACAGCGTTGGGGTTGTCTTGAATACTCACTCCGTAGTTTGAGCCCCACCAATTTTCCCCATCGGAAGAAGTCTCACTTTTTCTTTCACCGCTTGGGCTTGCGGCTCCGACGCTAATCACTTTGTTGTGATTGGAGGGATAGGCTATAGTGGGATCGTCCCTGTTCGCAGTGGCAGCCAGCAGGGTTACTCCATGACTGTAAGCATATTCCAGGGCAGTATCTGTGCTGGGAGATTCACCTTCAGCCATGCCTCCTTCCGCGCCAAAACTCATGCTAGCCACATCCACATTGTTATCGGCACAATGGTAGAGGGCGTTTTCGATGTAAGTAAAGTACATATCGCCGGCAGAATCGGCTATTTTCAGAGGCATCACGCTGCAGCCACCGGCTACGCCGGTGATACCGAGGGCGTTGTTCGCCATTCCCGCGGCTATTCCAGAGCAAGCAGTACCGTGACCGGGATCCGCACAATCGTCCATGGGATTGCTGTCGTTATCCCCATAATCGTATCCCGCAACCAGTCGCAGGTCAGGATGAGCTGTATCCACACCAGTATCGATGATACCTATTACTACCGAGCTAAGACCATAGCCTTGAGATAGATCCCAAGCCGCTTGCATATCAGTATCGAAGCCAATGATCCCTACTCCGGGCCCGGTGTGCCCGCTTGCAGTATAAGCAGGCAATTGCGCAGTGTTGTTGTGCCCCCAGTTGCTGGCATAATAGGGATCGTTTGGTATGGCTGTGCTATAGGCAATATATTCCGGTATGGCCTTTTCTATGTAGCTGCTTCCCTTGAACTTTAAGATGGCCGCGGATACATCGATGGCTTTGTTATACTTTACCAGGAACCAGCGATCAACTCCGTGTTTACGTTCAAACTCTTTATCTTTCAAAGAGATGTGAGCCCGGATAATCTTTGCATTGCCCAGTTCACTTTTGATTTCATCCAATTCAGGCAGCCCGAAACTCTCACTTTCTGCATAAAGACCCCGGGGTAGATTGCTGCGCTGGAGCGCGGTTTCGGAAAGCTGCAATTTCACGATATTGGGAGCATATAGCGGACGTTTTATGGATTTGCCCAAAATCGCATTGGCAGATAAAATAGCCGACAAAATACAAAACAATACCAACATAAGAGTTCTTTTCATACCAGTACCTCAACGCTGTCGATTGATTTTTTTTGCAAACTAGTTAAGAGGGCAAAATTTGTCAATTAATCTTATTGCCTCTCTCGGGGATCGGGAACACACCGATCCGGTCCCGCAAAGCGTTTAGCGCTATCAGATGTATCTTCCCGGAGCAATAATTCCTCCCTCATCAAGGATAAAAACCAAATACAATGCTTGACTAATGCGCTCTATCAGAATTTATGAACACCGCTCGTAGAAGCAAAAGGATAATAATGCGTAAAATAAAGAACTTAGCCATCATCGCCCACGTCGATCATGGAAAAACTACTCTAGTCGATGCCATGTTACGGCAGGCAGGGGTTTTTCGAAACAACGAGAAATTGATCCAGCGGGTGATGGATTCCAACGACATCGAAAAAGAACGCGGTATCACTATATTTTCGAAGAATGCCTCTCTCATCTATCACAACTACAAAATCAATCTGGTAGATACTCCCGGTCACTCAGATTTCGGCGGTGAAGTGCAGCGCATCATGAAGATGGTGGATAGTGTGCTGCTACTGGTGGATGCCTTTGAAGGCCCCATGCCGCAAACCAAGTATGTGTTGCGAAACGCCCTGTCTTTGGGACTGAAGCCCATCGTTGTGATCAACAAGATAGACCGCCCCAATGCCCGTGCCCACGATGTCCTGGATATGATTTTCGAGCTCTTTCTGGAACTGAATGCTTCCAGTGAACAGCTTGATTTCCCTGTAATCTATGCCTCCGGTAAAGATGCCTACGCCATAAATGAACTTGGCGAGCAACCCGTAGATATTTTTCCCCTGTTGGACATGATAATACGCGAAGTACCGGACGCACAGGGCGATCCCAAGCTCCCCTTTCAGATGCTGGTATCCGCCATCGAATACGACAATTATGTGGGCAAGATGGGCACCGGCAAGATTCACAGCGGCATCGTTCACACCGGTGATACGATGATGCTGTTGGGGCGCAATGGAAAACAGCTTCAATACAAAATCACCGAACTCTATACTTACGAAGGTCTACGCAAAAAAGCTGTAGCAAGTGCCAGAGCCGGCGACATCATCACCATCGCGGGCATGGAACTGATCGACATCGGCGAAACAGTGTCCGCCCCGGATTGCCTTGTACCCTTGCAGGGTATCAGCATCGACGAACCTACCATAGCTGTGGAATTCATCATCAACGATTCTCCCTTCATGGGCAAAAGCGGTAAATGGATCAGCTCCGGAAAGATATGGGAACGCCTGCAAAGAGAATTGCAGACCAATGTGTCCCTTCTGGTAGAAAAAACCGATTCTGCAGATACATTCACCGTGAAAGGCAGAGGCGAATTGCAACTATCGATCCTGATGGAAAACATGCGCCGGGAAGGCTATGAATTCCAGATTTCTAAACCCCGTGTTCTCTATAAAGAGGTTGATGGCAAGCTTTTGGAACCTATCGAATTGGCAACTGTGGACGTAGCGGAAGAATTTGTCGGCATGGTGATAGACATGATGGGGCGCCGCAAGGGAGAATTGATCAACATGAACCCTCCCTTGGAAGGATACTCCCGCCTCGAATTCAAGATTCCCGCCCGCGGTCTGATCGGCTGCCGCAACGAGTTTATGACCATTAGCCGGGGAACCGGAACCATGTGCCAGTGCTTTCTGGATTATGAGCCCCATAAAGGTGAAATCTCGGGAAACTCTCATGGCTCGATGATAGCCATGGAAAACGGAATCGCCACAGCCTATTCATTGAATAGCTTTCAAGCCAGAGGGACCTTTTTTATACACCCCAATACCGAAGTATATGCCGGCATGGTGGTAGGCCAACACAGTAAAGATAAAGACCTGGTTATAAATGTATGCCGGGGCAAGAAACTAACCAATAACCGCGCCGCGGGCAAAGATGACGCCATCAAACTGATTCCCCCGCGCATCTTTAGTCTGGAACAGGCCATGGAATACATCGGTGAAGACGAACTGCTGGAGATAACGCCAGACCATATCCGCCTACGCAAAAAAATCCTTCACCATACAGATCGAAAACGTCACGAATACGCGGAACCATAGAGCCTTCCAAGCATAGAATTAGCCGTCAACAGCTATAGCAAACATTTTCAAGGTAATCATCAATACCTCGAGCATAGGCGTGATACTCAAGTTTCCAAGACCGCATAAAGCCCCTTCCGGCTGTTTATTACACTTAGTATTCATTTCCCATCACTTATTATACTGCACATTAGATTTTTCTCTGCCAACGCCCTTGCTTTCAATCTTATTGAAAAAAATGCTGCATAGATATATCAATATTAGTACTTGACATGAATGTTGTTTTGTATATACTAGTATCATAAAGCTTGTGGAATACTTCAGCGAAGATATCTAAGTAACGCTTTTTGAAGTATTTAAGTACCGCTTTTTGAATTATTTAAGCCAAAAATTCATCTCATTGGGAGAATATTATAAAACAAAAGTATCTGCTTGTTTAGTAGCTCTGTTTGTATACAGTTCTATTTTAGTACCCGCCTTCGCCTTTAGTGGCGGCTCCGGGACAGCGGTCGATCCCTATCAGATATCCAACATCAAGGATCTCTGGGATGTTCGCACTGATTTATCGAAATATTATAAACAAACCGCCGATGATATTGATATCGCGGTTACCAATCCAGACATATTGACAAACTGGGAAGCAAGTAACTCATATAGCGAGGGAGCAGTTAGAAAGCATCCCACAGATGGCTATGCCAATTATTGTATAACAGCCCATACTTCCAGCGATACATTCGATACAGCCAACTGGACGAAGATGTGGGAAGCAGTCAAAGGCTGGGAACCAATAGGGACAGAATCAAATCCCTTCACCGGAGTGTATGACGGGGATGGCAAAACCATCTCCAATCTCTATATCAATCGCAAAGCGACTACTCCATCCGGAGCCTATTTCAGTGATGGTGAGGATAACATCGGCCTCTTTGGTCTGGTTCAGGAAGGCACAACAGCAGACGCAGCTATTTACAACCTTGGCATCATCAACCCTGTTGTCAGCGGAAGACGCGCAACGGGCAGCCTGGTAGGCAAAGTATTGGTATCTTCTGTTGCAACTACCGGGTCTTGATATCTCGTTGTTATGCCCATGCCGATGGCGGCAGTGCCACAGTTAGTGGATTGGGAGCCACGGGTGGACTGGTGGGCGCAAACAACAGCGTGCGCAAAAAACAAGTACCCATGATCCGATTCTGTTGGGCTGAAGTAAACGTTAGCTCTACGCATCCCAACCATAGCGGAATCAACCCCGCTGATAACGGCAATCCCTATAACATCAAATATGGCGGTATCGTGGGCTGCAACGAAAATGGGACAACTTTCGACAGCCATGCTTCCGGAAACATTAGCGAGGGCGATCGAGTAGGCGGACTTGCAGGTTGTACCATTGATGGTGCGATCATCCGCTGTTGGGCAGCGGCAAATGTCAGTCAAGGAATATCTTCGACTGCCTGGGAGGGTGGCATCGGTGGTCTCACCGGTCGAGTTGATGGTAAACTTCCCCCCGGTCTGGGCGGGTTCCAAAGCAGTGGTTCTGTCCTAAACAGCTACTACGACAATGGATTTAGCATAAACTCGGCGGGGGGACCGATCCAAACTATTGGCTCCACCAGCTCCAATGCCATGCTAAACATTCTAAGTACATATGTGAACTGGGATTTTGTCAATACCTGGGTATGGAATGCAGAAAACCCCGGATATCCCTATCTGAGCGGGAATACACCTATTTTGTATCACTACAAAACCTTTAGCTCCGGAAATTGGTCAAACACCGGCAACTGGCAACGCTCACTGGAAAAGAACGTAGCACCCTATAGTGCCACAACTATCTATCCGGGATTCACAAACTCCAATAGCATCATCGTGGATACGGATATGACATTGGATGTTACCAGGGATTTGGATCAGATGACTATCAACGCCGGGAAATCGCTTACCACAAATTCCGACACCCGGATGACCATCGAAAATGGAAGAGACACCGACCTGGAAAACAATGGTACTTTAACCATGAATGGCTTGATGGAAGTAGGGCAAAGCGCAGAGTTCGTAAATAACGGTGCCATCGAGCTCAATGGCTATCTGGTAAACTCCGGCACTATCACTTGGGGTGCTGGAAGTTCCATGACTTGCTCTCCCACATCAATCCTGGCATTCAACGCGGCGGAGGCACAAGCCACCGGTAACGGATTCCCTGATGAGATCAGCAACCTCGAGATCGACAACTCTTACGGGCTCACCTTTACTGAACCATTCACCATCAACGGTTCACTGATCATGGTAAAAGGCAGTTACAGCGGCTCTTTTTACACTGACGGTTATCAGGCAGCAGCTACAAGTTTCCTAGAGATCGGCGAAAACGACAAGTTGATCTCAGACTTTAGCGCCACCAGCATCGCCAGCCCGGATCTGTACCCGGATTTTGTGGGTAGAGAATGGATCATCAGCGGCTATATTGATGATAGCACAGAAGCCAATCCCAAAAAAACATTGAGTTTCTATTGGACTGCTGCTGATGATGAGTCCTTTGATTGGACTGAGATTACTCCTGCTTTGTATGTAGGTATTTCCACCACGGGGATCACCGGCACTTTTACCAATAATGATGGCATCGGTAAACTGGTGGTAAGCTATACCTTCCCGGATGCGAGCAAAAATGCTGCGAAAGAGACTTTCAAGATAGGTCTCAATGAGGAGGGTGGGACACTGCCGGTGGAGCTTTCCGCGTTCACGATATCCCTTACGCCGCAAAATGAAGTTAAATTGCAATGGGCTACTCAATCAGAGACAAATGTGATGGGCTTTCAGATATATCGCGCCACCGTTAATGATTTGGAGCAATCTCAGAAGATCAGTTCAATGATATCTGCCACCAACACATCCCAGATGCAAAACTACCTTTGGATAGACAAGGAAAACCTGGCTTCAGGGCGTTACTATTATTGGTTGGAAAGTGTGGATTATGACGGCAGCAGCGATTACTATGGCCCAGTAAACATCTTTCTGGAGGATCATTCCGCCGATATCTCCACCATCCCACCGGTTAGCTGCATCAGCAAAAACTTCCCAAATCCATTCAATCCGGACACCAGCATCATCTACGGCCTGGGCAAAGCCGGGCCGGTTTCACTGGAAGTATACAATATCCGCGGTCAAAGAGTGCGGAAGCTGGTGGATGCCGAACAGCAAGAAGGCTGGTACAAATTGATCTGGGATGGCAGCGACGACAGACAGCAAAGCCTTCCCAGCGGAGTGTATTATCTGCGCTTGAATGCTGAAGGCAAACACTATCTACGCAAAACTACCCTGATGAAATAAGCAATTATGCGCCAATCCCGGGGGCTATCAAGCTTCCGGGATTTTTTTACTGTTTGATTTTGAAGAAGGTACCTCGTTCCATCTCGATCGCGGTGATACGATTGTTTTCCAGCAGCACGCTGAGGTATTTATTCAGCTCATTTTTGTGCAAAGACAGAATCTGACAGAGATCTGCGTCCGTGGAGGGACGCCGGGTGATGGTATCGAGGATCTGCTGTTCAATGCTTACATTGAAGCTGGGAATTGTTTTACGGCTTTGCGGATTGGCGATGATTTCAACCTTAAGTGGTTTAAAGTAATCGACTATACGCAAAAGGCTATCCCGCGGCATTGCTTTCACCCAATCTTCTGTACCGGGACGATCCAGACTGTTCAATTGCACAATGGCCGGAGCGATGCTCAGTAGTTCAGATCTGATCAACTGCAATTCCTCCGGAGAATCATTCAAACCGGGAACGAGAAACACTTCCATTAGAATCTTGCCCGGAAACTCTGCCCTCAGATCTTTCAATCCCTGAATTACTTTTTTATTGTCCAACCCAGCCTTGGGTCGGTTAATCCTCAGGAATATATCTTGGGAAACGGCATCGAGATCCGGCAAGATCAAATCCGCGCGCATCACTTCCCGGCGGAGTGATCTATCCCAAAACAGAGTACCATTGCTGAGCACGGCTACTTTATAAACAGGATAATGATCCTTAACATGGTTTATTACTCTGCCCAAACCGCTGTTCAGAGTTGGCTCTCCCTGCCCTGAAAAGGTGATAAAATCCAAGTTCGGCTTGGTGGCCAAAAATTCATCCAATTCTGCTAGTACATCATTGATGGGAACGTATTCCTTACGCTCCAAGGTCAGTAGATCGGTTTTGCCTACTTCACAGTATACACAATTGAGACTGCAGACTTTGTGAGGGACCAGATCCACACCCAAAGAAATGCCCAAACGTCTGGAAGGAACGGGTCCAAAAAGGTATTTCATGTTTTCTCCTTATTCTTGTGATCGATCTTCAATATAGCTGCCATCGGGGAGCATCGCATCTGCGTGTGGAATGCCGCGATTCTCCAGTCTGTAGCGCTCACATTCTGACCAGGAACCCAAACAGTAGTGATCTGTCCAGAAGTATTTGAGAAGTTTTGCCTGAGTATAGCTTCGAATCGGACACATATAGAACCATTTGCATGGCTTCAGGTGAAAGGCTCGATAATAATTCTGTTCAGCATGATAGCGATATTCCGGGTGATGGATCAGGGATGTGGGATGACTGAGTGGCATCACAATAAAATCCCGGCACACAAATGCTTTGCCGATCAAGCCCGGGTATTCTGATTTTGTGAAGCGACCGATCCCTCTGCTTTCAAAAATATATTTGCTGGCATAGTAACCCAAGGGCGTCACGATTTTTGGTCTTACATAGCTAAGCTCTTGCTCCAAATACTGCGAACAAGCTACTATTTCTGCTTGTTTTGGTCTTCGGTTTTGAGGCAGTTTACATTTAAGTAAATTGCTCATATAAAAATCATCTGTGCCTGCATCAATGGCCGCAATCATCGACCAAAACACATCACCGCTGGGTCCGGCAAACATTTTACCCCTCAGATCCTCGGTTTCTCCCGGTGCCTGGGCGATCAAAAATATCTCTGCCCGCGGATTCCCTTCTCCGGGTAGAACGCGGGTTCGAGTTTCACAGAGTGAGCAGGCACGGCAATCTTTTAGCCCTTTGATCATCTTAATATCCAAAATTTCGAGGAGGCAAAATACTGTGATCAGAGCCAGGGCTTATAAACAGGATTGGATTCCCAGCCCGGTGCAGCAAGCTAGCTATAACATCACGGGAACAGTGGCTACGCCCACCATGAACCCAGCCGGAGGAACCTATCAAACCTCGCAGAGTGTGGTGATAAGCTGCTCTACGGCGGGCGTCACCATCCGCTATACCATCGATGGCAGCGACCCTACGGATACCTCTATGATCTATGCCAATCCCATTATCTGCCCGCTGGATAGCTACACCCTAATTAAAGCGAGGGCCTATAAGCAGGATTGGCTTCCCAGTCCCATTGCCAATTCCAGCTATTGGATTACCGGAACCGTGGCCACGCCATCCTTCGATCCCAGTGGTGGAACCTACATTGGCGCTCAAACAGTTACCATCAGTTGTGCCACACCCGGAGCTCAAATCCGCTATACCACCGATGGTACAATGCCAACTGTGACCTCATTCCTGTATACAGCCCCTCTGGCCGTTAATACCACCACTACCCTAAAAAAGCCAGGGGATTTAAG
>Ga0265293_10011869_pt1 | contig 11709 bp, 8 predicted proteins | sample Munlanlewell138R_FD_192505 | JGI IMG/M metagenome (GOLD analysis project Ga0265293, IMG submission 192505) | Leachate microbial communities from a municipal landfill in Southern Ontario, Canada - Leachate well 138R | ecosystem: Engineered > Solid waste > Landfill > Unclassified | place: Canada... | reverse complement strand
TCCCTTGACCTGTCTTTGGTGTCATAATCCTGAGAGCCAAAATACGCGCCAGGATATGCTCTATGATCGGGAGAAGTGCGTGATGTGCGGTATGTGCGCCAAGGTCTGTCCGCAACAGGCCATTTCGGTCGTCGGGAATTCTATGGTGACGGATCTTACAAAATGCGATTTTTGTGGCGAATGCGTGATCTATTGCATTCCCGGGGCCCGGGAGATCGCGGGAAGAACCTATACGGTGCCTGAGGTCTTGGATCAAGTTCTTAGAGATCGGGCCTTTTATGAGGAATCAGGGGGTGGGGTTACCCTCTCTGGCGGTGAACCCCTTGTCCACGTGGATTTTGCCGAGGAACTTTTGCGGCGTCTCAAGGAGGAGGGAATCCATACGGCGGTTGATACCTCTGGAGCCGTTCCCTTTGAGTCTTTGCAACGTGTAGCTAAGTACACGGATCTCTTCCTCTACGATCTCAAGCTCGTCGATGAGGAAAAGCACCGGGAGTTCACAGGTGGATCAAACCAAGAGATTGTCGAAAATCTGAGGAAGCTCACGGAGATTCATGATACAATCTACCTACGTATTCCCATTATTGAGGGAGTCAACGCGGAGGAATCCTTTATTGAAGAGACGCTCTCCTTGGTTGACGGACTGAGGATCGAGGAAGTCCATTTACTTTCCTATCATTCGATTGCCCAGCACAAATACAAGAAGTTGGGGCGAGACTACGCGGACGAACGTATGCAGGTTCCAAGTCCCGAAATGATGCATCGTTTGCGGACGATGGTTGCTGAAAAGGGGTATAAGGTCAAGAAGGAGGGACCCGTATGAGGGGTTATACAGAGCGAACAAAGCGATTGCGGGAACTGAGCGTAAAGACGCAGCCGTCCATCAGTCTAGAACGGGCGCTACTTCAGACCCAGTTCTATGAGAAACACTATGGAACGGTGGAAATGCCCATTCTTCGAGCGCTCAGCTTTAAGAACTATATTGAACATCGCAAGCTCTACATTGGTGAAGATGAACTAATCGTAGGGGAAAAGAGTGAGGGGCCACAAGTGGCGCCGACTTTCCCTGAGATTTGCGCCCACAGCGTGGAAGATATGGAGATCATGAATGCGAGGGAACTCATTAGCTTCAAGGTTAAGGAGGGCGATTATGCCCTGCAGGCCGAACAGATCATCCCTTATTGGAAAGGGAAGTCGACTCGGGACAAGATTATGGAAGCGATGGCTCCTGAATGGAAGGACGCTTTTGCAGCTGGCATTTTCACTGAGTTCATGGAACAAAGGGCTGCGGGCCATACAGTAGCTGATGATAAGTTCTACAAGAAAGGTTTCCTAGACTTCAAGCAGGAAATCGAGGAGTCCATGGCTGCCCTTGATTTTGTTCACGATCTAGAGGCCTATGAGAAGAAGACCCAGCTACAGGCGATGGCGATCGCTTGCGATGCCATGATCCTTTATGGTCAGAGATACGCGGCCTATGCCAGGGAACTAGCCCAGCAAGAGACAAACCCCCAGAGAAAGGAAGAGCTGCTCTGGATTGCATCCAACTGCGATGTGGTTCCGGCCCATAAACCGGAGACCTTCGCCCAAGCGATTCAAATGTACTGGTTTGTCCATACGGCCGTAACCACTGAGCTGAACATCTGGGATGCCTATTCCCCAGGGAAACTGGATCAATATCTATATCCCTTTTATAAGAAGGAGAAGGAAGCAGGAACCCTCGACTATGACCAGGCTCGGGAGCTTCTGGAGTGTCTTTGGATTAAGTTTAACAACCAGCCCGCTCCGCCTAAGGTGGGTATCACCTTAAAGGAAAGCGCTACGTATACCGACTTTGCCAACATCAACACCGGCGGGATTGATCCCTATACCGGAGAAGATGGTGTGAACGAGGTCTCTTACCTAATTCTCGATACGATGGATGAGCTGAAGCTACTTCAGCCCAGCTCGAATGTGCAAGTAAGCGAAAAGAATCCAGATGAGTTTGTGAAGAGAGCTGTGGAGATTTCCCGCAAGGGTTGGGGTCAGCCTGCCTTTTATAACACAGAGGAGTTGATTCAGGAGCTTCTAAATGCGGGAAAAACACTAGAAGATGCCCGTTTTGGTGGTTCCAGTGGCTGTGTAGAAACAGGTGCACATGGCCGAGAAGCCTATTGCCTCACTGGCTACTTGAATGTCCCAAAAATCTTTGAGATCACCATGAATAACGGATTTGACAAGTACACGGGTAAGCAAATTGGGCCCAAGACAGGCAATCCTGAAGAATTTGCCTCCTATGATCAGTTGTGGGATGCTTTTATGCGGCAACTCGATCATTTTATTGACATCAAGATAGCAGGCAACCACGTCATCGAGACGATCATGGCCAAGTACTTGCCTTCACCCCTTATGTCTGTAGTGGTTGATGGTTGTCGGCAGAGTGGAAGGGACTACAATGCTGGCGGTGCCAAGTATAATACTCGCTATATCCAGATCGTGGGCATAGGAACCATGACGGATATTCTGGCCGCGATTAAGTACAATGTGTACGATCAAAAGCGTTTTAGTATGGAAGAGATGGTGGCGGCCATTGATGCGAACTTTGTCGGGCATGAAATGACCCGCAATCTGGTCTTGAATCATACGCCTAAGTACGGCAATGACGATGATTATGCCGATGCCATTATGGTTGAGGTCTTCGAAAGTGTGAGGGATAAAATCAGAGGACGAGAAACAGTCTTCGGCGGTACCTATCAAATCGATATGCTCCCCACAACTTGCCATGTGTATTTCGGTTCTGTCATGACTGCCTCGGCCAATGGTCGCTTAGCGGGGGTTCCCCTTACAGATGGAATCTCCCCCGAAAAGGGTGCTGATGTACATGGACCTACGGCTGTCATTCGCTCTGCGGCGAAGATGGACCACACGTCCACCGGTGGAACCCTCTTGAACCAGAAGTTCACTCCAGCCTCGATTGCTGGTGAGGAGGGGCTAAACAACGTTACAGCCCTGATTCGAGCTTATTTCAAGATGATGGGACATCACATCCAGTTTAATGTGATTGATCGGGCTGTTCTGCTTGAAGCACAGAAGAAGCCTGAGGAGTACAAGGATCTGATCGTGAGGGTAGCTGGCTATTCAGACCACTTCAACAATCTCGAAAAGGCCTTGCAGGATGAGATTATCTTTAGAACCGAGCAATCTTTTCGGTAATGATGAAAGCAGCTACATCTAGAGGGTAGCTGTTTTTTCCATCCTAGGTGGCAATCCATCTGGGATCAAATAACTCGCCTTGGATGTCGATGATTTCGTCGATAGGGATCTCTTGTCCGCCGCCTAAGACGAGAATTCGTTCATACTCATCTACTTTCCTTACATGTCCGCAAACCTTGATGTAGGCACCGCCAGTCTTCTTTGGATCTGGCTGAAAGTAGGTGATCGTAACTTTAGGGCTTTCTTTGATTCGTTCCTCTATGATCTGTAGCCGAGCTCGTAACGTCTCCTGCATCGATTCGTCCAACTCAACTCTGGCGTCTGTCAGCCGGGCTGTCTCCTGTATGGCAGCTTCGTAGCCCGTTAGCGCCGCAAAGGGAGAAAACTGAGCAGCCCGGGCAATCGGGGCCATCCTTGGACGTGTTTTGGAGACTGGGCGCGGTAGATGGATGATGTCGTCATAAGAGTCTGTCATGCCTTATGTCCCCCAATCTGTCGATTCCGCTCGACTGTCGTTGCCCCTTCTTCCAGATTCATCCCTTTGAGAATGGCGTTCTTGCCGTACTTCTCCTTGATTTCAAGGACCGCTCTTTGCATGTTCTTCTCCCGTACAAGCTCAGCGGCATCCTCCTTTTCCTTCTCTTTGAGCGAGGAATAGTCAGTAAAGAGATCAAGCTGTTCGTATTGGCTCTCCTTCCCCAGACTCGCCTCGTCAACCACATGATTCGCTGTGACAGTGATTCTGCGCACCAAGAGATTCGGATTAGCAATCTGTTCAAAAAGCTCTGTAAAGGCATCTACGATTATCTTGGTAGAGGAGGTTTGCCTGCCAAGATTCTTCGATCCATGGGCAGACTTGGGAATCTTTCGCCCATAGGCGTCGGTGGTTACGGGTCCAGAGTAGGACTTTGCGATCTCGGGCCTGATTAAACTTTCCATATCGTATCCTACCGTTAGGACGATTTGGTCTGTGACCAGCCTCTTGGCCACGAGATCCAGAACGAGAAGATCTGCCATTTCCCGTACAATCAGTCTTGCCTTGTGATAGGGATAGGGCTGATGAAGCACCTGTCCAGAACCCATACTGCTTGAACTGGGTCTATAAGCCTTAATATCTGCAATGGTACAAGATTCCCAGCCCCAAGCATGGTCAATGAGAAGTTCCGCATTGACCCCAAAGAGCCGATACAGCAAGTCTTCGTTATGCTCCTCATGCGCTTTGCCCAAGGAACATCGGGCGATGTCCCCCATGGTGAAAAGACCATGTTCTTCGAGCCTTTTCGCATAGCCCTTACCCACTCTCCAAAAGTCTGTCAAGGGACGGTGTGACCACAGGAGGCGGCGGTAGCCCATTTCATCAAGTTCGGCGATTTGTACGCCATTTTCGTCAACGGTAGTGCGCTTGGCCTGAATATCCATGGCTACTTTGGCCAAGTAGAGGTTTGTGCCAATTCCTGCTGCAGCGGTAATGCCGGTGGTGTCTAGAACATCGAGGAGTATCTTTGTGGTAAACTCCCGGGCAGAGAGTCTAAAGCTTCTCAAATAATCAGTGGCATCAATAAAAACCTCGTCAATGGAGTACACGTGGATGTCTTCTGGAGCCACGTATTTCAAGTAGACGTTGTAGATTTGTGTACTGTAGGCGATGTAATGGGCCATGCGAGGTGGGGCGGCTATATAGTCTACGGCTAGATCGGGCGAGGATTTTAGCTGGACACTGTCATAGGATGAGCCGGAAAAGCCCCTTCTGGTGGTCTTGCGCAAATGTGCTAGGCGCGCCCTATTGACTTCCCGGACCCTTTGAACCACTTCAAAAAGCCGAGCCCTACCAGATATTCCATAGGCCTTAAGGGAGGGGGAAACAGCCAGGCAAATTGTTTTCTCGGTGCGACTGTTATCGGCCACAACAAGATTGGTTGTCAGGGGATCGAGTCCTCGTTCTTTGCATTCGACCGAAGCGTAGAAGGACTTTAGATCAATTGCAATGTAGCTCTTGTCTCTCGTGGTATGCTCCAATCCGCTCCTTAAACCTCCCTTCCGGATGATGGAAAAGCCTCGTGAACTAAAGTGTCCATCGATCAGGCAACTTAATAATAGCACACATGTTCGGTCCAATCAAGTACCGCATCTTGGTAATGGACCGAGTCTTGTGTGACGTTTCCTGCGGTCTGTACACTACAAACACGGAAATAGATTCCATACTGGTTGGGGGAAACTTCCATTCTAGGAACCTTCTTCAACGTCCACTCTTTTACGAAGAGTATCTAACGGAGGCCAACATTCCCACCTGGAAGCGTTGGTCGCCTTCGTTTGCTGGGTACTTGAGTCGATGAATGATTGGACAAAGAGGAAAGGGAGTAGAGAAATGCGAGGAAAGTACATATTTTTCGCTTGCGCTATAACGGTAATGATGTTGCTGACAGGTTGTTTGGGTTCGGGGAGTTCGCCAGGTGGTTTGCCAGGGACATCTCCGGGTACATCCCCAGGAGGAACTACTACCGGGAGTATAGCTGGGATGGTAACAGATGCCGTAAGCGATCTAGGACTTTGGAGTGGACAAGCCAAGGTTGCAGGTAAGACAGTCCAGATCAGCGGAGGAAAGTTTGAGATTACTGGCATTCCTGCTGGTACCCATACCTTGGTCGTTTCGAAGCCCCATTACAAGGACACAACACTGCAAGTAAGTGTCGGTAAGGGTCAAGTTACGGTCGAAGTGAAAATGCAGCCGGCTTACAGTGGAGCCCATTTGGATCTCTTTGCTCGTTTGGTTCATGCCGAATCAAAGGGTGAGAGTTATGAGGGGCAGGTCGCGGTTGCAGCCAGTATTTTAAACCGCGTTCGGCACCGCAATTATCCAAATACCTTGTATGGGGTAATCATGCAAAGGGACAGCCGGGGCTATGCTCAGTATTCGCCCATTGATGATGGAACGATTCATACCCCAGCTGGTCAAAGCGCCAAAGATGCGGTGTGGGACGCTCTAGCTGGTTGGGATCCATCGCAGGGCGCTACAGGTTTCTTTGCGCCAGCTAAGGTTCCCAACAAGAATAACTGGGTGTGGAAGCAAGTCCACATGGTTCAAATCGGGAACCATCTATTCTTTCGCAGTCAAATTGATTAAGATCCAAGAAAGCGTGTTAAGCCTTCCAGAGCCATTCTGGAGGGCTTTTTACGTATGGGAAATTGGTCAAACTGCGCGAAAAGGCCACGGGTGAAACACCCGTAGCCTAGTCACCTTAGGACAACTCATGGAGTACTTTGAACAATCGTGGCAAAACTCGGCGTCTACCCGATAAACGTAATTAAGTCGGTTCCCACCGCGCTCCATGCAAAGAACATGGCATTCAAGAACGCACCAATGTAGAAGTTATTGGTCTTATTATAGAAGTGTGCAGTAATAAAACTGACTGGGAGCATCAGTAACAATGCGTCCAACATCGACCCATTAGCTCTGGACATGGCTGCGTTGGTGATCGGTGTTAGGCCTGTAAAGACGATGGTGCCGTACACATACAACACAAAGAGCAGTGCTGGCAAGGTGTTGACAGCCCACACTAGCAGGGTAAAGAGCTTGGGCCTGTCTTTCAGGTAATAGCTAGACGTTTGCACGAAATTGAAGACCAACATGGGAAGGAGGAAGAATGGGAAGTAAATCAGCCACAACCTGAGTCGATTTGGGTTTAGGATATTGAGCTGTACTTTCCACACCCGTGGACTCATGCCAAAGAATTGGTCAGCTAAAGAAACCAGGAAGTAGCCAATAAGGATCAACCCAAAGCCGAAGAGAAGACTCTTCAGTACATTAGACAGGGACAACTTTGCATGTGACTTAAGAGCGTTCTTATCTAACTTTTTGTCAAACAAGACACGTGCTGCAAGTACTAATATTGAGAAAGCTGTCAGGCACAGCAACCAAAAGACGAAACCGTTGACGTTCGCGATCTGGAGGAATACGGTTCGATTGAGAATCTGCTGACCGTTAAACACTGCCCACTTCGCGATAAGTGCACCAAAGAGAATGGAGAGGACCAGCATTCCCCACATCAGTACATTTGGCTCTGCCACTACAGCTGTCTTGTCCGATTTGTGCAGGGTTTTGAAGAACGTCGTCTTGAGTAAGAGGTTACCCAGCGTGATCATGGTGACGATCAACGCTATCATCGCAAGTGCGGTGCTAAGTTCCTTCCAACCGAAGACATAGTTCTTGACGTTGCCATTAGGCGCAGGGGCGAGTGCATCGTTAAAGAAGTCGCAGACTGAGGATACGCCGGACTTGGAGATTAGACCAAGAATGTGTCCAGTTAATCCGGTATAAAGAATGCGGCCCTTGTTATTGGCCAAGTCACCATACCATGTTGCAAACTCGACATAGTCTGCTTGCATGCCGTTGGTGAATGCAGGGGCGGTGTTGATATCCTTTTGTTTGTTGATACCAAAACCGTATGTTGTTTCGATTTTGCCAATAAAGTAGCCTTGATTTATGGCCAACTCTGGATCGCCAGGGCTACCGGCTCCAAAGCCAAAGAGGGCCTTTACCCCATTTGGGACTCCATCCTGAATGGCCGCCGCGTTCATCCTCCCAACGCCTGCTGACCAGCCCACCATACCGATGGCATCCTTATCTACGAAGTCCAGTTCTTTTATGTAGGCTAGAGCAGAACTGGAACCCAAATTGGGTGTAGGTTGGATGACATCCGATCTGCCGATCGTGAATGGGTCAATGGCAAGCGCGACGTATCCTCTCCGTGCAAGTTCCAAGGATATCGAGGACATGTACTCGAGGTTGGCGTTACCACCGGGGACCAAAATTACTGCCGGAGCAGGGTTCGATGCTGATGCGTTTACCGGACGCCACAGCTTAGCACTGAGCAAGGCTCCTTCGTCCATCACGATCGACAATCTGTCGACATCTACATTGCCTCCATCAGTTTCGATAGTGTGTGCTAAAAGCAGGCACAGAAAGAAAACAGCAGTTGCAGCCAAGAGGGTGATAGTAGTTCGATTGCCTCTAATCTTTTGCATGGTCTAACCTAACCTCCGTTGTGATTGTAATTTGCTAGTAATGGGGCGGATGTAGTTAACGGGCTTTTGACTCGTGCACCACTCGTCCATCCTCAATCGCACAGGCTGCTGTTTGGCTGCCTGTGTGGTTATGCCCCTGCGTCCAGGTTATCTGCCTTCGATTCAGAAGAAATATGCCAGGGGGAAACCATACTTAACCGTTGTCTGCCTCTTGTCACCTCTTCGCCTACGAACCTTCACCTCCCCATGTTCCAATTTAGCAGACCAAACAAAGTAGTAATCCCTTTTCAATTAAGGAAAAAATTCCGAAATATCTATTCTTTCATCTGGATATTTACGGATTCTTTGCCTTTCCCTGGTAAACAGCATATTCTATGTTTATTGTTCATTTCCCTTTTGTTGAGAGGCAGTTAGCAGGTTTTCAGATTTATCGACCACGACCTGTATGGACTGGGTCTTGGTAGACTGGGCTTTGTAGAGGATATCTCTGGGCAAATGTGGAATAGAATTTCATGACGACTCATATCGTCATCAACGCCATGAGAGTGGGTGATTCGTATTACAGGCAACGTCGAAAAGCTGTGTCCCCGTTGTCAAACTCCGGTTACCAAAGAAACGCCTGTTAAGGTTTGTTCCCAATGCCATACTCCCCAACATGCTGAGTGTTGGGACTTTCTAGATGCCTGTTCTGTCTATGGTTGTGGTAGTCGACAGGCTGAGCCCGCTGGGCACTCCGAAGAAACGAAGAGCTGCCCTTATTGCGGTGAGACCATTAAAGCGGTAGCTATCCGCTGTAAGCATTGTCACGCAGACCTAACCACACCACCGCGGCAGACACAACCCGAGGAGGGGCCAAAGTGGTCCGATTTCGGTCGTGGTCCCTTAATTTCCAGTGCTTTTAGTTATGGTTGGAAACGTTTTAGCGAGCATATTGGCTTACTCATCGGGTCCCATGTTTTTGTGGCTCTGATGGGAGCTCTGATGAATTCCCTGGCCGAACCTTGGGGTCGGAGCCATATGCATAACTATCGTTCCCCTTGGGGCCTGACACTGGCCATTCTTGCGACCTTGGTCTCGACTTGGCTCGGTATCGGAGCAATTAAGATCAACCTAGCCATCATTGACGGTCGTCCAGCGGAGTTTCGGGATTTGTTTTCTGGCGGTGATCGTCTAGCAACCTTCTTAGGCGCTTCCCTTTTAGTAGGTTTCCTGGTTGGGCTTGGTACCATTCTTTTTGTAATACCAGGGATCATTTTGGCTGTCTACCTGATCTTTGTACCGTTTCTCGCAGTGGAGCAAAAAGGTGTCGGAGAATCCATCAGTGGAAGTATGAAGCTGGTCCGAGGTTCGTTTTGGCCCATCGTTGGCTTTGGTCTCCTGGCTCTCTTCCTCAATGTGTTAGGCTCTCTATTCTTTACAATCGGTCTCTTGATCACTGCGCCAATCACGTCGCTGGCTCTAACCTACATCTACCGCAGGCTACAGAGGGATCATGGGATGCTGCGCTAGGCTCTGATTTGTTGTCAAGGAAGATAGAAGAAGGGTACTATCCAAAGGCTCTGCCTACGGCGAGCTACTGTGATAGTACTTTTTTGCGTTGAGCTGCCTATCGATGGGACCCAATGGGAAAAGGTCCCTTAGAGGGTCGGGGCTGTGTGTCTCGAATATAGAGGAAAGGAAATGAGGTGTTCGTGTTGCGCTTCCTTCATCTAGCAGACTTACATATCGGAAAGCGTTTGAACGAGTTTAATCTGATCGAAGATCAAGCCTATATCCTGGACCAGATCGTCCAGTTGGCAGAGGCTGAACGGGTGGAAGCCGTCTTGATTGCTGGCGATGTTTATGACAAGAGCCAGCCGAGCATAGAAGCTGTCGAGCTTCTGGATGACTTCTTAACTCGCTTAACGAGTCTTGGTCTCTCGGTCTTCATGATCAGTGGTAATCACGATTCCCCTGAACGGCTCAGTTTTGGTAGCCGAATGCTTGAGAAGAATCACCTGTATGTGGCAGGGAGCTTCGATGGTCAACTGAAAAAGATCAGACTCGCAGATACCCATGGCCCCCTAAACGTATATTTGCTCCCCTTTCTAAAGCCGCCCCAGGTCAGACCTTTTTTCGAAGGGAAGATAGAGACCTATGATCAGGCGATTCAGGCCGTCTTGGATACAGGGGACTTGAACCAAGAGGAACGGAATGTCCTCATCGCTCACCAATTTGTCGTCAGTGGAGATATTCTACCGGAACGTTCCGATTCTGAGACGATGATCGTTGGTGGCCTCGATGCGGTGGATGCCTCTCTCTTCTCGGAGTTTGACTATGTAGCCTTGGGGCATCTCCATCGTCCCCAAAGAATTGGGCTGGAAACCATTCGCTACGGAGGATCGCCTCTAAAGTACTCTTTTTCCGAGGCAAGGCAGGACAAGCAGGTTACTCTAGTGGATCTCGGTCCCAAGGGCCAGACCAAGCTGGAGCACTTCCCCCTCAAACCAAAGCGGGATTTGCGGGAGATTAAAGGTCCTCTCTCGGAGCTCCTACGCCTTGGCCTGGAGGACCCGGAGGGTTCAGAAGACTATCTCCGGATCACCCTTACCGATGAGGAAGAGATCTATGATCCCCTCGGCCAACTGCGCCCCGTATTTCCCAATTTGATGGTGTTGGAGTTTGACAATAGTCGAACCCAACTGGGCTCCCAGGCTCAGCTGGCGGCAGCTGGCGATCTAGCCACGAAGAGCCCCCTAGAACTTTTTGCCTCCTTCTATGAACTGCAAAATGGTAGGGAGCTCAAGGAAGAGGAGATTAGGATTATGGAGGAGATCTTCCAAGAGGCTGGAGGTGCTGAAGTATGAAACCGTTAAAGATTGTCATGTCAGCCTTCGGTCCCTATGCCGGAGAGGTAGAACTCGACTTTTCCCTCCTAGAATCCCAAGGGGTGTTCCTGATTACAGGGCCTACCGGAGCAGGTAAGACCACCATTTTCGACGCCCTCACCTTTGCTCTCTTTGGTGAGAGCAGTGGTTCAGTCAGGACAGTGGATAGTCTGCGGAGCGATTTTGCCACGCCAGAGGTGAAGACCTATGTGGAACTCACCTTCTCCCACAAAAACCGTATCTACAGGGTGGAACGAACGCCCCGCTACGAGCGGCCCAAGAAGAGCGGCGAGGGAACGACGATGGAAACAGCCCAGGCCACACTGTATTTGCCCGGAGGCCAGGTTGTGACAGGGTATCGTGATGTCACCTTGCGGCTGGAAGATATCCTAGGAATCAAGTGCGATCAGTTCAAGCAAATTGCCATGATCGCCCAAGGGGAGTTTCTCAAGCTCCTTTTGGCCGATAGCAAAGGCAGGGGAGAGATCTTTCGCCGGGTCTTCTCCACCCATTTCTACCAAGCAGCCCAGGGTCTCCTCAAGGAACGGGAACGGGCTGCCAAGCAAGCTTTGGATACGCAAGAACGCAGTGTTCTCCAATCTCTTCAGGCCATTCGTTTACCAGGAGA
>Ga0265293_10011867_pt1 | contig 11711 bp, 7 predicted proteins | sample Munlanlewell138R_FD_192505 | JGI IMG/M metagenome (GOLD analysis project Ga0265293, IMG submission 192505) | Leachate microbial communities from a municipal landfill in Southern Ontario, Canada - Leachate well 138R | ecosystem: Engineered > Solid waste > Landfill > Unclassified | place: Canada... | reverse complement strand
ATAATAAAAAATAATAAAATTCGGAGGGATATATAAAATGGCAAGTGAAAAAGTATTAAATTTAATTGAAGAAGTAAAAAATCTTACAGTATTAGAGTTATCTGAATTAGTTAAAGCTCTAGAAGAAGAGTTTGGCGTAAGTGCAGCAGCTCCTATGGCAGCAGCAGCTCCAGTAGCAGCAGCAGCAGAAGTAGTAGCTGAGAAAACTGAGTTTGATGTAGTTCTTACATCAGCTGGCGCAGAAAAAATCAAAGTTATTAAAGTAGTAAGAGAATTAACTGGATTAGGATTAAAAGAAGCTAAAGAGTTAGTTGATGGAGCTCCTAAAACACTTAAAGAAGCAGTAAGCAAAGATGAAGCAGAGGGACTAAAAGCTAAGTTAGAAGAAGTTGGAGCAGGCGTAGAAGTTAAGTAATTTAAGAATAGAAAGGCTTTCTAAATTAAGGAAGCCTTTTTTATTTTCTATATAATAAACATAGGAAATAGAAAAGTTTTTCTTAAAAACTTAAATATTATACGCTTGATTAATTGACAATAGGACAAGGGTATGATAATATAATATATTGCATAATAATGATTATAATGGGCATACTATACTGATTTATTAGAGACCATTATAATATTTGACCGACGGGAGTTTACTACCAAAAGCAAGAGCTTTTGGCTATTTTAGTTTAATAAGGGGTGAAAGTTTAATGGTACATCCTGTAACATTTGGAAAGCGGGTCAGAATGAGTTATTCCCGCATTGATGAAGTACTAGATCTGCCTGATTTAATTGAGGTACAGAAATCTTCCTACGACTGGTTTTTATCTGAGGGCTTAAAGGAAGTTTTCGAAGACATTTCTCCTATACAAGATTATACGGGAAATCTAATTTTAGAGTTTGTTGATTATCATATTGGCGATTCAATAAAATATGATGAAAACGAAGCAAGAGAAAGAGATGCTAATTATTCAGCACCTTTAAAAGTCAAGGTTAGGTTAATCAACAAAGAAACAGGCGAGGTAAAAGAACAGGAAGTATTCATGGGTGATATGCCTTTAATGACAGATAAGGGTACATTTATCATCAATGGTGCAGAGAGAGTAGTTGTAAGTCAGCTTGTTAGATCACCAGGAGTATATTATGTAGATGAGTTTGATAAAACTGGTAAAAAACTCTATTCTTCAACGCTAATTCCCAACAGAGGAGCATGGTTAGAGTATGAAACAGATTCAAATGATATAGTATATGTAAGAATTGATAGAACTAGAAAAGTTCCGATTACTACATTATTAAGAGCTCTACAAATATCATCAGATAGCGAAATAATTGAAGTTTTAGGTGAAACAGAACACTTATTGACTACCTTGGAGAAAGATCCAACATCTACTGAAGAAGAGGCGCTTTTAGAGATTTACAAAAGACTTAGACCTGGAGAACCTCCAACAGTAGATAGCGCAAAGAGTTTATTAAACAACCTATTCTTTGATCCAAGAAGATATGATCTTGCAAAAGTAGGTAGATATAAATTCAACAAAAAACTTGCTCTTTATAATAGAATAACTGGTAGAAAAGCTGCCCATGATGTAATTGACCCAAATACTGGCGAAATATTGATGGAAAAAGGCAAGAAAATTCCAAGAGAAAAAGCTATTGAAATAGAAAACAGTGGAATTAATTCCATAAAATTAATAATGGATGACGGAAAAGAAGTTAAAGTAATGGGAAACAATTTTGTATCCATTAAAGCTTTTGACCTTCCATTTTCTCTAAAAGAACTTGGACTAAGAGAAAAGGCATATTATCCTCTAATGAAGGAATTAATAGAGCTTTTCCAAGATCCAGAAGAGTTGAAGACAGCAATCAAAGATAGAATAAAAGAACTTTCACCAAAACATATAATTGTTGATGATATTGTTGCTAGTATAAACTATGAATTCAACCTATTTTTTGGAATTGGGACTACAGATGACATAGACCACTTAGGCAACAGACGACTTAGAAGTGTGGGTGAATTATTACAAAACCAATTTAGAATTGGTTTAGCTAGAATGGAAAGAGTTGTAAGAGAGAGAATGACAATTCAAGACATTGAAGTTGCAACCCCTCAAGCTCTTATCAATATAAGACCAGTTGTAGCATCAATCAAGGAATTCTTTGGAAGTAGCCAGTTATCTCAGTTCATGGATCAAACAAATCCATTGGCAGAGTTAACCCATAAGAGAAGAATGTCTGCTTTAGGACCTGGTGGTTTAAGTAGAGATAGGGCAGGATTTGAGGTTCGTGATGTTCACAACTCTCATTATGGTAGAATGTGCCCAATCGAAACCCCTGAGGGACCAAACATTGGTCTAATAACATCACTAACAACTTATGCGAGAATCAATGAATATGGATTTATTGAAGCTCCATATAGAAAAGTAAAAAATGGAAGAGTAACTGGAGAAATAGATTATTTAACAGCTGATATAGAATATGAGCTTATTATCGCTCAGTCTAATGAGAAGTTAGATGAAAATAGTGAGTTTATAAACAAGAGAATAATTGCCAGAGGACACTATGGTATAGTAGATATATTTAATCCTGAAGACATTGATTATATGGATGTATCTCCTAGACAGATAGTATCAGTTGGTACTGCCATGATTCCATTCTTGGAAAATGATGATGCCAACAGAGCACTAATGGGTTCAAACATGCAAAGACAGGCAGTTCCACTACTAAAGACCGAAGCACCTATAATAGGTACTGGTATTGAGTATAAGGCTGCTAAGGATTCAGGAACAGTAGTAGTTGCTAGAGCTTCTGGAATAGCAGAAAAAGTAACTGCTAATGAAATCCTAATTAGAAGAGATGAAGATAATCAAATCGATAGATATAAATTACTGAAATTTAAGAGATCAAACCAAGGAACTACCATAAACCAAAGACCTATTGTAAAACAAGGGGAAGCTATTTTAAATTCCCAGATAATTGCAGATGGTCCAAGTACTGATCAGGGTGAAATAGCACTTGGTAAGAACTTATTAATCGCATTTATGACTTGGGAAGGTTATAACTATGAGGATGCAATTTTATTAAATGAAAGATTAGTTATTGAAGATGTATTGACATCAGTTCATATTGAAGAGTATGAGTCAGAAGCAAGGGACACTAAGTTAGGACCAGAAGAAATTACCAGAGATATTCCTAATGTTGGGGAAGAGATGTTAAAAGACCTTAACGAGAAGGGGATAATAAGAATAGGTGCAGAAGTCAAAGCTGGAGACATTCTAGTGGGTAAAGTTACTCCAAAAGGAGAGACTGAGTTAACTGCAGAAGAAAGACTTCTAAGGGCGATATTTGGAGAAAAGGCAAGAGAAGTAAGAGATACGTCTCTTAGAGTGCCCCATGGTGAAACTGGAATAATAGTAGATGTTAAGACTTACTCTAGGGAAAATGGAGATGAGTTACCACCTGGAGTAAATCAAATGGTTAGAGTGTATGTTGCTACCAAGAGAAAGATAAATGTAGGGGATAAAATGTGTGGTAGACATGGAAACAAAGGTGTAATCTCAAGAATTATGCCTGAAGAGGACATGCCATATATGCCAGATGGAACCCCTGTAGATGTTGTTTTAAACCCACTGGGAGTACCTTCAAGGATGAACTTAGGACAAGTATTGGAAGTTCATCTTGGATTAGCATCTAAGAAATTGGGTTGGCATATAGCCACTCCAGTATTTGATGGAGCTAACGAAGAAGACATTATGGATGCTCTTAGAAAAGCTGATTACCCTGAAAATGGTAAAATTCAGTTAAGAGATGGTAGATCCGGCGAGGAATTCGCTAATCCTGTAACAGTTGGTTATATGTATATGCTAAAACTACATCACCTAGTAGATGATAAGATACATGCTAGATCCACAGGGCCTTACTCTTTGGTTACTCAGCAGCCACTGGGTGGTAAAGCTCAATTCGGAGGGCAGAGATTCGGTGAGATGGAGGTATGGGCTCTAGAGGCTTATGGAGCATCTCATACTTTACAGGAAATTCTTACTGTTAAGTCCGACGATATTGTTGGAAGAGTTAAAACTTATGAAGCAATAGTAAAAGGTGAAAATATACCTGAACCAGGAATACCTGAATCATTTAAAGTATTGATCAAGGAATTACAATCCTTAGCTCTAGATGTTAAGGTAATGGGAGAGGAACGAGAAGAAATTACCATTAAAGAGTCAACTGAAGATGATCTATCAGATTTGGATTTACTGGGAGATGATAATTCAAGAAGGATCTTTACTGACGATGAAGAGGTAGAAGATTTGGATGATGAGGAGTCATTGGCAAATAAAGGAAAAACAAAGTCTGAAGAATTGCCATCTGGATTCTTAATAGAGGAAGATGAAGATGATGACTTTGTAAATTTAGATGATGAGGACTTGGACTAATTAGGAACTTAAACACTATTATGAAAGGAGAGAATGCTCCTTGGCTAAAGACAATATTTTAGTAAATGAAATGTCAATGGAAGATAGAGCAACATCACCAGATAAGTTAAATATAGCAGAATCAGGAGGTGGGGATAAAACCTTCACCTTCGAGTCAATAAAAATTGGATTAGCTTCTCCAGAAAAAATTAGACAATGGTCTAAGGGAGAAGTTAAGAAACCAGAGACTATTAACTACAGGACATTAAAACCAGAAAAAGAAGGTCTATTTTGTGAGAAGATTTTTGGACCAACAAAGGACTGGGAATGTCACTGTGGTAAATACAAGAGAGTAAGATACAAGGGAGTAGTTTGTGATAGATGTGGAGTAGAGGTTACAAAAGCTAAGGTTAGAAGAGAAAGACTTGGTCATATTGAACTTGCTGCACCAGTATCTCATATTTGGTATTTTAAAGGAATTCCTAGTAGAATGGGTCTTATACTTGATATGAGTCCAAGAGCACTTGAGAAGATACTTTATTTTGCCTCATATGTTGTTATAGAACCTGGTGACACACCAATGTATGAAAAACAGCTATTAACTGAAGCAGAATATAGAGATGCACTTGATAAATATCACAACAAGTTTAGAGCTATGATGGGTGCAGAGGCTGTTAAGCAACTATTGGAGAAAATTGATCTAGAAGGGGAGTCAAAAGAACTTCGTGGTCAGCTAAAGGATGCAACAGGCCAAAAGAAAATAAGAATCACAAGAAGATTAGAAGTCATAGAGGCATTTAGACAATCAGGTAACAAGCCACAATGGATGGTTCTAGATGTTATACCAGTTATTCCACCAGATTTAAGACCGATGGTTCAACTGGATGGGGGCAGATTTGCAACATCTGACCTTAATGACCTTTATAGAAGAGTAATCAACAGGAATAATAGATTGAAGAGATTGTTAGACCTTGGGGCACCAGACATTATAGTTAGAAATGAGAAGAGGATGCTTCAAGAAGCAGTAGATGCCCTAATTGATAATGGTAGAAGGGGCAGACCTGTAACTGGTCCTGGAAATAGGCCGCTAAAGTCTCTTTCAGATATGCTTAAGGGTAAGCAAGGAAGATTCAGACAGAACCTTCTTGGTAAAAGGGTTGACTATTCAGGTAGATCTGTAATCGTTGTTGGTCCTGAACTTAAATTTTACCAATGTGGTCTTCCTAAAAAAATGGCACTGGAATTATTTAAGCCATTTGTAATGAAGAAATTAGTTGAAGATGGACACGCACATAATATAAAAAGTGCAAAGAGAATGGTAGAGAGAATCAAACCACAAGTCTGGGATGTATTAGAAACAGTAATAAAAGATCATCCAGTTCTATTAAATCGTGCACCTACACTTCACAGACTTGGAATTCAGGCATTTGAGCCAATTCTTGTAGAGGGAAAGGCAATTAAACTTCATCCATTAGTTTGTACTGCATATAATGCAGACTTTGATGGAGACCAAATGGCAGTACACGTTCCATTATCAACTGAAGCTCAGGCAGAAGCTAGACTATTAATGTTATCAACTAACAATATATTGGCACCAAAAGACGGGAAGCCTATAACAACTCCTTCACAAGACATGGTTCTTGGAGCATACTATCTAACAGTAGAAAGAGAAGGAGAAAAAGGAGAAGGCAAGACTTTTAAAGACTATAATGAAATGCTACATGCCTATGCCAATGGAGATGTTGGAATTCACGCTCATGTTAAGGTAAGGGTTAAACTAAACAAAGAAGATAAGGGGAAATTAGTTGAAAGTACAGTTGGAAGATTTATTTTCAATGAGAATATTCCACAAGATCTAGGATTTGTTGACAGAAGTAAGAACCAATACTCTTTAGAGATAGATTCAGTTGTAGATAAGAAAAAATTAGGAGTAATAATTGATAAATGCTTTAGAAAACATGGGAACTCTGTAACTGCTGATATACTAGATCATATTAAGGAAATGGGATTCAAATATTCAACTATAGGAGCTATATCAATATCCATGGGTGATGTTATCATCCCAGAAGAAAAATATTCTATGATCACAAAGGCAGAAGAAGAAGTAGACAAGTTTGAAAGATCATTTAGAAGAGGACTTATTTCTGATGAAGAAAGATATGAAAAAGTTATTGAAATATGGAACCAGACTACAGAAGATGTTACAAATGTTCTGATGGATGGACTTGATCCTATGAATAATATCTACATCATGGCACTATCTGGTGCTAGGGGTAGTAAAAACCAGATCAGACAGCTAGCTGGTATGCGTGGTCTTATGGCCAGTGCTTCTGGTAGAACTGTTGAAGTTCCTATAAAATCAAACTTCCGTGAAGGTCTTTCAGTACTTGAGTTCTTTATATCAACTCATGGATCTAGAAAAGGTCTTGCAGATACAGCCTTAAGAACAGCAGATTCAGGTTATCTAACTAGAAGACTTGTTGATGTTAGTCAGGATGTAATTGTAAGAGAAATTGATTGTGGTACTGATCAATTCTTCCTAGTAAAATCATTTGCTGATGGTAAGGAAATAATTGAGGAATTAAAAGATAGACTTGAAGGAAGATATGCATTTGATGATATCATTAACCCTGAAACAAAAGAGGTTATAGTTAAGGGCAACACAATCATATCTGATGATGATGCTGAATTAATTCAAAATGTTGGAATTCAAGAAGTTAAGGTAAGATCTGTACTTGGATGTAAGGCTAAATTTGGAGTTTGTGCTCACTGTTATGGTAGAAACCTGGCAACTGGCAAATCAGTAAATATTGGAGAGGCAGTTGGAATTATAGCCGCTCAATCAATAGGTGAACCAGGAACACAGCTTACAATGAGAACCTTCCACACAGGTGGAGTTGCTGCAGCTGTAGATATTACACAAGGTCTTCCAAGGGTTGAAGAGCTTTTCGAGGCAAGAAAGCCAAAGGGGCTTGCTGTAATATCTGAAATAGATGGAGTAGTAAGTATAAATGAAAACAAGAGAAGAAAAGAGGTTGTGGTAACTGCTGAAAATGGAGATACCGCAAACTATAACATAGTATATGGAGCTAGGATTAAAGTTAGACCTGGAGATGTAGTAGAAGCTGGAGATGAATTAACTGATGGTTCTGTTAACCCACATGATATCTTAAAGATAAAAGGTGTTAAGGGAGTACAAAATTATATTGTTAAGGAAGTTCAGAAAGTATATAGACTGCAAGGTGTAGATATTAATGATAAGCACATTGAAATAATTGTGAAACAGATGCTTTCAAAGGTTAAGGTGGAAAGTGCTGGGGATTCAGAGATGTTACCAGGAAGCTTGGTTAACATTCTGGAATTTGAAGAAGCTAATAATAAAGTTATACAAGATGGTGGAGAGCCCGCAGTTGCAAGAATGACTCTACTTGGAATAACAAAAGCTTCATTGGCTACAGATTCCTTCCTATCAGCAGCTTCATTCCAAGAGACCACTAGAGTGTTAACTGAAGCAGCAATTAAAGGAAAAGAAGATTTCTTGCTTGGATTAAAGGAAAATGTAATCATCGGAAAGCTTATACCTGCTGGTACAGGCATGAAGAGATACAAGAATGTAGATGTTCTAGATGAACAGATCCTTGAAAAAGTTGAAGAAAATTCTGTTGACACTGATATTATCTAGTGTTAGAATGTTATAGTGTGTAAACTTGGGAAACTCTTAATGACATAAAGATAATGTGGCAAAAGTGCCACATTATCTTTAGCATGTTTTAAGGAGGACAATAAATGTTAACAAAGTTAAAGACACAAGAAAAAGTAGTAGGAGCAAAACAAGTAAAAAGGGCTCTTTCAAAATCTGAAGTGGAGATTGTATTCATTGCAAAGGACGCTGAAAAGAAAGTAACAAATGAGATTGAGAAGTTATGTGAAAGCAAAGATGTTCCTGTGGAATATGTTGAACACATGGAGCAGTTGGGAGAAGCCTGTGGAATTGATATTAATGCAGCAGTAGCTGCCTTATTAAATAAAAACTAGAAGGAGGTGCCTTAATGCCAACCATTAACCAACTTGTTAGAAAAGGAAGAGACAAGGTCGTATACAAATCAAAATCTCCAGCTTTAGGTATGAATTTAAATACACTAAGAAAGAGAGAAACTGAAGCTAACTCACCTCAAAAAAGAGGAGTATGTGTTTCTGTAAGAACAGTTACACCTAAGAAGCCTAACTCAGCGCTTAGAAAAGTTGCCAGAGTAAGACTTACAAATGGGTTAGAAGTTGCTGCCTACATTCCTGGAATCGGTCACAACCTACAAGAACACAGCGTTGTACTGATAAGAGGTGGAAGGGTAAAAGACCTACCAGGTGTGAGATATCACATTATTAGGGGTACTTTAGATACTGCTGGAGTTGACAAGAGACTTCAATCAAGATCTAAATATGGTGCAAAACGACCAAAAGTTAAGAAGTAATTCGCTTAAAATGCCAAAAAATTAAACATTTAATATAGATGAAGCATTTTGAGGCGCAACGGCTGCACGGCCGAGTACCAATGAATCTACTCTATATAGTTAAGGAGGGAAGACAAGTGCCTAGAAAAGGACATGTACCAAAGAGAGAGGTTATGCCAGATCCGATTTATAATGATGTGGTTGTAACTAAGTTAATAAATGGAATAATGCTAGATGGAAAAAAAGGTATTGCACAGAATATTGTATACGGTGCTTTCGATGTTATCGCTGATAAAACAGGTGAAGACCCATTAGAGGTGTTCTACAAAGCCATGAACAATATTATGCCAGTTCTAGAGGTTAAAGCTAGAAGAATTGGTGGAGCAAACTACCAAGTTCCAATTGAAGTAAGAACTGAAAGAAGACAAACTCTTGGACTAAGATGGTTAGTAACTTACTCAAGAAAAAGAGGAGAAAAAACCATGGAAGAGAAATTAGCAAAAGAACTTATGGATGCTGCTAATGGCTTAGGAGCAAGTGTTAAGAAGAGAGAAGATACACATAAAATGGCAGAAGCTAACAAAGCTTTCGCGCACTACAGATTTTAGTAGATCGTTTATAATGTGTGGATGGGACTTAATAAAAGGAAGTAAGGAGGAAATATTGTGCCAAGACAAGTTTCACTTGATAAAACTAGAAATATCGGCATAATGGCTCATATTGATGCAGGAAAAACAACCACCACAGAAAGAATATTATTTTATACCGGTAAAATACACAAAGTAGGCGAGACCCATGAAGGTGGCGCCCAAATGGACTGGATGGAACAAGAGCAAGAAAGGGGTATCACAATCACCTCTGCTGCAACAACAGCTTTCTGGAAGGATCACAGAATCAATGTTATAGACACACCAGGGCATGTAGACTTCACAGTAGAGGTTGAAAGATCCCTTCGTGTTCTTGACGGTGCTGTAGCTTTGTTTTGCGCAAAAGGTGGAGTAGAACCTCAATCTGAGACCGTTTGGAGACAAGCTGATAAATATCGTGTACCACGATTAGCTTTTGTAAATAAAATGGATATAACAGGTGCTGACTACTTTAGAGCAGTTAGAATGATGAAGGACAGACTTAAGGCTAATGCTGTTCCAATTCAATTGCCTATTGGTAAGGAAGACACTTTTGTAGGATTGGTAGACCTTGTAAGCATGAAGGCAAGAATTTACAAGGATGATTTAGGACAAGACATTGAAATAACAGATATTCCTGCTGATATGATGGATTTAGCCAAAGAATACAGAGATATGCTTGTAGAAGCAATATCTGAGCATGATGAAGATCTTATGATGAAGTACCTGGAAGGGGAAACATTGACAGAAGCTGAAATCATGGCTGGAATTAGGAAAGCAACTATTGATGTAAAAATGACACCAGTATTATGCGGATCATCATATAAGAACAAGGGTGTTCAGATTTTACTTGATGCGATACTTGACTATCTTCCATCACCACTGGATATACCAGCAATAGTTGGTATAAGTAAAGATACTGAAGAAGAAATATTAAGACATGCTGATGACAGCGAACCATTCTCTGCTTTAGCATTTAAAATAGTAACTGACCCATATGTAGGAAAACTGGCATATTTTAGAGTTTACTCGGGTTCATTAAAAGCAGGTAGCTATGTTATGAATTCAACTAAGGGTAAAAGGGAAAGAATCGGTAGAATTCTAATAATGCATGCAAACAAGAGAGAAGAAGTTGATGAAGTTTATGCTGGAGATATCGCAGCTGCAGTTGGATTCAAAGATACAACTACGGGAGATACTTTAAGTGTAGAATCTGATCAAATCATTCTTGAGACAATGGAATTCCCAGAGCCAGTAATTCACGTAGCTATTGAACCAAAGACTAAAGCCAGCCAAGAGAAAATGTCAATTGCACTGGCAAAACTAGCAGAAGAAGACCCAACATTTAGAACATATACAGATGAAGAGACAGGTCAGACTATCATCGCTGGTATGGGCGAATTACATCTTGAGATCATCGTAGATAGACTTTTAAGAGAATTTAAAGTTGAAGCTAATGTTGGTAACCCACAGGTTGCTTACAAGGAGTCAATTTCTAAAAATGCTGATGCTGAAGGTAAGTATGTAAGACAGTCTGGTGGTAGAGGTCAATATGGACATGTTAAACTAAAAGTTGAGCCACAAGAACCTGGTAAAGGTTATGAATTTGTTAATGCAATCGTAGGTGGAGCTATTCCAAGAGAGTATATTAACGCCATAAACGGTGGTATTGAAGAAGCACTTGGAACTGGTATTCTAGGTGGATACCCAGTACTTGACATTAAAGTTACTCTTTATGATGGATCATACCATGATGTTGACTCATCAGAGATGGCATTTAAAATAGCTGGATCAATGGGTGTTAGAGAAGCTTTAAGAAAAGCAGGACCTACACTACTTGAACCAATGATGAAAGTTGAAGTTACAGTTCCTGAAGAGTACATGGGAGATGTAATTGGAGACATTAACTCAAGAAGAGGAAGAATGGAAGGTATGGAACTAGTTAGTGGAGCTCAAATTATTAGAGCATTTGTACCACTATCAGAAATGTTCGGATACGCAACTGATCTTAGATCTAATACTCAAGGTAGAGGCTTGTACTCAATGCAATTTGACCACTATGAACCAGTGCCAAATAGTATTTCCGAAAAAGTATTAGGTAATAAATAATTATTCATAAGGGAGGAAGAAAAGAATGGGTAAAGCTAAATTTGAAAGAAATAAGCCACACGTTAACGTTGGAACAATCGGTCACGTAGACCATGGTAAGACAACATTAACAGCAGCAATAACATTTGTACTAA
>Ga0265293_10011866_pt1 | contig 11712 bp, 11 predicted proteins | sample Munlanlewell138R_FD_192505 | JGI IMG/M metagenome (GOLD analysis project Ga0265293, IMG submission 192505) | Leachate microbial communities from a municipal landfill in Southern Ontario, Canada - Leachate well 138R | ecosystem: Engineered > Solid waste > Landfill > Unclassified | place: Canada... | reverse complement strand
ATTTGAAAATTTATTTATAAATGATAATTTAAAGGAATTAATTGCTTCTGGAAGATCAGCAATTGACTTAAAGAGGTATGCAATGGAAGCAACTGATTATAAACCATTAATAGTAGATGCGGTAAGCAAGTATTTAAAGGGGCTTACAACAATAAGTGAAATTCAAAAGAGAATTAATATATAAAGGGGTATTATGGAAAAGTTTTTAAAAATATTAGATGAAGCAATAAATTTAGAAGCATCAGATATACATCTATTAGAAGGAAGGTCTCCAGTATATAGAGTGCAAAAAAATCTAATAACAGAAGAAAGTATCGAAGTTTTAACTAAATATGATCTAGAAAGCCTTATGGAATATATAGTAAATGATAGCCTTGAGTTAGTTGAAATATTTGAATCAACTAAAAGGCTGGATATTTCTTATGAATACAAAGGAAAAAGGTTTCGTATAAATGCAAGCATGAGTATGGAGATACCAACATTTTCAATAAGGGTTATAAAAAATGAAAGAATAGATTTAGAAAAACATAATTTAACGGATTTAATAAAAGTAATAGGGCAGTTCAATAGCGGCCTTATACTTATAACTGGTAAGGTTAACTCTGGAAAAACTACAACTCTAAATGCTTTAGTTCAAACTATAAATAAAAAAGAAAAAAAGAAAATAATCATGCTTGAAGAACCTATAGAATATACTCATGAATCAGAGAGATCTATAATAATTCAAAAAGAAGTTGGAAAAGCAGGAGATATTCCAAGTTACTATGATGGAGTTATAAACTTATTAAGAGAAGATTCGGATATTGCTATTATAGGAGAGATTAGAGACAGAGCTACAATGGATGCAGTACTTGATTTAGCAGAATCAGGAACTTTAGTTATAGGTACACTTCATACAAGATCTTGTGGTGAAACGCTAGATAGAATATTGGGACTTTATGAACCTGCAGAACAAAAATCTGTTAAATATGTCCTTTCAAGTGTTATAAAAACAATAATTTCTCAAAAATTAGTTAAAGATAAAAATGATGAATTGTTAATGATTCCAGAAATAATGGTTAATAACAAAACCATAGCAGCATTAATAAGGCAGGAAACATTTAGTATATCTGAAATACAAGATGCTATTAATCTTAGAAATGCACAAGGAACTATAAGTTTTGAAAGATCATTTGTACAAGCATATAAGAATGGTCAAATTACTATTGAAAAAATAAGAGAAAGTGTTGAAGATGATCAATATGAGTATATATTGAAATTAATAGGGGGAGATATATAGTGCCAGATTATAAGTATAAAGCAGTACTAAAAAACGGAAAAATTATACGAAACATTATAAATGCAAAAAATAGGTCAGAAGTAATACAAAAAATTAAGGCTACTAAAATGATGCCTATTTCAGTTACAACAAAAAAAATAGCTCAACCTAAAAAATTAAAGAAAAAGGTGCATTACGACAAACTTGCTAAAATAGGTATAGCCAAAAATGAAAAAGGGAAAAAGAATAAACTTGATAGGCCAGAAATAAAAGGATCCAAATTTGGTTCTTTGCTAACAGCAGAGGTTAGCCTACCAGGGATTATAAAACCAAAGGATGTATTAACATTCACTAATAGTTTATACATATTAAAAAAAGCTAGGTTTAACAATATAACTGCCCTAGAATCTGTATATAATAGTACTGAAAATAAAAAATTAAAAGAAGTAATAGAGGAAATGATTATAGGAGTGGACTCTGGAGAAACTATTAATAATGTAATGACTAGACATCCTAGAATATTTCCTCCATTATATACAAACTTTGTAAGAGTTGGTGAGGAATCAGGTTCCTTAGATGTTGCATTAGAGTACGGTAGAGATTATATGGAAAGCAGTATAAAACTTAGAAAAACCTTAAGAGGAATATTAATCCCTAAAATTTTACAGTTTGTTCTTATAATGGCAGCTATGATGGTAACATTACTTTTTGGAGCACCATTAATAGAAAATGTTTATGAAATGTTTGGTTCTGATAGAGAACTACCAAAGGCTACAAAAGTGGCAATAAGGATGTCAAAATGGATAATATCAAACTGGTATATAGTTCTATCAATTATAGGCTTATTATATGCATTATTTAGAGTATTAGTATCTTCACCAAGAGGAAGGTATAGATGGGATAAATTTAAGATTAAATTCCCTGTGTTTGGAAAATTAACTTTAAACATTGTCACAAGTAAGTTTTTCCAGGCAATGTTATTAAATATTAAAAATGGAATGCGTATACAAGATAGCTTAGAGGTATCTAAAAATGTCACGACTAACTATTACATATTAGCACTAATAGAGACGGGGAAAAACAATTTATTATCTGGAGGATCTTGGATAGAACCATTTGCAATAGAAGGAGCTTTCTCACCAATGGTTATAGAAATGCTTGAAATAGGAATGCAAACAGATTTAACGGAAATGATGGGCAAAATAGAAGAATACTTACAGCAAGAGATAAATGAATCTATAGCAAGAACAATAAAACTATTACCTGAAATAATGTATGTTTTTATAGGAATAGTATTAGTATTCTTTGTACTTACTGTTATGACACCTTTAATAGACGTATACATGGGTGGATTCTTATTTGATTCAGTCTAATAGAAAAAATATAAAAGTTAAAGTTATATTATAATTCATATAATTAAATAATATACTTTGGCTTTTTGTTTATAATTTTAATAAGGGGGATGTTATGAATAATAAAGAGTATAACTTTTTACGTTTGAAATTATCTGAACTAGTAAATAACAGCATAATCTCTAGGGAACAGTATGTAGAAGCGGACAAGCACTTCTATAACTATAGAAAGGACAAAACATCATTAGTCACAATATTTACAGCAATAGGAGTATTATTAATAGCATTAAGTATAATAACAGTATTTGCATTTAATTGGGACACTATACCTAAGGGTGTAAAGGTATTAATATCATTTATACCATTGATAATAACGAGTGTTATGATGTATAGGTGTATAGCAACTAAAGAAGACAAAATTTCATTATACACAAGTATATTTGCGCCACTTTCAATAATAGCAACGAATTCATTAATTACACAAATATTTCATATACAAATGGAAATAGCAGAAATGTTTTTTATATCAATGGTAATGTTTTTACCGATAGTCTTTATACTTAGGAATCATATGTCTTTATTAATATATGGATTTTGTACAATAATATATGCAATGACTATTAATACTTTTTCAGGGGAAGATTTAACTTTATTGAAAACGATATTCTTAGCGTTGCCATTATTTATATATAATTTTATTAACTATGTAGAGAATAAAGATTCTAGCAAAAACATGTTAATGTGGCTTATAAATACAATAATATTATCAATAGTATTATTTTCCAAAGAAGTTTTGAGGCCAGATGTAACAATTATATACATATATTTACTGCATTTAATAACAATAAAATTATTTGAAAAAGAAAATGTTATTAGTAGTGTATTAAGATTAATGTTTATATTATATTTAATAATTTCATGTATATCTTCGGATATGTTAGGATATATAGAATATATGAAATTTGGAACGGATACTTTAATATTATCCCTAACTGCAGCGATATTTATATATTTATCTAAAGCATATAAGGATGTAAAGGAAATATTTATACTTATATTTGTATTACTAATCCAATATACAAAAATGGATTTGGAACTATTATTCATCCTAATTAATATATTAACGATTGCATATGGAGTATATAAGATTATTGATGGTAACCATAAGAACGTATATGGAAAGGTTATGCAAGGTGTAGCAATAATTCTTATTTTAATAATGATAAGATTTATGAATTCGGACTTAGACTTTTTGTCAAAGAGTATAATGTTTTTAATAACTGGATCTAGTTTTATTATAAGTGCGAATGTTATAAAAAAAAGACTAGGAGGTAATATAAATGAATAAATTAACACAAAGGCAAATATTTGTTTATATAGCATTGCTTATGATATTGTTTTGTATACCTATATATATAATAATAACTAATACACAAACATTAAAAGATGGGGAAGAATTTTTATTTAAGGTTGCAGCATATGATCCTTATGATATGTTTAGAGGTAATTATTTAGATATAAGTTTTGAAGAAAATCAAGTTTATTCATATAATCCCATCAAGCCAAATAGTGAAATGAATTCTAGTTACTATGTAAAGATAGGGAAAAAGTCAGATGGATTTGCATACTTTCAATCGATAAGCGATACAAAGCCAACAGAGACTAGTTCATATTATAAAACAAAAGCTTATTATAGCCGAGTTAATAATACATATACTATCGAAACACCAACAAGATATTACATGAACGAAAAAAAATCATTAAGAGCAGAAACTATATATCAAGAAAATATTGAAAACGCATATGTAAAAATCAGAGTAAAAGACGGAAAGATGGTTATACTAGGTATATATGTAAATGGAATATTAATAGATACAATAGAATAATAAATAAACTTAAATATGAAAAATAAAAAACAAGAAAAAATTAATATTGATATCTAACTAAGTTTTGTGATATAATGCGCATAGTATAAATAGAATATACTATGTGTTTTTTATTTATATGTAGAGATGGAGAAAAAGTATATGGTAGATTTATCGGGTATTGAAAATATAATAGAAAAAGAAAAGATTAAATATAATGAGCCTATGAGTAGACACACAACATTTAGAATAGGTGGACCAGCAGATGCTTTAATTATTCCAGCGACAATGGCTGATATAGTTGCAACTTTAAAATTTGCAAAAGATAAAAACATCCCTGTAACTGTGGTAGGAAACGGAAGTAAAATTCTTGTAAGGGACAAGGGAATAAGGGGAATAGTTATAAAAATTGGAAGCAAGTATAGTGAGTATAAAATCGACGGAGAAAAAATAACAACATGTTCTCGGAATGTCTATGCCAAGACTTGCTAGATTAGTACAAAAAGAAGCCTTGTCAGGACTTGAATTTGCATGTGGGATACCAGGCTCTATTGGTGGCGGTATTCGCATGAATGCAGGAGCATACGATGGTGAAGTTTCTGATGTGTTAGTTTCATCAACCTATATTGACGAAAAGTTAAACATACGTATATTAAGTAAAAAAGATCATAATTTTTCATACAGATATAGTTATTTTAAAGATAATCCATCTTGTGTTATTATTGGAGCTGAATTTAAGCTTAAGAAATTTAATGAAAATGATATAAAAGAAAAAATGGAAAAGTATTCTCTTTCTAGAAAAGAAAAACAACCTTTAGAATATCCAAATGCAGGTAGTACATTTAAAAGACCAGAAGGGCATTTTGTGGGCTCAATGATACAGGATTTAGGACTTAAAGGATATAGAATAGGAAATATTGAAGTTTCTGAAAAACATGCAGGTTTTATAGTAAATAAGGGTGATGCAAAAGCGCAAGATGCTATAAAACTTATGGAACATTTAAGGGAAAAAGTATTTGAAAAATACAAAGTAAAATTAGAAAATGAAATAGAAATAATAGGTGAAGAGTAAAAAATAGAAAGAGATAAGAAAAGGGGAAAAAATGAGAGTACTATTAGAATGGTTAAGACCAGGAGTAAAAGTTAAAAGATACATATTATTACAACTTATATCAATAGGAGCATTAGTGTATGCAATTACTACTTTAATATTTAGAGAAAACATGTCATTTAGAACACTAATTGCATATATTGCCTTAATAACAATATCGTTATTTGGAACAATTTATTCGTTTATTTTAGCCCAAAGGAGTGTTCTTACAGCTACACTTAAAGGATTGGCATATAAAGGTAAAAATGTTAATATTAGAAGATTAATATATACAGAGAGTGTACTGAAAAAAGGACCTAAAGTAGTAATTATAGGTGGAGGCAAGGGACTTTCTAACATATTAAGTGGAATAAAAGAATACACGTCAAACATTACATCAATTGTATCAACATTTGATGATGGCGGAAGTACAGGAAAATTAATCGAACAAATGGATATACTTCCACCAGGAGATATCCGTAAATCTGTTATAGCCCTTTCTGAATCTGAGCCAATAATGGAGAAATTGCTTACTTACCGTTTTTCTGACGGGACAGTGGACAATCATTCAATTGGAAATTTAATACTTGCAGCTTTAACTGAAATTATGGGAAGTTTTCCAGTGGCTATAGAAAAAATGTCAAAAATATTTAATGTAAGGGGAAAAATACTTCCAGTCACAATAGGGAAAGCAAAACTATGTGCAGGATTAGAAAATGGAGATATAGTTGTAGGTGAAGCTAATATTAGACCAAGAGTATTAGAAACAAAAAGTAAAATAAAACAAATATTTTTAAAGGATGCTGAAGTAAGTACAGCAGATGGAGTGATAGATAGTATTAGGGATGCAGATGTAATAGTTATAGGACCAGGAAGCCTATACACAAGTGTAGCATGTAACTTTTTGGTAAATGATTTAGGAAAAGCAGTTATTACATCAAAAGCAAAAAAGATATTAGTTTCAAATATTATGAATGAACCAGGAGAAACAATAGGTTATACTCTTGCAAAACACATTAATGAAATGGAAAGATATATAGGAAAGCATATATTAGACTATTGTATTTGTAATAATGGTGAGATTACAAAAGATATGATAAAAGATTTTAATCAAGGACAATCAACACCGGTTACGATAGATTTAGATAATATTCAAAATAGAGCAATATCTATTATTCAAGAAGATCTCGTTATTACTGCACCAAATGCTATTATGCATGATAGCCATAGAGTGGCAGAAATAATAATTGAAATTGCAAAAACCAAAAAAACAGGGAAGTTAAACTTACTTAGAATAAAGAAAAAACATAAATTGGCATTTGAAAGACTTGATGCTAAAGATAAAAAGTTACAAAAAGTTAATAAGAGTGTAGAAAATGAAACAAATAAAAAGAATTCTACAGCAAAAGAAAAAGAAGTTTTAAAAAAGCAAAAAGCAGCAGTAAAAAAAGCTAGCGTAAAAACGAATACTTCATCAAATAAAACTGCAAAACAAACTAAAAACAAAAGTATTAATAACCATATAAAAAAATAGTAAAGTTTAAACAAAAAGAGGTAAAAACGAATGAAGATATATAGAAAAGAAATTCAAAAAATAGATACAGGAAAAAAGATGGAATATGTCATGGCAAATGGTACTGGCATATACATGTCAGGAACCGTGATAGGAGAGAATACTGCTCCTTACCACGGTTTGTTTATAAAGCAAAAAGAACAAACAGAAGAAATATTCTTATCTAAAGTTATAGAGAAAGTAACAATTGGGAGTAATAAATATCATATATATGATATTGAAACTAGTGAAAAAAAATATAATGGAGCTGAATATTTAGAATCATTTGAAAGATATCCATATCCAAAAGCAGAATATGTAATAGAAGAAGTAAAAATTATAAAAAGTTATATGTTTTCGACTAGAGAAAGAGTGTTATGTATTAGTTATAATATAGAAAATAAGTCTAAAAACACGGTAAGTTTAAGGATATCCCCTTGCATTACAAAAAGAGAACCTTTTACAACTAAACGTGAAAGCATGTTAAAATTGAATTCTGTAGAAACTTATGATGGATCTAAAATAACAATGAGTATAAAGGATAATGAAAGCTTATATATAAAGAGTAACAATTTAAAATATAAAAACAAACCAAGTTATATAAATGGGATAAACTATAATCATTCTATATCAGATAAAGAAATAAAGACATATATTGAAGACGTATTTGTACCAGGAGAATTTTATTGTAAAATTAATGGGAATACTAATAAAAATATAGAGTTATATATCTCTCTCGATGATATATACTTGGCAGATGAAAAATATGAAGTGGATTTCTTACAAAAAGAATGGGAACAAAAAAATAAATTAGCAACAGTTGGAATAGATGAGAGTTATCATGAACTAAAAGCTTTAGCAATTTCAGCTAAGGAGTTAAGTTATATTGATAATGAAAACAAGAAAATTGTACTACTAAAAAGTCTCCCTAATGTGCAGAAAAAGGCCCCTTACTTAAAGCAGTTGATATTATCAATTGAAGGGAATTACCTAAATTTAAATAAACATAAAGAGGCATACAGAATACTAAATAGTATCAAATATACCATTGAAAAATACACTGAAGAACTTGATATGATTGATTATTATGAAATAATATTTATATATATACATTCTTTAATGAGATATTTATCAATTGTAAAGCCTAAAAAAGAAGAAAAAGAAGATATTATAAAATATATTACAGAAAAAGTTAAAATGTTACTAGAAAATAAAGAAGTATTAGATGATAAAAATCTTATAAACATAAACAATAAGAAATATCTTAGATTAAATTCTTATTGGTATAATACTTTAAGAATATATCTGGATTTAGGAGAGTTTTCTGATAGTAAGGTTAAAGAAATGTATAGTTTTGCAGAAAACGTAAGAGAAGAAATTATAAATAAGTTTTGGGATGAGGAAAAAAAGGTTCTTAAATATGAAGTTTCTGAATATCCATACGCAACTGCTGACATGCTTTATGCTATGAATTTAACTTATCCAGTGGTATATGATAGAATGGCCTTGAAAATCCTAGATACATGCTTTAAAGAGCTTTATACACCATATGGTATTAGACTTGGAGAAAAAGACAGTGATCTTTATGATGGATATGTATATCCACATCTTACTACACTTTTTGTAAATAGCAATCTAAGACAAAATGGTGTAACAAGAGCAACTCAGAAAATAACATATAACTTAGTTAAAGAACTTTTATCGGAAATTGGAAAACAAACAATTGGAACTATTAAGTATAAGTATAGTGAAAATACAAAAACGGCTTATGGTGTTCCTATTAATGCACTAACAAATGCAGAATTAATAAGGTTATATAATATGTTAACATAGAATAGAAAGAGGTAGAAATATGATAGTACTTGGCATTGATCCAGGATTTGCAAGATTAGGATACGGAATTATAGACTATTCTTCTTGCAGATATAAGGTTTTAGAGTATGGAACAATCTCTACTAAAGCTGGAGAGCCATTTCATGATAGATTAAAAAAAATAAGTTATGATTTAAAAGAAATAATTTCAAGATACAAAATAGATGCAGTTGCTATTGAAGAGTTGTTTTTTAATACTAATACAAAAACCGCTATACATGTTGCAGAAGCAAGAGGAGCAATATTACTTACACTTGCAGAAGAAAATATCGACATACATGAGTATACGCCGTTACAAGTGAAACAAGCAGTAGTAGGTTATGGAAGAGCTGACAAGCTTCAAGTAAAAGATATGGTTAAAAGATTATTAAAATTAGAAAAAATGCCGAAACTAGATGATACTACAGATGCTTTAGGACTTTCCATTTGTCATATACATAGCCATAAATTTAATGAAAAATGTAAGAAAACAAAGACTCAAGAGATAATTGAAAAACTAACTAAAGAGAGTAAAAAATGTAAAATTAAACAGTAACAATAAATTTTAGAAGGACATATAATACACTAGTCATACTAAATGTTGAGGAGGTGTGTATTATATGTCTTTAGGCATTGCGCTAAGCGGTGGTGGCGCAAAAGGTGCTGCACATATTGGCGTACTTGAAGCATTAAAAGAAAATGGTATAAAGATAGACTATATATCAGGAACTAGTAGTGGTAGCATAATCGCTGCTTTTTATGCGGCGGGATATAGCCCTAATGAAATATTAAGGTTACTAGTAAATAATACTAAAAGCAACAAATTACTTGATTATGATAAATCTATAGGTTTTAAACTGATGAAACTTTTAGTTTCTAGAAAATTAACTATTAATGGATTTATAAAAGGAGACAAAATAGAAACATTAATTCGTAGATATATGAATGAAAAAAACATATCTGATATATCCGATATTAAAACACCTCTTGCAATTCCAATTGTTGATCTAAAGACAGGAGAGATAGTATATTATAGCAATAAGGAAATAATAAATAAAGATAATAATTTATTAGAAAGTAATAAAGATGTTGAGGAAGATGAATATATTATTAAAGGCGTATACAAAAAAGCAAAGATATATGATGATTATCCAGAATACAGAGATCTTGGAGATATAGCCGATATTATAAGAGCAAGCATTAGCTTTCCAGGCGTATTTAGACCTAAAAATATAGAAGAAAATGTATACATTGATGGAGGAGTTAGAGTAAATACACCTGTTAAGATATTAAAGGAAATGGGAGCGGATAAAGTTATTGCAATTTCATTTGATTGTAATAGACTTGATAATAAAAATCTGAAAAACATAATTGGAATTACCAGTCAAGCAATAGATATATTAACGCATGAAGCTGGTGAAGAGGAACAAAAGTTAGCAGACATTAATATCAGAATATGTGCAAAAGGAATTAGCCTATTAGATTTTAGTAAGTCTATAAGTTTAGCAAGAAAAGGATATTATGTCATAAATAATAATATAAAGTATATTAAAAAGAAAATAGGGATAAATTAAAAAAACAATCAAATAATAGTTATATTAAATAATACATATGTTATAATTGACACTAGGTAACAATTATATAAGGAGGTATAAATTTATATGCCAGTTATGAATTATGCAAAATTGCATGAAATAAGGTTAGGAATAAAACCAATAGGCAAATCAAAAGTTGCAGCAGAAAGAGATACAGCTTTTTTCATTGCAATTGAAGACTTAATAGAACATCCTGTGGTTCTTTCCTCTAATTTAATTATGCACCATGGATGGACATCATGTTATAAACATATGTATAACGTAGCATACTATAGTTACAAAATGTGTAAATTCTTAAAACTTGATTGGAGGGCGGCAGCTAGGGGAGCAATGTTGCATGATTTATATTTATATAATTGGCATAAAGAAGTTGGATATTTCAAAGAATTTATAAAAGGGCATCATTGGAAACATCCGAAGATAGCCTTAGAAAATGCAAGTAGACACTTTGACTTAACTGAAAAAGAAAAAGACATTATATTAAATCACATGTGGCCTATTACGGTTAAAGTGCCTAAATACAAAGAAACATATATTGTGAGTTTTGCAGATGATATATGTTGTTTTATGGAGTTATTCCAATCAGTTTATATGAAATTAAAAAGAATGTTAAAAATTAAAAAAAAGCGGAAGTATAGAAGAAAAATAGGCTCAATGTCAAATATCGGGGCATAAGTAAAAATTACTTATGCCTCACTTTTTTAATGTTATAAGTGTGAAACATAATCGATTGTAATAAAGGTGTAACATAATTGTGTTACAAATGTAATTGTAATATAATGTAAAACAATGTAAAATTATGTTATAACTAGGTATCGCCATAAATACAAGGCTCAGGAATTCATGGTATACATATAAATTTAAAGGGAGGAAACAAATGAAAGCAAATCAAAACAAAGGAATATCATTAATAGTATTAGTAATAACAATAGTAGTGATGATAATACTAGCAGGAGCAATAATACTAGCATTAAACAGCAGTGACATAGTAGGGAGAGCACAAGAAGCAAGGAATAAAACTGACTATGCAGCAGCAAGAGATGTAGTAACGCTTGCAAAAGGAGAATGGATGGTGATGTCGGAAGCAGAGCAAGCTGAAGCCTCATCTGACGGAACTTTTGCAACATATGCAGAGAAAAAGCTAGAAGA
>Ga0265293_10011865_pt1 | contig 11712 bp, 12 predicted proteins | sample Munlanlewell138R_FD_192505 | JGI IMG/M metagenome (GOLD analysis project Ga0265293, IMG submission 192505) | Leachate microbial communities from a municipal landfill in Southern Ontario, Canada - Leachate well 138R | ecosystem: Engineered > Solid waste > Landfill > Unclassified | place: Canada... | reverse complement strand
TGATGTCAGCAGAAAGATGCTCATGCCCACGCCGAACATCAATTGAAAACCCACACGCTCGGCCAGAGCGGCCAGCGGCAGCATGCAACCAACCACCGTCAGGCTATAAGCCAGCACCACCCATACCGCCTGGCTGGCCGGAATGCCAAGCGACGCGGATATGGCTGGCAGGGCGACGTTGGACATACTGGCATCAAGCACTGTTACGGTAATGCCTAGCGTCATGACAACCGTGGCCCAATGCCGGCGCGGCACGGGCAGGCCATCAGGAATAGCGGCCTTGCGGCTGGCGGCGGCAGCGCTGGGAACCGCTGTGTCGGCAGAGGCCGCAGGGCTGTCTGCCTGCGCAGCACCGACGCCGGCCCCCGAACCGATGGGGGCGGCGGGCTGGGCGGGGGCGCCGGATACAGGGCTTCCGCCGGCCACGACCCGGCCGGTTGCATCCGTACAATTCTGCTCTTGCGTCAACCCTGCGTCCCCTACCCCTCAAGCCCCGTTTGTCTTAAATATACTCCGGTCGTGATCCGCCTGGCGTTCAGGAGTTTTTGATGGGCCGTTGCCAACCCTCAACGGTAGTCTGCGCCACCCTGGAAAGCGTCAACTGGCCGGCCGGCGCATCGCGGGTAAGTGTCGTACCGGCCGCCAGCGTGGCCCCTTTGCCCACGGTGACCGGTGCCACCAACTGGGTGTCCGAACCAATGAATGCGTCGTCCTCGATAACCGTGCGATGCTTGTTAACACCATCATAGTTGCAGGTAATGGTGCCAGCCCCGACGTTCACCCGCTCGCCAATCGTGGCATCACCGATATAGGCGAGATGATTCGCCTTGGACCCCGCACCCAATAGACTTTGTTTGATTTCCACAAAGTTGCCGACGTGCGCCTGTGGCCCGATATCCGCCCCCGGACGCAACCTGGCGTAAGGCCCCACCCGGGCTTCGCCTGCCACGCGCGCGCCGTCGACGTGAGAATAGGCATCGATGCGCGTGCCTGCCCCGACGCTGGCGTCTCGCAACACGCAATGAGGGCCGACATGGACGCCATCGGCAAGTTCGACCCGCCCCTCGAACACGCAGCCAACATCAATGAAGACGTCACGCCCGCAGACCAGTTCACCCCGCAGATCAAAGCGCGCCGGGTCGGCCAGTGTGACCCCTGCTTCCAGCAGCCGGCGCGCCTGCTCCGCCTGCCAGGCTCGTTCAAGCTCGGCCTGTTGCAAGCGGCTGTTCACGCCCAGTGTTTCCCAGGACGCTGCCGGCTGGGCGGCCCGGACAGGCACCGCATCCGCCACGGCCAGAGCGACCACATCTGTCAGGTAATACTCGCCCTGCGCATTATCATTGGTGATGCGGCCCAGCCAGTCGCGCAGTTGGGCCGTAGGGCCAGCCAGAATACCGGTATTGACTTCGTTCACGGCCAATTCAGCATCGCTGGCGTCTTTATGCTCGACGATGCGGGCGATTTCAGTGTCGGCATTGCGAATGATGCGGCCGTAACCCGTCGGATCGGCCACCGTCTCGGTCAGAAGGGCAAGCCCCTGGCCGCGTACGCCCAGCAATCGCCGTAAGGTATCAGGCTGAACCAGCGGTACGTCGCCATAAAGCACGAGGGTGACGTCGTCGGCGCCGCCTTCAAGCAAATGCGGCAACGCCTGCTGGACAGCATGGCCGGTGCCGCGCTGAGGGTTTTGCAAGGCAAAGACCAGGTCATCCGACCCGGGTTGGCCTTCAAAGGCTGCCTGCACGCGATCGGCACCGTGGCCGGTAACGACCACGATGCGGTCAGGCTGCAACTGGCGCGCGTTATCCAGTACGTGAGCCAGCATGGGTTTGCCGGCAATACGGTGCAATACCTTGGGGAGATCGGACTGCATGCGCTTGCCCATTCCGGCAGCGAGTATGACGATGTTCAGCATATTTCAGGGTGGGTTTCGAGTATTGCCATTCATTCCGTCGTTTTGCGGGCGGCGCCGGTTTTGCGCGCGGTTGCTTTGCTGGCGCGCTTGGCCGTGGTGGGTCGGGCAGCGGTTTTCTTGCCCGCCTTCTTCGCCGCCGTGGCGGTGGTTTTTGTAGCGGCCTTGGCGGCCTTCCTGGCCGTACCCGGGTTTGCCGCCTTGGCAGCCCCGCCGGCAGGTGGCATGGCGGCACCCTTCAGCTCGGAAAATGCGCCTTCCGTACTTGCCGCGGTCGCCGTTGCCAATGACTGGAACTGTTGTTGCAGCAGGTTCCACCACCCCTGCGCCGCCGAGGCGGCCGCGCCCACGATATCGGATTGCGCATCGCCCGCCATACCCGGGCTCTCCGCCGGATCGGCCGCTGGCCCTGCCGGTTTGGCGTCTGACTCATCACTTTGGCCACGGGGAGCTTCGTCTTGTGCAGCCGGTGCCGCAGCCCTCTCCTTTTCGGCACCAGGTGTCATGCCCAGCACTTCTTCGAGCGGAGAAGCGGCGCGCTGACTACTTTGAGGCCTTGCCATACCGGCTTTGTCTGCGCCGCCCAAGCCAGCCGCGGCCGATTCTGTGCCCGCCGCAGCCTGCGCCATGCCCGCCATGCCGGTATCCATAAAGGACTTGAGTGTGGAAAGCGTGGCCCGCTGCACCTCAAGGCCTTGAATGGTACTGCTGAGCATGGACAAATTCATGCGCAGCCAGTTTTCAACAGCCCGCAGATCCGAAATACGCTTGTCCAGTTCCTCGACAGACATCAAGCTGCCCATCGCGGCGGGGTCCAAGCCGCCCGGGGACGCCAGCCCCTGCCAGGCCTGGCGCATCATTTCCATGCTGGCAAGAAGAGGATTCTGACCCTGAGGGCCGCTTTGTCCGAAGCCGGGAAGCACAAAAGGATTGTTGTTCATCTGCGTCTCCTTGATAGGCATGGAGTGGGAATCAGGCCTGTGACCAGGCTGTTTCGCCCCGGTGGTAGCGGAACAGCAGGCTATCCAGAATGGATGCCTCCGCCTCTTGAGTAAATTCGTCGTCTTCCAACAAGGACCAGACTTCGTCCATGCTGGCCAAACGGATTTCGCTGACCTCGCCATCCTGGTTGCAAGGCACTACATCGTGGGCCAACACACAGTCACTGACCAGGACATCTTCGACCTGATAGCCTTCCGGCAGGCGCCGGTGCATGCGCAATACCATGCGCAACGGCGTACGGTTGTTGATATCGCTCGCATGCAGGCCCGCTTCTTCAAAGCATTCCCGCACCAGCGAAGTATCAAAAGGTTCTGCCGATGACACCAGGCCACCCACCAGCGTATCCCATTTACCGGGGTCGGTTGCCTTGGTGGGTGAGCGGCGGGCCACCCACAATCGGCCGTCAGGCGACCATGCATTGAGGTGTACGGCCTTGGTCAACAAGCCCAGCGGCCGCATGGCGGCCCGTTCCAGCACACACAGCCGCCGACCCTCGCCGTAGACATCAAGCAGTTCGTCGCGCCAGCCTCGCAGGCAGCCATTTTCGCGCAATACTTGTGCAATATGCGCCATGAGCGTGTCAAGCGGCAGCCTCTGGCGTGGCACAGCCGCAACATGCACGGCTTCGTCTGTCACCCGTACCCCCGTGATACTTGCCAGACTATCGGTCGCCCTTGGCGTGATCCAGCCAGCCACCCGGCCAGCGACGGTCAAAGGCCTTGAGCCGGACGGGGGAAGATGCTGAATAAGGGGCGCCAGGGATTTCTGCCGTGAAAATACGGCATCAGGCAGAGCGGGCGGGAGGCTGGAATTCATCCGGCCATTGTAGTGTAAGGCCGAGAGAAAACGGGGCAAACACAAGGGTAAACAGCCATACCAGGGCAAGTGGCATGCATTCAAATGCGCGGCATTGTGGCTATAATCCACCCGGAAGTGCCAAACGAGAGCAGGCAAGAAGTTGCGCCTTCGCATTTTAAAGCCTGCCATCCGACAATCCAGTGCAAGGCCAACGTTTTTGGTCATCTTGTTTGACCAAAATCAACATATTTGACATAGCACGTTGCAACCAGGGGTCAGCATGATGAAGGAAAAGGGGGTTTTGGGTATATGCGCGCTATTTTTTTCCAGCGCAGCGTTTGCCCAGGTCGGAGACATGCCGGGGGGCCCACGGGTCAACCAGCTGAATCTCACACGTGGTGTCACGCAGGTTTCCAGCGACATCATGGATCTTCACTGGCTATTGCTAGTGATCTGTACGGTGATATTCATCGGCGTATTCGGGGTGATGTTCTATTCCATCCTGATGCACCGAAAGTCCAAGGGCGCAGTTGCCGCCAAGTTCCATGAGCACGTCGGCATCGAAATCGCCTGGACGGCCATTCCCTTTCTTATCATCATCGCCATGGCCATTCCGGCCACGCGCGCCGTGGTGGCCATGAAAGACACCACCAGCGCCGATGTCACCGTAATGGTCACAGGCTATCAATGGATGTGGGGCTACGAATACCTTGACGGCCCCGCACAGGGCGTGAAGTTCCTGGCCCGGCTGTCCACCCCGCGCGACCAGATCGAAGGTCGTGCACCCAAGACCGACACCTATCTGATGGAAACCGACAACCACATGGTCGTGCCCGTCGACAAAAAGGTGCGCGTTGTGCTCACAGCCAACGACGTCATCCACTCCTGGATGGTGCCCGACTTCGGCGTCAAGCAGGATGCCATGCCGGGCGTGTTGCGCGATACCTGGTTCCGGGCTGAAAAGGCTGGCATCTATCGTGGTCAGTGCGCCGAGCTCTGTGGCAAGGACCACGCCTTCATGCCCATCGTGGTTGAAGTCCTGGAACAGGCCGACTATGAACAGTGGGCAGCCGAACAGCAGCAGGCCATGCAGACCGCTGCCGACGATCCCACCAAAACCTACGAGCTCGACGAGCTTCTGGCGCGTGGCGAAAAAGTCTATGCGGCAACCTGCATAGCCTGCCACCAGGCCAATGGCCAGGGCATGCCACCCACCTTCCCCGCGCTGGTCGGTGACGAAGCCTTTGTGCTCGCCCCCATGAAGAACCAGATCGAACTCGTGTTGAACGGGCGTCCAGGCACGGCCATGGCGCCCTTCCGGGACGTTCTGAACGACGTCGAGATCGCTGCGGCCATTACGTATACACGTCATGCCTGGGGTCATAATGGCAAGGGGCCCGATCCCGTCGTCCAACCGTCCGACGTCACGGCCCTGCGCTGAAGAACGCAAGGTCACTCGCAGCCAGATATCAGAATACGGCCTGCCCACTTGAAGCGGGCAGGCCAGCAGGAAGGAGCCAAGCATGAGCAGCGTTACCGCCGGTCACGTTCCACCGACCACACACGATCACGATCACGACCACGGCCACCACGGCCCTGAAAAGGGCTGGCGCCGCTGGGTGTTCGCCACCAACCACAAGGACATCGGCACGATGTACCTTGTCTTCTCTTTCGCCATGCTGCTGGAAGGCGGCGTGCTGGCCCTGCTATTGCGCACCGAGCTATTCGCGCCGGGCCTGCAGTTCTTCCGGCCTGAGTTGTTCAACCAGTTCACCACCATGCACGGCCTGATCATGATCTTCGGGTCGATCATGCCGGCCTTCGTCGGCTTCGCCAACTGGATGATCCCCCTGCAGATTGGGGCATCCGACATGGCGTTTGCGCGGATGAACAACTTCAGCTTCTGGCTCCTGCCCATCGGCGCCATCCTGTTCACCGTGTCGTTCTTTGTGCCGGGCGGCGCCAACGCCGCAGGCTGGACCATGTACGCGCCGCTGTCGCTGCAGATGGGCCCCGGCATGGACTTCACCATCTTTGCGGTGCACATACTGGGCGCATCTTCCATCATGGGCGCCATCAACATCATCGTGACCGTGCTGAACATGCGCGCGCCGGGCATGACGCTGTTCAAGATGCCACTGTTCTGCTGGACCTGGCTGATCACCGCCTACCTGCTGCTGGCCATCATGCCGGTGCTGGCGGCCGCCGTCACCATGCTGCTGACCGACCGCCATTTCGGCACCGCCTTCTTCAACGCGGCCGCCGGCGGCGACCCTGTGCTGTACCAGCACATCTTCTGGTTCTTCGGCCACCCCGAGGTCTACGTGATGATTCTGCCGGCCTTCGGGATCATCTCATCGGTGGTGCCGGCGTTCGCCCGCAAGCCGCTCTTCGGCTATGCATCCATGGTGTACGCGACTGCCGCCATCGCCATTCTTTCCTTCCTGGTCTGGGCGCACCACATGTTCGCCACAGGCATGGGCACCACCAGCCAGTTGTACTTCATGTATGCCACCATGCTGATCTCCATTCCTACAGGGGTGAAGGTCTTCAACTGGGTGGCGACCATGTGGCGGGGCTCGATGACCTTCGAAACCCCCATGCTGTTCGCCATCGGCTTCATCTTCGTGTTCACCATCGGCGGCTTCACCGGGTTGATCGTGGCCGTGGCGCCCATCGACATCCAGGTGCACGATACCTACTACATCATTGCCCACTTCCACTACGTCATGGTGGCCGGCTCCCTGTTCGGCATGTATTCCGGCGCCTACTACTGGCTGCCCAAATGGACAGGCGTGATGTACGACGAAAAGCTCGGCAAGCTGCACTTCTGGTCCAGCATGATCTCGTTCAACATCACCTTCTTCCCCATGCACTTCCTGGGGCTGGCAGGTATGCCGCGACGCTACGCTGATTATTCTGCGCAGTTCACCGACTTCAACATGATCGCCACCATCGGCGCCTTCTGGTTCGGCTTTTCACAGCTGATTTTCCTGTGGCTGGTGATCAAGGCATCACGCAAGATCGGCGAACCCGCACCCGCGCAAGCGTGGGAAGGTGCAACCGGCCTGGAATGGTCCGTACCGTCCCCGGCTCCCTTCCACACCTTTGAGACACCACCGGTAGTGAAATGAGCCCGACACCTGAACAACGACGCAAAAATCGCAACACCGCTCTGGCCCTGCTCATCTTCGTCATTGCGGTGATGGCCTGGACCATCTGGAGCATTGCGTCAGCGAGCAGATGAATGACCGAACGCAAAGACGATGAACCGCGCAACTACACCTTTTTTCAAACCATGCGCACAGTGGCTTGGGGTATGTTCGGGGTACGCAAGGGCAAGGGGTACCAGGAAGACTTCAGTCGCCTGAATCCCTTGCACCTCATAGTGGCGGGCCTGCTGGCCACGGCACTGTTCGTATTCCTTCTGCTTGCCGCGGCCCGATGGTTCATCGGCTACTACACCTGATATCGCATACAAGAACATTCGTAGGAGATCCACCATGAGCGCAACTCACGCGGACACCGGCGGCAAGGCGCCCTACTATTACGTTCCGTCGAACTCGCCACACCCAATACGCACGAGCATTTCCCTATTGCTGATGTTCCTGGGCGCGGCGCTCTGGATCAACAGTATGTTCCCGGGGCGCTGGATGTTCCTCGTTGGCGTGGTCGGCCTGTTCGTATCGCTGTACCTGTGGTTTTCGGAAGCCATCCGCGAATCCGAGGGCGGGCTGAACAGCACGCGCGTGGACCACGCTTACCGTTGGAGCATGGCCTGGTTCATTTTTTCGGAAGTCATGTTCTTCAGCGCCTTTTTCGGGGCGCTATGGTACGCCCGTGAAATCACCACGCCCATGCTTGCCGACATGGACCACCAAAACCTGTTGTGGCCCGGCTTCACTGCGCACTGGCCCAACCTGGGGCCAGGCGGCATTATCGAGGAATTCAAGACGGTCGGCCCCTTCTGGTTGCCCACCATCAACACTGCGCTGCTGCTGACGTCCGGCCTGACGCTGACTTTCTCGCACCATGCACTGCGGGCTGATCACCGCAACAAGGCCATCTTCTGGCTGGCAGCAACCGTGATCCTGGGCTTCACCTTCGTGTTCTGCCAAGGTTATGAATACATGCATGCCTATGTTGACCTGAATCTGCGTTTCGATTCAGGCATCTACGGCTCGCTGTTTTACATCCTTACGGGCTTTCACGGGTTCCATGTCATCATCGGAGCGTCGATACTAACGGTAATCCTGTACAGGATGATCAGGGGGCACTTCACGGCCGAGCAGCACTTCGGTTTCGAAGGTGCGGCCTGGTACTGGCACTTTGTCGACGTTGTCTGGCTGGGCCTGTACTTGTACGTGTACTGGACCTGAGTATTCAGATCACAGGAATGCCTGTCGCCTGAATCCAGCCCAAGCGCCAGGCAAGCAACACAAACAGGAAGAGGACGACGGAAAGCCCTATACGGACGGTCAAGGCATTGACCATGCGATTGGTTCTGCCTTGATCCTTCATCAAATAAACACCTGCGGATACGAGGCTGGCCACGATTCCGAGGAATGCAAGCAATACCAAAATGCGCATGCTGGTCTCCGATGGAGCAGAAATTATTGCAGATATAAAGCACTCTGGCACGCCTTTGCGCAGCGTGCTGGCTCTTTTGTTGTTAGGCGTCGTAGCCGTCGTCTGCGCGTCGCTGGGTATGTGGCAGTTGAACCGGGCCGCGGAACGCGATGCCCTTCACGATGCCATCGAACGGGGGCGCCTGCAAGCACCCATCAGCCTTTCAGGGGCCACACGTCCGGCCGACCTCATTCCCTGGCGCACAGCAAGCTCGCAAGGATACTGGTCGCACCCGCACACGGTATTGCTGGAAAACCGCAATCTCGACGGCAGGCCAGGCTACTGGGTGGCAACACCACTTTTGCTTGCATCTTCCGCATCTGGCAGCGGACAGGCTGATTCCAACCCTGCCGTGCTGGTTTTGCGCGGCTGGATTGAGCGCGACATGCAGGCAGGTTCCGTACCACCGGCCATCCTTCATGAACAAGGCCTGGTTCAAGTACAGGGCGAGCTGCACACCCATGTCCCGCGCATTTTCGAACTCTGGGATTGGGCGGGCGGCAAGGCCACGCATCTGCCCGGGGCTTTACCCCTGGAAAGCGGCGCCCTGCCCCGGGTACAGAATCTGGATCTAACTGACTACTCTCAGGCAACAGGCCTGCGCATGTTGCCCATCGTATTGGCGCAAACCCAAGACAGCACCGTTATTGCGTCAGCCGGCCAATCTGCCGGGGTTTCAACATTGGCTGGCACGCCAGGCGACGCAGCCTCCCTGCAGCGCGAGTGGCCCGGCCCTTCGCTCGACTCCGATCAAAACCGGGGCTACGCGTTGCAATGGTTCAGCTTCAGCGTCATCGCAGTCCTGGCCGCGCTGTACATAGCGCGCAGGCTGCTGATGCGCGGGCTGGCCCGCAGCAAGCAGTAAGGAAACACCATGATCGTCAATGAAGTTGAACGTTCCACCGCAGGCTTGCAGTCGTCTGACCAGGCTGGCCGGCATCAGCCACCCAAGCGCAGCATGTGGCCGCTCTACGCCATTTTGCTGATGGCGCTTTCGCCAGTGGTGGCCGCCTTGCTGGCCTATTTCATGCCGCAATTGGGCTTGCGTCCCGACGGACACAATAATTATGGCCAGATCCTTGACCCTCAACGCCCCCTACCCTCGGCGCAAGCTCTGCCGCTGACCACACTGGAAGGCGCCCCCTTCGATCTGAGCTCTTTGCTCGGTCAATGGGTGTTGGTAAGCGCTGATGAATCCGCCTGCCCGGAATCCTGTGTGCGCAAGCTTTTCATTCTGCGCAATTCACATGCAAGCCAGGGCAAGAATGTGGATCGCCTGTCGCGCGTGTGGTTCGTCACCGATCAGGGCGAAGTCCCTCAGCAGGTCCTTGATGCTTATGTGGGCACCCACATGTTGCGGGCCGACCCGCAGGCTTTGAAAGCCTATCTGGCCGCCGGGCACACCGGCGCGCAGGCAAGCAATACCCTGCGCAACCACATGTGGATCATTGACCCCCTGGGCAACTTGATGATGGAATTCCCCCCTGATGCCGACCCGATCGAGGTACGCGACGACATTGTGAAGCTGCTGAAGCATTCACGCATTGGTTGAGAAAGATATGGCCATGCCCAAGTTCGAGCAACGTTACCGGAAACTGGTCTTCCTGACCTGGTTCCTCACCCTGGACCTGATCATGTTCGGCGCTTTCGTGCGCCTGACGGATTCCGGTCTGGGCTGCCCGGACTGGCCCGGTTGCTATGGTCAATTCAGCCCGGTAGGCGCAGCCACCCATATCCGCGAGGCCTTCGCAGCCATGCCACATGGGCCGGTGAGCTTCCCCAAGGCCTGGATTGAAATGGTGCACCGCTACGTCGGCGCCCTGCTGGGCATGCTGATCATTGTCATTTCCTGGATGGCCTGGCGTCACCGCAAGGCGCTGGGCCATTCGCCGGCACTGGCCATTGCCACCTTCGCCGCCGTATGCCTGCAAGGTGCTTTTGGTGCGTGGACGGTCACCATGAAGCTGATGCCGCTGATCGTCACTACGCATTTGCTGGGCGGCATGATACTGCTGGCGATGATGACCTGGCTGGCTGCCCGCGAAAAGCGTCACGCCCCCATTATTTCCACCGAACTGCGCTGGAAGCCCTGGGCCGTGGGTGGCCTGCTGCTGCTATTTATACAGGTGGCGCTGGGCGGCTGGGTCAGTACCAATTATGCTGCGCTGGCCTGCATGGATTTCCCAACCTGCCACGGCAGCTGGCTGCCGCCCATGGATCTGGCCAGCGGCTTCTCATTGATCCGGGGGCTGGGCGAACTTCCATCCGGTGAAGTCATTTCTCAGGATGCGCTCACCGGCATCCACTGGGTGCACCGGAATTTCGCTGTCCTTGTCTTTATCTGGCTGGGGGCACTGGCATGGCGGCTGCGCCAATCTCCAGGTCTGGGCGGGCCCTCCCGGCTGATCCTGGCCCTGCTGGTCGCCCAACTGTTCACCGGTCTGACCACCATTTTTTTCGAATGGCCATTGCTGATCGCCGTGTTGCATAACGGCGGCGCTGCCGGCCTGGTATTGGCATGCACCACGATGTGCGCACGCCTCTACGACGTTTCCAAGCAAGGAGTCCCTCATGACCACTCTCAGCATGCAACCGCAAAGCCTGCTGCGGCAATATCTCGTCCTGACGAAGCCGCGGGTCACGCAGCTGGCCGTGTTCTGTGCCGTGATAGGCATGTTCCTGGCAGCACCGGGGCTACCTGATGCCGGGAAGGTCATTGCCGCAACAATAGGCATCTGGTTATTGGCGGCAGCGGCCTTTGCAGTGAATTGCCTCATCGAACGCGAAATCGATGCCCGCATGCTGCGCACAGCGCGACGGGCCACTGCCAGGGGGTCCATCACCCCGATACAGGTGATGATTTTTTCGGGGCTGCTGGGCGCGGCAGGCATGCTGGTGCTCTATCACTTGGTGAATCCGCTGACCATGTGGCTGACCTTCGCCACCTTTGTCGGATACGCCATCATTTACACCATGATTCTGAAGCCGCTCACACCTCAGAACATCGTCATCGGCGGGCTCTCGGGCGCCATGCCGCCCGCCCTGGGCTGGGCAGCCGTGGCCGACGCCGTACCTGCGCAGGCCTGGCTGCTGGTGCTGATCATCTTCATCTGGACGCCCCCCCACTTCTGGGCGCTGGCCCTGTATCGCAACAACGACTACAAACGGGCCGGGCTACCCATGCTGCCAGTCACCCATGGGCAACAGTTCACGCGCTTGCATATCCTGCTCTACAGCGTGGCCCTGTTCGCCGCCAGCATCCTGCCCTTCATCATCCGCATGAGCGGCCCGCTGTATCTGGTTTCGGCCGTAGCCCTCAGCGGCCTGTTCGTCTGGCGTTCGTGGCAGCTGTATCAGCATTACACTGCCGA
>Ga0265293_10011864_pt1 | contig 11712 bp, 12 predicted proteins | sample Munlanlewell138R_FD_192505 | JGI IMG/M metagenome (GOLD analysis project Ga0265293, IMG submission 192505) | Leachate microbial communities from a municipal landfill in Southern Ontario, Canada - Leachate well 138R | ecosystem: Engineered > Solid waste > Landfill > Unclassified | place: Canada... | reverse complement strand
GCAGTTTTATGACTAATACCGAGAACGCCTATCATAGCTTACTTTTATTCATTTCAAAAATACAATAATAAAAAAATATTGGAAACACTATATTATGAAATATTCTGGAAGAAATTTATTTACAAAACTCATTTTGTAAATCAATCACTTCATTTCCGTACATACTTGTATATCCTATACGTATAGCTTTTTCAAATTCCACACATGCCTCTTTTACAAGTCCCGTTTTAAGATATACCAATCCCCTATTTTTGTAAGCGTATGAATTATCGGGTAAAACAGAAAGAGATTCGTTAATATCGCGGAGTGCAGATTCATAATTTTGCATACAATAGTGTGCAAATCCACGATTATTAAGAGCGTATGGCTCTCGTGGATTTACCAATAGTGCTTTATTAAAATACTCAATAGCCTTTTCATATTCTTTTAGCGTAATATACAAATATCCCATATTTACCAACCCACCAGTAAAGGTTGGGTCAAGTTCAACACATCTATTTAAAAACTGTTCGGCTTCTTCAATTTTTTGTAATTGCATACAACTTACGGCAAGATTTACATTCGCTCCAAGGTTAAACGTCATTTGTTCATATATCGGAAATAACAAATCGTATGTTTTTTGATATTGTTGCGTATTATTATATGCTTTACTTAAATTAACATGATATATATCTTTAAAAACATGAGGATTTTTGAGCAATGAAATTATTTTTTCATAATTTTCTATTGCTTTAAAATAATGCGATTGATCTAAATAAATTTGTGCTCGCAATGCGTAGGCATCAATACATGAATCATTTATACGAATAGCTTCTGAAAGACTTGTAATAGTAGCTGCAAAATTTTTTATAGAATTATAACATTTTGCTTGATGCAAATAATATTTTTCATGAGGAGCACATTCAGAAATGCAACGATTAACAAGTAAGATTGACGCATCATAATTACTATTATCAAACTCCTTAAGAGAGGCAACAAACAATGAATCACATGTTTGCGCATACATATTTTGAATAAAAACAAATCCGAAAAGAATCAAAACATGTTTCATATTTTTATTATTTATCACGTTTAAAAGGATTATAAAACTCTCTCAGCTTTTCCTTTTTCTTCTTTTTACTTGTAGGCGTATAAGTTGATTCATAACGGCTACGTGCCTTATCTTCGCGTTTGTGCAATTCGTCTGAACGCTTACGCGAAGCAGCCATGCGACTCTTATTTGTTGGTTTAAATCGTGCTCCAACACGTTTTGTGAGTGGCATTGTTCGTTGTTGATTAATTTTACGAGACATTCGCTCGTTTTTTTTCATACGCTGCGTTGTAGATTTATTTTGCAGTTCTCCACGTATTTTTTTATATTTTTTTTCTTGTTTTTTATATCGTTTTTTATTTGCACGAGCCTGCGCCTTTTCACTTTGTTTTGTTGATTTAAACGTTTCACCTCGAAATAAATCATCACGATCTTTCGATTGTTTTACTCTTGAAGACTGTTTTGCCTTTGGGACATAAATTTTTGCACGTTTGCGTTTACGTTCTTTATCATCGTCATCTTGTGCGTATGATACAGAATACAAATTAACACAAAACATCAAAACAAGAAACGCGCGGAATAATTTCATAATTTAAATAAAATATTTTTTAGCAATGCAAAACTAAATAAAAAATAAAACACCATAAAGTTTTTGAAAATTAGTTATTAACAAAACATCTCAACTGTTAATAACTTTGCACTTTATGAAAAAAAATCATATCTTTGAGTATAAAAACAATTCTGAAATAAAAACAAATGAAAGCCTTTATTCTCATTCTATGTGTAACTATAAGCTTTGTTTTGCAGGCTCAAGAAGCAACTGACTTTGCAGACACTGCTATAGTAACACATGAAAAAAAATCAGTATCTAAGATAGTGATTTTTATTGCATTTGAACATGACAGTTTACCTATTGATGTAAATTGTCGCGTAATAGAACATGAAGATGCCATAGAAATTATAGCCTATAAATACAAAGGTGTACGCATTGTTTTTCGCAGATCAAATGCATTTAAAAACATGATGGAAATAGATTTAGACGCTACGCATACCACAATTGATATTAAAACTATTTTTTCGGGCACATACTATATTGATGTGTATGACAGTGAAGGTGTAAAACGTAAAATGTTTCGTGTTGAAAAAGATTTTTGAGAAATTGCAGATGGAAGAACTCAATAGAATTTCTGTTGACGAATTCAAATTATGTACTAAAATTCCAATAATTGTAATTCTTGATAATGTGCGGAGCGCACAAAACGTTGGCTCTATTTTTCGCACTTCTGATGCTTTTTTAATTGAAAAAATGTATCTCTGTGGTATTACCAGCACACCTCCCCACAAAGACATACACAAAACAGCACTTGGAGCACAAAACTCTGTAGAATGGAAATTTTTTGAAAGCGCATTACACGCTGCACAAGACGCACAAAATCAAGGATATAGTTTGATCTCAATAGAACAAGTAACAAATAAAACGTTTCTACAAGATTTTGTAGTTAATACAGAAAAAAAATACGCTCTTGTTTTTGGCAATGAAGTTACTGGAGTTTCAAATGAAGTTCTTGCTATTTCTGACGATTGTATTGAAATACCACAATTTGGCACAAAACATTCATATAATGTATCAGTAAGTTGTGGTATAGTTTTATGGGACTTTGCAAAATCATTTTTATCTTCGCATATGCTTAGATGATAAAAAATCACATACGTTTATTTGCCCGCAACATATAACACATACGCATGAGGTTCCAATTCTTGAATACTTGAAATATGGGCTTCTGCCTGAGATTTGGTATCAAACGGACCAATATACACTTTGTACATTTGAGGGGCATTTTCTGCATAATCGGGCATCCAATAATATCCTGCCGAATTACCCATTTCGCGTAATTTTTTAACAGCAGTTATTGCATTCGTATTTTTTGATACACTTGCATAACTAATAAGCCATACAGGTGTTTTAAATTGAGATACATTATGAGAAACTGTAGTCGGCACTGTTTTATGCTGAGTTGTTAGCACTTCGGTTATTTCCTCAATAATCTGTTCTTCAGTTATATATTCATCTTCTGCTTCATAATCATAGGTGACTTCTGATTCAATCTCATTTTCAAATTCAGATTCTAATTCATTTTCTGATTCAGATTCATTAAAAATTACAGATTCAGAAGCATTTTCTTGCTCTTTTAGTGTTTGTATTTCTTCAGTAGAAACATATTCTTTCTTTTCTAAAAAAGGGAACCACGACATCAATAAGGCTGGTTGTTTTGTGTACATATAAAAACAGGTGATTCCTATCAACACAAAAAGTAAAACAACAAGAAACACACTCTTTTTTGAAGATTTCTCACCTTTTTCTACAGGAGTCTTTTTTACCGCAGCTTTCTTTTTAGATGGCTTCTGTTTTGTTTTTTTAGATACAGGTTTTTGGGCAATCGGAGTTTCTGTTGGTTTTTCAGCAATTATATTTGATTCACTGTTTGTTTGTTCTGACGTTTCGCCACTCGTCTCAGCACTCGCATTCTCTTGATTTTCAAGCTTTTCATCATTGTATGACTCGTCAAGTTCAATAAACAATTCATCGGAATCCTGAATTGGTTCAGTATGAAATGATGAGTTGTTTTGTTCGTTTTCCAACTTAGATTCTGGGTTATTGTCTGTATTATTCATCTTTAGAGTTTTGAAACAAGTTCTACATTTTGATTCTCAAATATACCTTTTTTTTAATATAAATTTAAAAATAAATATTTTTTCATAAAAAAATCATATGTACATTTAAGCAATATCTAATAATTGATGAAGTTTTAGCAGATTCATATCTACAAAATTCTGGATACACACATCTGCTTTAAAAAGCACTACGGGGTCGCCAACTCCCACACAAAACATTCCGGCAGTTTTTGCAGCCTCCACCCCACTTTGAGCATCTTCAAACACAACGCATTCAAATGGGTCAATAGCAAGTTCTTGAGCAGCACGCAAAAACACCTCAGGATGTGGTTTTGCATTTTGTATTTTATTACCATCAATAATTGCATCAAAAAACGATGTTATGCCCATCTTTTCGAGTAATAATGGTGCGTTTTTACTGGCAGAACCGACTGCCATTTTATAAGAATTTTTACGTAAATCTTGCAAAAAATCAATAACACCGGGCAACACATCATTTTCATTAATAGATGATACTGATTCTAAAAACCATTTATTTTTTTGTTCAGCAAGTTTGTTTTTTTCGTGTTGCGTTTTTTGTATCCCACCATGTTCAAGAATTAAATCTATACAAACCGTTCGACTCACTCCTTTTAATTTTTCATTAAATTCTTCATCAATAGTAAATCCCAATGTTTTTGCTAATCGTTTCCATGCAAAAAAATGGTGCATTTCTGTATGTACCAACACACCATCCATATCAAAAATACAAGCAGAAATTTTGCGTGTCATAATTTTATTATTTTTTTAAATTAAAAACTATATGTTTTTGTAGTATATTTATTTTCAAGCATATGCACAACATACATTAATAAAAATTAAAAACCAAAAAACATATTTCATTCATATTAACAAAAACAATCACTCTCGTTTATAAAACGTATATCCAACACCTTTAACCGTGTGAATATATGAATTTTCTATTTTTTCGCGAAGTTTTCTAATATGCACATCTATTGTTCGGTCGCCAACAATAATATCAGTTCCCCACACTGCATTATATATTTCTTCGCGAGTAAACACTCGTTCGGGTTTTGAAGCAAGTAATACCAAAAGTTTAAATTCCTTATTTGGCACATACACTTCTTTATTTTTATATAAAACTTGATGTTTTTGCAATAAAATAGTTACATGCTCAAACTCAATAGTTTGAGGCTGTTTTTCCTCTTCAATTGGTTTTAATCTACGCAACAAAGATTGAATTCGAGTAACAAGCACTTTTGGGCGAATAGGTTTCATAATATAATCATCGCCACCAGCTTGAAATCCAGCAATTTCGGATAAATCCTCGCCGCGTGCAGTTAAAAAAACAATAATAGTTTTTTGCAATTCAGGAATCATTCGCATTTTTTCGCACGTTTGTATTCCATCCATAACAGGCATCATAATATCAAGAAGCACAAGGTCTGGTTGGTGTTTTACAGCTTTTTTCAAAGCCTCTCGTCCATCTTTTGCAACAAATACTATATATCCTGCTTTTTGTAAATTATACTGAAGAATTTCAACGATATCTTCCTCATCATCAACAATAAGCACTTTGTGTCGTGTCATTATATATATATTTTGAAAGGATTATTTTCCCTTTTCAAGAGTAAAGGTAAATGAAGTTCCTTTATTTAGAGTACTTTTTACATGAATTGTTTGTTCGTGAGCTTCAATAATATGCTTTACAATTGCCAGCCCTAAACCTGTACCTCCCTGCTCTCGTGAACGACTTCTATCAACACGATAAAATCGCTCAAAAATACGTTTTTGGTTTATACGAGAAATGCCAATTCCTGTATCGGCAACCTCAACTAATAAAAACGCATCCATATCATAAAATTTCACCCGAACTTTTCCTCCCTTAGATACATTATATTTAATTGCATTTACCGTAAGATTTGTAAGCACCATATGTATATATTTTCTATCAGCATGAACCATAATAGGCTTGTCGTACATTGGGTCAAGAATCAAAGAAACCTTATGTGATTTTGTTAAAAACTCCTGTGCTTCAAACACTTCCTTTACAAGAGTTATAATATTAAAATTTGTTTTGTTTGGTTTTAACTCTCCCGCCTCTAAACGAGTAATTGCATCTAAATCTTTTACTATTGATATCATTCTTTGAATGGCTGTATCGGCTTTTTCTAAATATTTCATATTCACCGCAGGGTCATCAATTCCCCCATCAAGTAAAGTAGCAATATAGCCTTGTATGCTGAAAATGGGCGTTTTAAGTTCGTGAGCAACATTTCCCACATATTCTTTTCTATATTGCTCAAGGCGTTGTAATTCTTCAACACGAAACGCATTTTGTTTGAGCCACTCAGACATATCCTTTTCAGTTGTTGCTAAAATATTAAAATCATTTTCAATTGCTAATTTTGCTTTTTTAGACGGTTTTAATTTTGAACTATGAATTATCTTATACATTGGCTTTACCTTTTGTATAATATATGCACGAACCATATAAAACGCTACAATATATACTATTACAAAAAGTGTAAGTACAGAAAAAATGATATAACTATATTGGTATTGTTCGATATAACGCATATCCACAACCATAATCACTAACAAAATTAGAGAAGAAACTGTTGCAATAATAACTGCAATACGTTTATGTGACATTGCTTGCATATAACTGTACTTTATTTCCAAAAATACAATATTTTTTAAGTATTTTTGATATAAAAACAGAGTTGTTTTTATAAAACACTTTTAACTATTAGCAACATAAGTAATAGATATACAAAAAGTTAATAGAAATAGCTATGTTTTAGATGTAAATAAATTAAGTGTTTTCTATGCAAATCAAAGTTCGTGATTTTGATGTATTATTAAACCAATACAATATTATTCTTTTTACACTCTTCACGCATATCATCTGGCCAAATAGACGACTGCACTTCGCCAATATGTGCTTTTTTTAGTAAAAACATACATAACCTACTTTGCCCTATTCCTCCGCCAATAGATTGTGGCAAATCACCTTTCAATAATTTTGAATGAAACAGTAAGTCTTTTCTATCAGTAGCATTCTCCATATTCAATTGAATTTGAAGAGTTTCAGGATTTACACGAATACCCATAGAAGAAATTTCAAACGCATGTCCTAAAAGAGGATTCCAAAGCATAATATCCCCGTTTAAGCCAACAAATCCATCAGAATTAGGAGTTATCCAATCATCATAATCAGGAGAACGTAAATCATGTTTTTCTCCATTAGACAACAAAGCCCCAATACCAATTATAAAATAAGCAGCATGTTTTTTTGCAAATGCATCTTCACGTTCTTTTGCGGTTAAATTAGGATACATTTGAAGTAATTCTTCGGCATGTATAAAGGTGATATTTTCGGGTAATGTTGGTTTAATTTGCGGATAATTTTCATATAAAACATATTCCGTTCTTTTAATAGCCTCATAAATTTTTTTCACTATTTTTTTAAGAAACGCAAGCGTTCTATCTTCATTATTCATGCACAATTCCCAATCCCATTGGTCAACATAAATTGAGTGAGTATTATCTAAATCCTCGTCGGGACGAAGTGCATTCATATCGGTTAAAATGCCATATCCTTCAGGCATTTCATAGTCGGCAAGTGCCATTCTCTTCCATTTTGCCAAAGAATTAACCACCTCAGCTTTTGCTTCGTTGAAAGCCTTTACAGGAAATTGCACTTTTCGTTCTACACCAGTTAAATCGTCATTAATACCTGTTCCTTGAAGCACAATAAGAGGAGCCGTAACTCTACGCAATCGTAGTTCTGAGGTAAGTTGTAATTCAAACGTATCTTTAATTAATTTTATAGCCTTTTCAGTATCTTTACGACACAAAATAGGATTATAATTTTGAGGTATAAAAAGATGATTTCCCATATATTTTCACGTTCTAAATAAATTATCGAAAACTTTCTGCTAATATTTTAAACTCCATTGAAGGAGAAATTCTATCATACAAAATATTATACACTGCATGTGTAATTGGCATAGAAACCCCGTAATTAGCATTAATTTTTGTAATGCTATTTACAGCATAATATCCTTCAGCTATCATATTCATTTCGAGTTCTGCCGAATTTACCGAATATCCTTTTCCTATCATCATTCCAAACAAGCGGTTTCTGCTAAATTGAGAATATGCAGTAACCAGTAAATCACCTAAATACACTGATTCATTTATTTCTCGTTTTTCTGGAGATACCACCGAAACAAATCGTTCTATTTCTTGTATTGCATTTGCAATAAGTACCGAGGTAAAATTATCACCATATCCTAATCCATGGCTAATTCCCGTAGCTAACGCCATAATGTTTTTAAGTACAGCAGCATATTCAATTCCCGCAACATCACACGACACGGTTGTTTTAATAAAATAAACCGATAAAACCCGTGCAATTTCGTGTGCAAACTCACTGTTTTTTGAACCTATTGTTAAATACGACAAACGTTCAAGTGCAACCTCTTCGGCATGACAAGGACCAGAAATTACCGCAACACTATCAACTCCAACATTAAATTTGCGTTGTAAAAATTCAGATATTAAACTATTTTGCTCTGGCACAATACCTTTAATTGCTGTAATAATTTTCTTGTTTGAAAGGTCTTCGGTAATTAAATCGGTAAGTGAAACTATAAATTTAGACGGCACGCAAAACAACACAATATCAGCATTTTTAATTGCTTCATTTGGGTCATTTGTCAGAAAAAGCACATCAGTATTAAATTTCACATTCGACAAATATAAAGGATTACGCTTATGCTCTTGGATTCCCTCAACAACTTCTTTTTCACGAACATACCAATACAGCATATCAACATTTGCATGGAGTATTTTTGCAATTGCTGTTGCCCAGCTACCACTTCCGATTAGGGCTATTTTTTTTTGTTCACTCATAAATTCCCTATTGATTCAGCCATTGTTTTACCTCTTGCGGCAAAGGATTAGAAAGATTTAGTTTGTTTTTTTTATTATATCCACACAAATCTTGATGAAGTTTTGTAAACTTTACATCTAACACTTGTGCAAGTTTTGCATATCCTAATTTTTGTATAATCTCAGCCCATTCAAGCGGAATACCATGTGCAACATACACCGAAACATCATCTTTTTGCGAAGGAGCTTCTGGTTTCATTTGTGGAAAAAACAACACATCTTGAATAGAAGGTGAATTAGTCATAAGCATACATAATCTATCTATTCCTATTCCCATTCCCGATGTTGGTGGCATGCCATATTCCAAAGCACGAACAAAATCATGGTCTATAAGCATTGCCTCGTCGTCCCCTTTTTCTGAAAGTACCAATTGTTCTTTAAATCGTTCAAGTTGGTCAATAGGGTCGTTTAATTCTGAATATGCATTACATAATTCTTTGCCGTTTACCATTAGTTCAAATCGTTCGGTTAAGTCAGAATTAGTGCGATGTTTTTTACATAAAGGCGACATTTCCTTAGGATAATCGGTAATAAACGTTGGTTGTATATAATGTTTCTCACAGGTTTCGCCAAAAATCTCGTCAATTATTTTCCCTTTTCCCATAGACGCATCTATTGGAATAGAAAGTTTTTCGCATACTGCACGAAGTTGATTTTCATTCATTCCGGTAATATCAACACCTGTATGCTCTTTAATTGCCTCGTACATTGTGATGCGTTTAAACGGACGTTTAAAATCAATAATTGCATCACCAACTGGCACCTGCGTTGTTCCGTGTAATGCTAAAGCAACACGCTCAATCATTTCTTCGGTAAAATTCATCATCCAATGGTAATCTTTGTAGGCCACATAAATTTCCATTACCGTAAATTCTGGATTATGCGTTCTATCCATACCTTCATTACGAAAATCTTTTGCAAATTCGTACACACCGTCAAATCCACCAACAATAAGTCGTTTTAAATATAATTCATTTGCAATACGCAAATACAGAGGAATATCTAATGCATTATGATGTGTAATAAACGGACGAGCAGAAGCACCACCGGGGATTGGTTGCAAAATAGGTGTTTCAACCTCAACATATCCTTTTTCATCAAAAAAGGCACGCATAGTGTGTATAATTTTAGTGCGTTTTAAAAACACATCTTTTACCTGCGGATTTACCACCAAATCAACATATCGTTGTCGGTATCGTTGTTCTGGGTCGCGAAACGCATCATAGGTTACACCATCTTTTTCTTTTACAATAGGGAGAGGTTTTAAAGATTTACTTAATACCGTTATTTCTTGCACATGTACAGAACGCTCCCCTACTTGCGTTACAAACGCATATCCTTTCACTCCAATAAAGTCGCCAATATCTAATAAGCGTTTAAACACTTCGTTATATAACGTTTTATCTTCGTTTGGACAAATTTCATCTCTGTTTATGTATAACTGCACACGCCCCGTAGCGTCTTGTAATTCACAAAACGAAGCTTTTCCCATAATTCGTCGCGACATAATTCGTCCTGCAAGTGAAATGTCTTGAAAGTCTTTTTTTTCAGGATTAAAAACATGTGCTATATCGTGAGCGGTTGCAGTAACTGGGTATTCGGCAGCGGGATACGGTTCTATTCCTAATTCACGTAATTTTGTAAGAGAATTTCTGCGAATAGTTTCTTGTTCACTCAATTGTTGCATAATAATATGTGCCTCATAAGGCTATTTTAATATAAAAATCATTTTTTGCAAAGATACACGAAAGTTTGAAAAAGAAAAGGAACATATTACATCAGATTTTGAAGTTTTTCAACATCTGCCGAAGAGAGGTAATTATCGTATGAAAGGCACACTGCTGCCGAGCAAGATATAGCAAATGGTATAGCCGTATCCCAAAAACTTCGCAATACATAATTCTGATTTCTTTGTTGCAGGCAATGAATTATTCCCGCATTAAACGTATCTCCAGCACCAATAGTGCTTATTGGAATTATTTCGGGAACAGTATATGAACCTACAAACTGTGGTGTATATACTTCAACTTCAAATTTATTTTGTGTATATACAAACACCGAAACCCCATATTCACGTAGCTTTTTATATACATCGGCACCATTGTTTGTACCAAAAACATGTATGCAATCTTCATCAGAAGCACGAACAATGTTTGCATACGAAAGATTTTCGCAGAAAAAATCATATTCCACCCCATTTCGACTCATGGTTTTCCGTATGTTGGGATCGTATATGCACAAAGATTTATGTTGTTTTGCCTGATACAAAATTGCAAGCAAGGAAGCCCTATTTCTTTGAGCCAGAGCGTATGATGAGGAAAACAAAACAATATCATTATGCTGCATAGCAATTCGCGACACAGGAGCTATTTCGGGCAAATCCTTATAAAATTGATAGGTGGCATCGTTATATTCATTCAAAAATGCCATAGAAATAGAAGTTTTATGCGACACATTTTTGTGCACATACAAACAGTGTACATTATTACGCTGTAAAAAATCTATGATAAACGTTCCCGGTTCATCATTACCAATTTCAGAAATAAAACTTACTGCATTCCCTAATTGTGCAAGGCTTACAGATGAATTTAAGGCAGACCCACCAGCTTTAACCGCACGAGGTTGCATGTTTTTTAGGATAATGTCTAAAACTGTTTCGCCTATTGTATAAATCATTGTGAACTATAAAAAAACTGCGTTTGACACATACAAATTTACAACAAAAGAACGAAATTAAGCTCGCTTTTAAAAATTCTTGGAAAGGGTTTAGGGGTGAATGAAAAATGAAGAAATGAAGGAATGAAAAATGTCATTCTATATTAACCAAATGATATTTTGAAACAACAACCATGCGGGGCGAACGCACACTCAACTAAGGAGTGAAATAATGATGAGTGCTGAATGCTTAGTGCTGAATGAATGACCTTCCCTACTAGGCGTTGACCGTTTTGGTTAATAAATAATTCATTTTCTTAGTTATATTACTATCGGACAAATATGACCCTGAAGGCTTTTCCTTGGGTTAAAGTCATGATGGCTCAATGCCA
>Ga0265293_10011863_pt1 | contig 11713 bp, 13 predicted proteins | sample Munlanlewell138R_FD_192505 | JGI IMG/M metagenome (GOLD analysis project Ga0265293, IMG submission 192505) | Leachate microbial communities from a municipal landfill in Southern Ontario, Canada - Leachate well 138R | ecosystem: Engineered > Solid waste > Landfill > Unclassified | place: Canada... | reverse complement strand
GTTTTGAATCGTGTCATCCAGCTCCTGGGCCAGACGGTCCGCGTATTGCTCGGCGCTTTCATCGCTGCGCTGATCGCGGTAGGGATAGCAAGGGGAAACGTGCTGGGCTGGTGCCAGCAGCGGTAAAAAGGGTTTGCGGCGCCATTCATTGCCACCAATGGCCAAGGCACCCAGCGTATTGCCGTGATAGCTCTGACGGCGGGCGATGAAGATATGGCGCTCAGGCTGGCCAATTTCTACAAAGTATTGTCGAGCCAGTTTCAGGCTGGCCTCTACTGCTTCAGAGCCGCCGGATAGAAAGTAAGCGTGATTCAGATCTCCAGGGGATCGGCTGGTCAGAAAATCCGCCAGATCTTCGGCAGCCTGGCTGCTGAAAAAAGAGGTATGGGCGTAGGCAATCTGGTCCAGTTGCTGCTTGATGGCGGCAATGACGGCAGGGTGGCTATGGCCCAGGCAGGACACGGCCGCCCCACCACTGGCGTCTATATACGATTTGCCTTCCTTGTCCACAATGCGGATGCCATCCCCTTTAACGGCATAGGGCAGCATGTGCTTGGGGTTGCGATGAAAAACATGTGTCATGGCGCAGATCCAGAAAGTAGTCCCAAAATATTTTCAACGTATGTTGAATATATAATAATACTTTCAACAAATAAATCATCATTGGGTGGTCGGTACAGATGGATAAAGATCGCACTGTTGCGTCTTGGCAGCATTTGCGGCCGATATATACTTGGTGTCCCCTTTAAAAGCGCGTTGGCCCATGAACTCCTTGAGTAACCTGACGGAGCGTATTCAAGCGGCGTTTGCCGCCATGTCGCCCCAGTTCCAGCAAAGCGCACGTTATGTGCTTGATCACGCTGATCAGGTGCCCTTGCTGTCCATGCGTCAGTTGGCCGCCCAGGCACAGGTACAGCCTGCCACTTTGCTGCGTTTTGCACAGTCTTTGGGCTTTGGCGGTTGGGCAGAATTCAAGGCCGTCTTCACCCAGGCTCTGCATGGCCAGGGTGCCCGCCGCTATGCCGATCAGGCTCGGGCGGTGGTTCGTAACCGAAACAAAGAAGATCGCCAGGCACAGGTTCTGGCAGCGCAAATGGATAATCTGGCACTGTTGCGCGAGGTGAACGAAGCCCGTCTTCCGCAGGCTGTCAGCCTGCTTGCCAAGGCAAAGCGGGTTTTTGTGGCCGGGTTTCGAGCCTCTTTTGCGCCTGCCTTTTCTTTTCATTATCAGTACCGTTTGTTTCGACCCTCCATTGTCTTGCTGCGTGGTGAGTCAGGGACCCTGGATATGGATGTGCGGGCGTTGCAAAAGGGCGATGTATTGGTTTTGTTCGGTTTTGCGCCGTATTCGCAAGAAGCCGTACTGGTGCATCAGGCTGCTCGGCGGGCAGATGCACATATTCTGGCGATTTGCGACAGCTTGCTTGCCCCTATTGCGCAGCAGGCAGATGCCACATTATTGTTTGGAACTGACAGTCCGTCTTTTTTCCCTTCGTTAGTTGCTGCACAGGCACTGGTGGAGGTGTTGCTGGAGCAGGTTCTGGCCAAGGCGGGCAGTCGTGCGGTAAGCGGTATCGAGTTGCTTGAAAATCAATTGCACCAGTCCGGTGCCTACTGGAAATAGACGCAATGGCTAAGTTGTCCTATCTGGAGTTAAGTGGTGGTCCCAAAGAAATTGGCCATTCTTTGGGACGTTTCGGAGCCTCTGCAGTGCATGCCTATTTGCTGAACTCAACAGCATGGCAGGGCATCATGCAATCAAAAGGAACGGCTGTAGCCAGTCAGCTGGCCCAGTACACCGAGCGTTATTTTCCCCGAATATGGACCGAGCTCCAGGGTCTGGCATTAGGCCTGGAGCTCCCATTTGAGGATGTGTTCTTGTGGAATTGCCGTGGCGACTTATGGGCCATGGCGCCTGATGGTTGCACAACCGTGCAAATGCCTGATCAAGGGGAACCCCGCCTGGTGCATAACGAGGACGGCGATCCAGGCTTGGCCGGGTACTGCGGGGTGGCTAAATTCATCCCCGATAGTGGCATGTCCTTTGTCTCCTTCCTGTATCCCGCCTCTTTACCGGGCCACAGCTTTGCGGTGACACAGGCAGGCCTGGCCATGACGGTCAATAACGTGCGAGCGCGCCACGTGGCCCCAGGCGTGCCGCGCATGGTTCTGACCCGTGCCATGCTCGATCAGCCCGATCTGGATCAGGCGGTGAGCATTTTGCAGGATCACCCCCGTTCTGGTGCATTTCATCTGAGTTTGGCCCAACGAGGTGATCCGCGTTTGCTGAGCGTGGAGTTCAGTGCCCAGGCCGTGTCCGTGCAAACGATTGAGCAAAACCGTTTGCATGCCAACCATGCTGTGCATGAGGCCATGCAAGGCTTTGAACAGCGTCTGACTCGTTCGTCCGAGCTGCGGCAGGAGCGGGGCGATGAGTTGTTGGCGCAAGCCGGTGCCAAGCTTGATCCTTTAAAAGTCCTGGCGGATCAGCACCATGCAAGGTTCCCGATCTGGCGTTGTGACCCGGACGACAGTGACAGGGAAAACACCTTGGCGACCGTGGATATCCAGGTAGGCAGCTTGTCCTTGAAATGGCAGGTGTACGAAGATCCTACGGATCAGCCTGTGTTCAGGTTTGCGGACACAACCTGCATTGACCTTGTTTGAAAAAATAGGGCCCTGCCAAGCAGGGCCTTGTTCTTGTCGCGGTCATGGCGGGCGTGATGTGGGTAATCAGCCTTTGTGCTGGGCGTTGCGCTTGGGCTCCCAAAGCACATCAGAGCGGTCTGCGTAACGGTTCAAGGTACGCGCCAATACAAACAACAAATCCGACAGGCGATTCAGATACAAGCGCGGACCGTCCTGCGGCAGTGTCTCTGCGGGCACCGCAACAACACTGCGCTCTGCTCGACGCGCTACACAACGCAGTACATGCGCTTGCGCCGCTGCCGGGCTGCCGCCAGGCAAAATAAACTCTTGGAGTATGCCCAAAGGTTCGTTGTAATGACTAATCGCCTGGTCCAGACGTTCCACATGCGTGCTGTCTATGACCTGATGACCAGGAATGCACAATTCGGCCCCCATATCGAACAAGTCGTGCTGGATGTCGGACAGCAAGGTATCGACATCCTCTGGTAGCGTCATGCTGCGCAAGACACCGATATGGCTGTTCAGTTCATCCACATCTCCCAGAGCGTGGATCAGGGGAGCGGTTTTGGGCAGGCGGCTGCCATCACCCAGGCCCGTGGTGCCGTCGTCGCCGGTGCGGGTGCTGATAATGGAAAGTCGTGTGGACATGATGGGTTTTTATATCTCAGCAGAAACAGGAGTGCCTTGGGCCATGTTGAGCAAGGCCTCGCCCGTGACGCGCACCACGCGCCAGTCATCCAGTACCTGCGCGCCTTGATGTTTGTAGAAGTCGATGGCGTTCTGGTTCCAGTCCAGCACCACCCACTCCAGGCGGCCACAGCCCTGGGCGACAGCCAACTGAGCCAGATGACGCAGGGCAGCAGCGCCCAGACCGTGTTTGCGGTGGGCGGGGTCGATATACAAATCCTCCAGATAGATGCCACGGCGATCCAGAAAGCTGGAGTAGTTGTAAAACCACATAATGTAAGAGATTGCTGTGTTGGGCTGGTCTTGTGGCGTGATTACCAGGCAGTAGGCGCTGGGGGCGTCGGAGAAGAAACTGTTGCGCAGCGACTCGGCGCTGGCCTTGAAAATATGCTCCAGTTTCTCAAAGGCGGCCATGTCGCGCATCAGACCCAAAATGGTCGGAATATCGGCGGGGGTGGCTGGGCGCAGCACATACCCTTTAATAAATTCACTCATGCTTTTGCAAAGATTTAGCGTTATGCTTGATCGGAAACAGACGCATCAGGCGTCCGAAAGTAGGCATTATGAGCTAATTGTCTGGCTCTGCACAATTTGCAGGAGTGAAAAATGACGTGGACGAAACGAGGCACGGCCTTGGCGTTGGGGACCTTGGGTATGGTGGCTGGCTCGGCATATGTCGTGGTTGCCCAGGCTCAGGAAGCCAGTGCGTCCGGTGAAGTGCGTCGACTGGACGCCGAGGCCGGCAAAATTACCATCAAGCATGGTGAGATCAGCGACCTGGAGCTACCCGCCATGACATTGGTGTACAAAATTGATCCTGCCTTGCTGGCCGATATCAAACCGGGTGACAAGGTGAAATTTACTGCCAAGCGCGATGGGGGTGATTACGTGGTCACCAAGATCAGCAAATAAGGCGGATTTAGCAAGTGGAGAAAAACCGGGTTCGCCCGGTTTTTTTATGTCTTATACAGGGGAGCTATCAGTATGCTCTGGTCGGCGGAATTGTTTGGTGATCTGGCGATCAGTAAGCCTGATTCGTTTTGCCAAGCCAGAGCTTGTTGAAAACTTGGTACAGTCGTCTGCTTGGTACGGTGTTGGTTCTTATCCGAACAAGAATGGAAAAAGGGGCAGATTTTTCTGCCCCTTTTTCGTGTCCGACAGCAAGCGGAATAAGCCTTGAGTCTAGTGCTGAACTTACAGCACGTAGCGTGCCAGATCCTGGCTGGCCGCTGTTTCCTGCAACTGTTTGTTCACGTAGTCTGCATCAATGACCACGCTTTGTTCACCGTGGCTGCCAGCACTGTAGGAAAGCTCTTCCAGCAGTTTTTCCATGACCGTGTACAAGCGGCGAGCGCCAATGTTTTCGGTGCGCTCGTTGACATCGAAAGCCAGTTCGGCCAGACGCTGAATGCCGTCGGGACGGAAATCCAGTTTGACGTCTTCGGTGCCCAGCAAAGCCGCGTATTGCTTGGTCAGGGAGGCATCGGTGGTCGACAGAATCTGTACGAAATCCTGGGCGCTCAACGATTCCAGTTCCACGCGGATAGGGAAACGGCCTTGCAGTTCAGGGATCAGATCGGATGGGCGCGACAAGTGAAAGGCACCCGACGCAATAAACAGGATGTGATCAGTACGCACCACACCGTATTTGGTGGTGACGCTGGTGCCTTCCACCAAAGGCAGAAGATCGCGTTGCACACCTTGGCGGGACACGTCGCCACCGCTGCCTTGGCTCTCGCCACGGGCAGTGATTTTATCGATTTCGTCCAGGAACACAATGCCGTTCTGTTCGGCGTTGGCCACTGCAGCGGTGCGCAAATCGTCTTCATTGACGCGACGGGCCGCTTCTTCTTCGGTCAGTTGCTTGAAGGCTTCTTTGACGGTCAGCTTGCGAGCCTTGGTTTTTTCCTGTCCCAGACCAGAGAACATGCCACGCAGTTGCTCGGTCATCTCTTCCATGCCGGGAGGGGCCATGATTTCCATGCGAGGCATGGCCTGGGCCATTTCGATTTCAATCTCGGTATCGTCCAGCTTGCCTTCACGCAGGCGCTTGCGAAATACCTGGCGTGCGGAGTTATCCTCACGTTGGGGCTGGCCGTGGGCATCGCGCGAAGGGGGCACCAGCACGTCCAGAATGCGGTCTTCAGCGGCTTCCTCGGCCTGGGTGCGTACACGGCGCATTTCGATCTCGCGGGTCTGCTTGACCGAAATATCCACCAGATCGCGGATGATGGTTTCAACGTCGCGGCCTACATAGCCCACTTCTGTGAACTTGGTGGCTTCGACCTTGATGAAAGGCGCATTGGCCAGTTTGGCCAGACGGCGGGCGATTTCGGTTTTACCCACGCCGGTGGGGCCGATCATCAGAATGTTCTTGGGTACGATTTCGCTGCGCAGAGGCTCGGCAACCTGCTGGCGGCGCCAGCGATTGCGCAGGGCCACGGCGACAGAACGCTTGGCCTTGCCCTGGCCAACGATATGCTTGTCCAGTTCGGAGACGATTTCTCCGGGAGTCATATTAGGTGTAGACATGGTGGGGTATCCGGCTGTCAGAGTGTTTCGACGATATGGTTCTGGTTGGTGTAGATACACAGGTCGCCTGCGATCTCCAGGGACTTTTTAACGATCTCGGCAGGAGCCATATCGGTGTTTTGCAGCAACGCTAGCGCTGCAGATTGTGCGTAGGAGCCGCCCGAGCCAATGGCAGCCAAGCCATGCTCGGGTTCGAGCACATCGCCATTGCCGGTCAGCACCAGCGTGTGTTCCTTGTCCGCCACCAGCAGCATGGCTTCCAGACGGCGCAGAACGCGGTCGGTGCGCCAATCGCGCGTCAGCTCGACGGCAGCGCGCAGCAAGTTGCCCTGGTACTTCTCCAGCTTCGCTTCAAAGCGCTCTTGCAAAGTGAATGCGTCGGCCGTCGCACCGGCAAAGCCGGCCAGGATGCTGTCGTTGTACAAACGGCGAATCTTGCGGGCTGTGCCCTTGATGACAACATTGCCCAGGGTGACCTGACCATCGCCGCCAATGGCGACCTGATCTCCGCGGCGTACACAGACAATAGTAGTGGCGTGAAATTGTTCCATGATTTCCTTCCTTTAAGGTTCCCATTTGGGGGCCCGCCAGGAAATTTCAAGCGCTGTTGTGAGTGAAATGTTAGTCAGGGTAAGAGTCGCTAGGTCAAGGCATGTGAAGGGAGTAGGTCATGGTTTTGAAGGTACTGTAAAGAGATGATGGGTGGGAGAGGGCTGACAGTATGTTAGTGAAAAAATTGTCTTTTTGATTTCTCCATATTTTTTTGATTTTTAAATTTAAATATTTTCTACCTTATTTTTATATTTAACTGATTTCCATTAAATGCTATTTATGTTTTCGGTTGTTACAATGGGGGTTCTTTTTTTATTATTTAAAACTGATTAGGAGTGCCCAAATGACAAAGCCTGTTGGGAAATTTGTAAACTTCTCGCAAGATCATGAGTTGAATGATTGGTTGACTCGTAATGGTTATCGCACAACAGAGGCTAATCGTAGTGTGCTAAGAAATATCGCTACGAAAATCAAAGCCTATTATGGTAAAAGCCCTGCGGATAACCTAACCTGGGTTGAGCTGGATGAGTATTATGCCAAGCGTGGAATTTCAGGGCTAGAGAAAAAATAATTAGTCGGTTGATTGTTATCTAATCAAAATTAGCCACCAGGATAAAATTTGGTGGCTAATTTTTATTTATTTATCGCGTAGGGCTATATTGTATTGATTGAGGACTTAGTCAGGTTTTTCAGGCTGAGGTGGGTTATCTAAGCGGCTAGCTAATAGAAAGCACAGCAAAAAAGCCCGCCAGAATGATCGGGCGGGCTTTTCATCAGGATGATGGGCTTTGCAGCCTATCAGTCCCCAAACATTTTTTGACGCTTCTCACGACGTTCCTGGGCTTCCAGAGACAGGTTGGCCGTGGGACGTGCCAGCAAGCGCGGCAGGCCGATGGGTTCGCCGGTTTCCTCACACCAGCCGTATTCGCCCGAATCGATCAGGGCGATGGACTGTTGCACTTTCTTGAGCAGTTTGCGTTCGCGGTCGCGGGTACGCAGCTCCAGAGCGTGTTCTTCTTCGATCGTGGCACGGTCAGCCGGGTCAGGAACGAACTGGGTTTCACGCAGGTTTTCCGTTGTGGCGCCCGCATTGGCCAGAATGTCTTGCTCTAGCTGGCGCAAGCGATACTTGAAAAACTCCAGCTGGGCGGCGTTCATGTAGTCTGACTCAGGCATCGCCAAAAGCTCCTGCTCGGTCAGCAGGGTTGTAGTACTGTCATGTGACTTAGTTGCCATGATGCTTACCTCTTGTTGACGTCTGGGAGCCTGTAACTGTCGTCACGCGCAATCGCTCCGCATTTACTGAATAATTATTAATTCAAACCAGGCAATTCTCCAGGCCCTGGGTGAATATGTCTTGTGGCAATTTGCGGCCAATAAAGACCAGCTTGGTGCCTTTTTTATCTTTGGCCAGCCAGGCATTGCCAGGCTCGGCGCTCATCATCATGTGTACGCCTTGAAAGAGCATACGGCGATTGATGCCCTTCAGATACAGGATGCCCTTGTAGCGCATCAGATCTGGTCCAAATACCTGGACAATGCCCGATAGGAAGTCTTCGAGCCGCTCGGGGTCGAAAGGACGGTCCGAGCGGAACACGAAAGCCCCGATTTCGTCATTGTGAGCGGCGTGCTCGTGGTGATGATGGTGGTGATCGTGACCGCAGCTTGGGCCACACTCGTCGTCATCGCCATGGGCATGGTCGTGGTGGTGATCATGGCCGTCCGCCGCATCGGGGTGTTGCTCTGCCAGAAATTGCGGATCAATGTCCAGAATAGAATTCAGGTTGAAACCGCTGACTTCCAGCAAATCCTTGATGTCCGTTTCACCAAAGTGAACCGGTGTAATGGTGGCTCGCGGGTTGATGCGGATCAGGCGGGCACGCAGGGCCTCGTAATCTACATCGTTGACCAGATCTTTTTTGGAGATCAGCAGGCGGTCCGCAAAACCAACTTGTTTTTGGGCTTCTTCTTGCTGGTCCAGTGTGGCCATGCCGTGTTTGGCATCCACGACCGTGATGACCGCGTCCAGCCGATAGTAGTCGGCAATATCATCGTCCATGAAGAAGGTCTGGCAGACCGGGCCGGGGTTAGCCATGCCGGTGGTCTCGATGATGACACGCTCAAACTTCAGCTCGCCCGCTTGGCGGCGAACGCGCAAATCGTTCAGGGTGCGCATCAGGTCGCCGCGCACGGTGCAGCACACACAACCGTTGCTCAGCTCGACGATTTCTTCCTGGGAGTCTTGCACCAACAATTCGTTGTCGATGCCTTCAGGCCCGAACTCGTTTTCGATGACGGCAATGCGTCGACCGTGATATTCGCTCAGGATGCGCTTGAGCAGCGTGGTTTTACCAGCGCCCAGAAAACCAGTCAGCACAGTGACTGGAACCATGTTGTTCAGATCTGATGCCGCGTTCATAAACATGCCTCGCAGTGGCGGGCGAAAGGTACAAGGCACGGCACCAACCGCGGCTTCCTGCACCCATCTGCTCCGCACGAAAACAACGTGCGATTACATCACAGCCTTGCCTGTTGGGCAAACGGTGATCTGTAAAAATTCACAGAGGTTTGCCAATAGATCGGGGAATATATACCGATTGGCGGCAAAATACTACGTTTTAGGGGGCAGATAAGGGTTTTCGCTCGTTTTTAGCGGCAACGCAACGTTGGCACAGGCCGCGCAACTCGGTCTCGTGGCCGGACAGGGCAAAGCCGGCTCCGCGCACACAGTCAGCCAGCCTTTGGCTCAAGTCCGGAGCGCACAGTTCCACCACGGTGCCGCATTGAGTGCAGACAATCAGCAAGTCGTGGGGGTGGCCACCGGCATCGACACAGGCGGTCCAGGCATTGACGGCATCCAGGCGGTGGATCAGCCCTTCTTCAGTCAGAAAGTCCAGGGCGCGGTAAACGGTAGGGGGTTTGGCGCCGGGTTGAAATTCGCGAACCAGATCCAGCAGTTCGTAGGCGCGCAAGCTGCGCTGAGCCTGAATCAGGATTTCCAGTACCTGACGGCGAATGGAGGTCAGCCGTTTACCGCGTTCCAGACAAAGCTGTTCAGCGATAGCGAGCTGATCTTCAATAGCGTTGGGCGTAAGAATATGTACAGGCATGTCGCTTGATAGGCTGTTTGTTATGTTATAACATCTTTGGAAAAAATTAAATTCCCAATCTAGCCGCATTATCCCTGTTTCATGTCCTGTTCTCAATTTTCCTCGACTTCCCGTAGTCCGGTGCCGCGCCGTTCGCTTTTGCTGGCCTCGGCCGGGCAGCGCGTACTGGGCGCCTTGTGCGTGGCAGCAGCCCTGTGGTTGCTAACTGCCTGGGCATTGGGCGCGTGGTAAGGGTATGACCTCCACTCAAACCTTGATCGAGCTGGATCATGTGGCGCTGGGCTGGAAAGACAAAATCGCCCTGCGTGATATCAGCGGCTGTTTTACTCGAGGCTCCTTGACCGCCATTGTCGGGCCTAACGGAGCCGGTAAATCCACCTTGCTCAAAGGGCTGACCGGACAGATCAATCCCCTGAAAGGGCGCATTGCTGTCGATAGTGGCTTTCTGGATCAGTTGGCCTTGCTGCCGCAAATGGGCGATCTGGATAAAAGCTTTCCGGTGACGGTGCATGATCTGGTGGCCATGGGGGCCTGGAAGCGCGTGGGCGCCTGGGGCGGCTTTCCCAAAGCAGAGCATGAACGCCTTGGCCATGCGCTGGAGCAGGTGGGGCTGGCTGATTTTGCGCGTCGCTCCATTGGTACCTTGTCGGGTGGGCAATTACAGCGCGCCTTGTTTGCTCGCATGATCATGCAGGATGCCCAAATCCTCTTGTTGGACGAGCCTTTTGCTGCGGTGGACCGCGCAACCTCGGATGAGTTGATGAACCTGATTCTGGACTGGCACAAACAGGGCCGTACCGTGATGGCCGTGCTGCATGATCTGGATATGGTGCGTAGCTGTTTTCCGCAAACCGTGCTGCTTGCCGGACAAGTAGTGGGTTGGGGGCAAACCGAAGCAGTGCTGACGCCGGAGAACCTGCATCTGGCTCGCCATTTGTGTGCGGGTGACTACCTATGATGGCGCTGATGGATGTGCTGTTTGGCCCCTTCATCGATTTCGGTTTCATGAAGCGCGCGCTGGCCGGGTCTTTTGCTTTGGCCGCAGCGGCAGGGCCCTTGGGTGTATTTCTGGTGCTGCGCCGCATGAGCCTGATGGGCGATGCGATGGCCCATGCCATCCTGCCGGGTGTGGCAGTCGGTTTTCTAACGGCGGGCCTGTCCTTAAGTGCGATGGCTATAGGCGGCATGATTACTGGCTTGGTCGTCGCTTTGCTGGCCGGGCTGGTTGCCCGTTTGACACCACAACGCGAGGACGCCAGTTTTGCGGCCTTCTATCTGGTGTCACTGGGGCTGGGAGTGCTGCTGGTTTCGTTGCGTGGCTCCAATATGGATTTGATCCATGTGTTGTTTGGCACGGTGCTGGGGCTGGATGATGCGTCTTTGCTGCTGGTTACCGGCAGCACAACGATTACGCTGCTGATTCTGGCTCTGGTGTTCCGACCGTTGGTGTTGGAGTGCATGGACCCCATTTTTTTGCGTACCCAGGGTGGGCGCGGCTCCGTGGTTCATATGCTGTTTTTGTTCATGCTGGTCATCACGCTGGTGGCTGGCTTCCAGGTTTTGGGGACCTTGATGGTAGTGGGGATCATGATGCTGCCCGCTGCCTCGGCCCGGTTCTGGGTGTATTCCGTAGGCCGACAAATGCTGGTGGCGGCCTTGTTGGGCATGATCAGCGCCTACCTGGGGCTACTGTTCTCGTATTACTACAACGTCCCGGCATCGCCCGCGATTATCCTGGCTGCGGGCGCGTTTTATTTTCTTTCTATCACCTTTGGCCCTCAAGGCGGTTTGCTGCGTGCTTATTCCCAATGGCGTGCACGGCGTCGGCGCATGGCCTCTCTCTTGGAGCACGATTGATGAAAATGCGAGGCATGTATTCAGGCCGCATGGTGTTGGCCCTGGGTTTACTGGCGGCCAGCCTGTCGGTACAGGCTGAACCCTTGCGAGTGGTCAGCAGCTTCTCGATCCTGAACGATATGGTCAAGGAGATTGGGGGCGACAAGGTCATGGCCAGCACGATTGTGCCTGCCAATGGGGATGCGCACTCGTTTGAGCCGCGTCCCAGCGATGCGAAGACCTTGGCCAAGGCGCAGTTGCTGGTGGTCAATGGCTTGGAATTTGAATCCTGGCTGCCGCGCTTGCAGCAGGCGGCGGGCTATAAAGGCCCGCAGGTCGTGGCGACA
>Ga0265293_10011862_pt1 | contig 11713 bp, 11 predicted proteins | sample Munlanlewell138R_FD_192505 | JGI IMG/M metagenome (GOLD analysis project Ga0265293, IMG submission 192505) | Leachate microbial communities from a municipal landfill in Southern Ontario, Canada - Leachate well 138R | ecosystem: Engineered > Solid waste > Landfill > Unclassified | place: Canada... | reverse complement strand
TAAATTATGATTCCCTTATTGTGGATTGGGGCAAAGAAGATGTTGGCATATTAATGAAAAAGCGACCCGGCGTTGTTAGAAAAGATGGTGCCCTGAAACTTGATGAAGTGGCACAGGAATGGGACACTAACGACAACGATTTGATGATGGACTTATTGAGCAACAAAAGCAAAAAAGAAGTCATAAGCCAAGTGTCCATGAAATCCGAGGAAGAATATTTAAAAACCCTTTATGACAATGAACAGGTATCAAGGGCGGAGTTTACAAGGGCAGTCAACAAGGCGCGGATAGCTTTTCAAGAGGGCAACGCTGCCGAACTGAAACGATTGAAAAACTCAATCAAGTGGATGGCGAAGCGTAAAGAAACTTTAAAGAACGTCAGAGATTACTTCGGCCTGACTGATACGGAAATGTCAAAGATTTCCCGCAAGAATCCCCTGCTCATGGACGAAGCCGACTTTGCTCAATACCTGAAAGATGTAAATCTGAAAGCCATTGACCTACGTGATAACCGCTGGGCGAAAATCGAATTGATGAATCTTGTTGAACAAAAGAGATTGCAGAAGGTTGACAATTACCGGCGGGCTTTAGAACTCCCGTCTATTGATAAAATGACCACTGACCAATTAAGGCAGTTCGCCAAACTCTTAGAGCCGTTCCAGAACGACGATATTTTTCTGACTCAAAGAGAACTGGAAACTGTGGATAAAACCGACCTGAAAGGCATCAGGACATGGAGAGAAGCGCGGGAAAGGCTGGCGAAAGAAGCCGGAGTACCGATTGAAGAACTTGCCAAAGTAAAAGTTGCGTGGAATGAAAACTTTAAATGGGATTCATCATTAAGAGAGCAAGACCCGTTTTTTGATTTACTGGTTACAAAGATGACAGAATCAATGATGGGCGCAGAAATGAAGGTTCATAACGTCGAGACGATGATTTATGACCTTGCTAAAAAAGCCGAGAAATCCAGAAAGCGCGGGATTGTCGAAAGAATGATTCCGCAAGACGAGTTGATTTTCCAATATCTTGAAGCTCCGCAAGCAGAGAAAAACGCCGTTGCACAGCAGATGACACCGGAACAGTTGAGAATGGCGCATTTTATGAATCAGTATTTTTCCAATGCCCTGAATTACCTGATTGCGATTAAAACCGTGGAGCATGGACGGCAAAACTATATCACTCATATTCGCAAATCGTTTATGGAAAATATGAGGGATAAAGGAATCAAAGAGGCTATTACCGGATTATTCACTGCATATCAGGAAGACCAAATAGGTTTTAATATTCTTGATGATGACACCGGGAATATTCTCCCGTTGGAAAAATTCTTTCAATACTCATTGCATCGAACCGGTGAACTTGAACCGACAAAGAACGTAGTAAGGGCGTTTATGACTTACGTTACTAAGTTTGAAAAGAAGAAAGCCTTTGATGCGATTATCCCGAAGTTGGACATTTACACGCAGTCTTTAACGCCGGTTAAATACACTCCGCGCGGATTAGAATTTGATCGTTCATTGAAAACATTCGTCAACAAATGGATCAATAACAAGAAAGGACGAAAGATCAGCTATGATTCTGTTATCCGGCAGGGTGGTGTCCTTGACTTGGGAATCAGGGCGTTAAGAACTATCACGACAATGATTGACCTGGGCTTTTATGTACCGGCGCAGATTATAAACTTCATGGGTGAACAAATTACGACAATGGTTCCTTTGGGTTATAAGGAATATGCGAAGTCAATCGCTTTAATGCGAACCGATAAAGGCAAGCGCATATTAAAGAAATATGAATTTTTTACAGAACGGAGTTTATGGGAAGAATTTACAGCGCCCGGGAAAGAAATCCAACAGAGGCTTATGGACGGGATGTTTGGGCTTTTCCATATTTCAAGCGTAGCCGCAAATAAACAATTCCTCTTAGCCTCAATGACCAAAGAAGAATGGGCGAATGAAGAACTATCTCCCGAAAGATTGGCGAAAATCAAGTTGGATATGGGGCGATTCAGGGCTATTCCCGGCACGAACTCCCTTGTCGGCAGTACGTCAATCGGCGGTTCAGCTATGCAATATAAGGCATGGGCGGTCGGGCCTACACGAACCTTAATTAAAGATATTTCCACTATGGCCGAAAAGATTAAAAAGAAACAATACGGTGAAGCATTTACCGCCGACGAAGCGCGAGAACTTTATAGAATTGTCGGGTTTACTCTTGCGGTGACAACACTTGCGGCTTTAGCTGGTGATGATGACGATGATGGGAGTTTTATCGGCAAGATGAAGGCCAGGATATTAAGGGAAATATACACCTTAACTCAAGGCATGGACCCGACGTTTTGGCTTTCATGGCGGTCAGTGAGTTATCTTACGCAATTAGGAACGGCGTTAAAGAACCTTTTATTCTTGGAAGAATACGAAACCAAAGAAGGCTTAAAGGGCGTTAATCAATTAAAGAAAGCGGTAACCCCGGGTATGATTAGGGCGTTACCCGACGAGGAGGAATAAATGACCATATCAAGCACAACCCAAAAACTACAATACGCCTGCAATGGTTCAACGGCGACATTCAATTACACATTTAAAATATTCGATGATTCGGATTTGGATGTCATTATAACCACGGCCGAAGGCGTTGAAACGCAACTGACTCTTACAACGGATTACACAGTCACAGGTGCGGGCGTTGACGCGGGCGGAACCATAGTTTTAAATGATCCGGCCAATGACGCTCCCAGCGGTTCGACCCTTACCATCATTCGGGACGTTCCATACACACAGGAAACGGATTACACCGAGGGGGATGATTTCCCGGCAGAAGCCCACGAGGACGCACTCGATAAGTTGCTGATGCAAATCCTTCAGCTTAAAATGATGCTGTCACGTACTTTGCTTTTAAAAGTGACCAGCGGATATGACGACCTGACCCTTCCTGATCCGGTGGCTGGTTATTATTTAAGGTGGAAAGCTGACCTTTCAGGGCTGGAAAATGTGACGGCTGTTTCCGTGACCGGATCTTCAACGACTGAAGGGGAGTTTTATAAATCAACCATGACCGGCGATGAAATATTGGTGGCGTCAGGAGCAAGATTGGTTTGTCTTCTTGACCCGAATGGCGCAGACAGAAATGTATCATGTACCCCTTCAAGCGATTATGAAATAACGATTGTCAATACTGGCAGTTATTCAATCCTGTTTGATCCCTCTGGATTGGCTCAGGCAGTTGGCGCCGGACAGGAGATGACCTTTTATTACAATATAACAAATACAACTTGGTATTAAGGAGTAAAAACATGAGAGTGGTTTATTATGCAGATCCTACGGCAGCGGATCAGGGCGCGGCGGGAACGCGGACTATCAAGGGACTGATGACGGCTATCGGTTCGACCAAACAGGCGACCATTGTTTTAGCGCATACATCATCCAGCACAAATACGACATATACTGTAAGCACGGATTTAACGCTGACCTCCAATATTACACTCAAGGTTGACCGTGGTGCATTGGTCGCCCCTGCTACTGGAAAAACGCTTACGATTAGCGGGACGTTGGACGCTGGCGACTATCAGATATTCTCAGGGACTGGTTTAGTATCTGGTTTAGGATATGCTGAAAGTATTTGGTTTGGGACAGTTGGAAATGGTGTAGCTAATGATCGTAATGCTATTCAATATGCTTTGAGTAGTATTGTAGATGGTGGAAAAGTATATATTAATAGAGGTACTTATAGCATAGTTAATGCTATTGGAGCTGGAGCGACTCTTGTTGATAAGAGAGCAGATGCTGTAGCCAATGGGACACGTTACCCGCTTACATTCTCAGCGAATTACGCAACCCTTGAGATTGCCGGGGATCTGGTTGAAACTACAATACTTGAAGACCTGCTTCTTGTAACCGGCCACGATACTAAAGTGATTGGCGTAGGCGGCTCGTTATCTGGAAACGGTGAGTTTTTAGACACGAACTCCAATGATACGACGCTGCAATGGGAACCCAAGTTGATTCACTTTACCGGCGACAACTGCGAAGTGTACGGCTTGCGGGTGATTGACCCGCCTTGCAAGGGCATTTCAGCTATGTCCGTTAATAACTGGAAAGTCCACGATAATTACATTATCGGCGGCGTCACGGCGCATGGCGCAGGAACAAGGCTATTTGGCATAATCGTTGGCAGCACGGTCGGAGATAAATCCCGAAGATGCGAAATTTACCATAACCACATCCTGAAAAGTACCGGCAGTGGCATGGTGTATTCCGCTGTCTTTGCTTGGGGTGAATATATCTCAATTAAAGACAACATCATCGAGGATGCTCTTGGGCATGCTTTTTACTGCTATGGAACTTATATTACCGTGTCAGGTAATATATCCTACGGCGCAAGTATGTTAGCCGCACACATTCAGTGTTTTTCCGATAATTTGAATATCACAAACAATATGATGCACGGCGGTGTGAGCGGCATTTCTGTCGCGTGCGGGCGTAATTCACTGGTTGCGGACAATAAGATTTACAACATCACATTATTTGGGATCACCTATGGGACATATACCGGAGATACCGACGATGTGAATAACCTGACCATTACCGACAATATTGTTCAGTTCGATACTACGTCAGCATACAAGCAAGGCGGCATTGAGATTGCCACGTCTTATAATATGTCAAACCTGATTGTGGCAAACAACACCATAGTCAATTCCGGTATGGCTGCTCCCTACTACCATGCAGCTATTACGGTCAAGACATCCAGTAATTCCTATTCCATTTCAAACGCTACTATTTCCGGCAACATTATGAAAGACAGCGATGCGCTGGGAATGTTTATCGTGTGGGCTAAGGATTCCAAAATAATCAATAATCAGGTGATTAATCCAAATGTTTTAGCAAATGCTAATTACGCAATCGGAATCAAGCTTCGCGAGGTTGTAGACAGTGACATCATAGGGAATACCGTCAAGACTGACACGATTGCAAACGTGAAATATCCTATTTATATGGATACTGATTGCAACAGAAATGTGGTCAAAAACAATAACCTATATCCGTTTAAAACAGCGCCAATTCATATTACGGGGACTGTTTACGGTGAAACGGTGAATGTGACTGTTGGCACAATAGCAAAGGGAGCGTCGGACGAAAAACCAGTACTACACGCAACGGCTGGTGGCTCTCCGCATGGATTGTTAATATATAGCGCGGAAATTGTCAGCGCGGGGGCGGTAACTCATCACGGAACGGACTATTTTACAATAAAGCTGCTAAATAGATCAACCGATGGTGTTGGTAACTATGTAGGCTTCACGTCAGGCGGAACAGCGGCGATTGCTCTTGGCGATACAATCACAGGGGCAACGAGCAGTAAAACAGCCTATGTTGACTTGGTGAGCGTGACGAGTGGTTCATGGGCAGGTGGAGACGCTGCTGGATATTTAATGTTGTCGTCAAAGTCAGGCACGTTACAAGCTGAGAACTTAAACACTCCAACACAAAACGATATTGCTACAATCGCTGGCGACGCAACAACTCCAATGCAAATAGCGACATTTAACACCAGCGCAACCGACTTAGTGGCGTTTGTACCACAGGCACTTACTTTATCAGCCGTACAGTTATGCAAAATTGTCCTTAATGGGCAGGTCGTAACTTTCGCCAAAACCGAAGCTGGGGCTGGAGAAATTGTTGATGAGATGCTTGTTAAAGTTAATTATATAACATTTTAGATCGTTTAATCATTAAACGAACTAAGGAACTATAATGGATAAAGAGCTTGAAATAATTCTTCAACATTGTGCTATGAGCACTCGCATGATTATTGATAAGAACTTGCTTTTCGTTGCCGTCAGTATAAGAAGCATGGCCTTGTGTGTCAAGAATATTTTGCCACAAGATGTGGTGTGCGGCGCCAATGAACACGGCGAAGGCGTATTCCGCCCCCCGTATTTTGAAGAAAATTTTTCACCTTTTGGTTTTGTTACCTGCAAAACAGGCATTTTCCCCGGAATTCAGGCAGACCTCTCCGTCACGCCTTAAATGATTCTTGAAAAAATCACTATGCGCTATGACTGTGTGTGCCCTTCAGGGTAAATATATTCGTCCCAAGAATATTCCGGGTCGCCGTAGATCATGTCAGGTTCGTTCTGGGGACACGTTGCGCTCCCTGCGGGCTTCCGCAACATGTCCCCGCCAAATGCATTGGCGTATTCGCGGATTGGCGGGTCATGGATTTTTGGCGGCGGCCTTGACCGGACCAGCCAGAGCCCCAGATGTTGGAGGATGTCACGGATGACCTGCCGGTCTTCGATGAAGCTGATGATGCGCATGGCGCCTTGACATTTCGGACAAACCAGAGGGTCAACCTGATATATTTTCTGTATCAAACGCGCCCAGCTTTTTCTTAAGGCTCTCACATTTCCCTCCGGTTCGAGAATACAGGGGATGGCATCGTCTGTTCCAGTTTCTTTTCGTTTTCCCCGCGAGACGTTACTGTAATACCCGTAGTATCTGACCATCTGCTCTCCACGGTTGGGGATATGCGAACACATCGCCGCCAGCCACTCCAGCGCGGGAAATGTCTTACTTGCCCTGCCATCTTTGGATGAATAGATGACCGTACCTTCTTGTTCCAGATAACGCATGCGTTCCTGCGAGAACGACGCCCGGATGATATAACGCGCCAGATTTTCCATAGCGGTTTCATCTTTCGGTGAAATCCGGTTGCCGCAGAAGACATTAAAGCCGGAATGCCGCCATGTCGAGAGCATGGCAATCAGTTCTTTCGTTATCTTTCCCCTGTTCAGGAGCATTCTGAATACCTTGTGCCGGAAGATGGCCTCCAGCTTTTTGAGTTCCAGCGGAGGGGCGACCCGGAACATGCCTTTGTTTCCGTAAAAACAGCCATCCGTCAGGAGAATGTGGCAGTGGGGATTGAAACCGAGAGCGTCGCCGAAGGTCTGGATGGCGATGACCGCGCCGGGGATGGGTTCCTTTTCCGGCACGGCCTCTTGGATAAAGACCTTCAGGGATTCCCAGGCGCAGCGGCTGAGACCGGCAAGAAGCTTTCTGTCATATAGAAAATACCGGCGGAGAATCTTCGGGATGCTGAAAATAAAATGACGATGGGGTACCTTCTTGAGGACATCCATGCAGAGCCACTCCCCGAATTCCACCACGCGCTTCTGATGGCAGGACGGGCAGAAGTGACGGCGCTTACACGAGAAGGCCAATAGATATTCATGGCCGCAGTCTTTGCATTTGACACGGGCAAAGCCGTGGCTCAGATCGCCGCAATCCAGATAACGATAGATCACCTTTTCGATATAGGGCCGCCAGAAGCCGTACTGCCGGGCGAAACGGTCGTCGTATTCCTGCACAAAGGTTTCAAAATAATCCTATTTCATCGAATAACAATGTAATAAACTAACTATTTCCTCAAATATTTCTTCGCTATCAAGTTTCTGAGAACCGACTTCTGACATTATAATAATTTCTGTATTATATTTTTTAAATAAATGATAAAATAATTCAAAACCTACTCTCCAACCTTTTTAATCGCCGTGCTATTTTCAAACCTTCTTCAATTAAACTATTTTGTATTTTTACGGCATCTTCTCTATCTAATCCTCCTCGAACATCATCCTCTAAATATTCTGTTAGTTCCTCGTCGCCCTCCGTTTCGCACATCAGCGTTATGAACCCATAAATACTTCGGAGTGCTTTAATTTTTGATTGTTTTTTATTCATTTATTCCTGGTTTACAAAACCCACCAGAAATGATAGGTTTTGAAGGTAGCCTTTCTTCTACCTGTTAAATGATTAATTTGCATTTAAACTGCTTCCTTTCCATTAACAACTTTTAACAAGTTGCTTAGATAGCAGTTTTCCTCAGATTGCTTTAGTGCCTGTTCCAGCGACTTATTCAGATCACACGCTGCATCAAGGTTTGTGCGGAGTTCGGCAAAGCTGTCGAGGATTTGTTGCTTGATTGGCTTTAAATCCACTGCATCTTTGTATAAAGATTTTCTCACACTGTCGGGTAATTTATTTAACAATTCCTCAATGCTTCTCATGGAGTCTCCTACAAAAAAGATTTAGTCATTCCACAAATGCAGATACCATCAGCATTAAAAATATGTTCATGCGGTTTTGGTTCAGAAAATCCAGCGGTTCTTTTAACAGACTCAATAATTTCGTTATCTGGCATTCCACACCACTTTGCTAAATTAATAAATGCTCTTGTGTTTCCGTATCTTTTTTGCTGGCTTCTTTTGCTATTAAAGTTAACTGATTTTTTCATCTCTCCTCCTTATCGACACAAGCCACAATGACCAGTTTCTGGCAAGACATACAAATCATATGATTCCTGTTTCATTTCCCTGTTCGTTTCTACTCCACGGCGATATAGCATTTCTTTACCACCGTCGTGTCCTTCTCTTTTTTCTTCCTTGTATTCAACAACCCACATCATGCAGTCAGAGGCGATACACATAGGAAAATAAAAATCAGGTGTACTGCAATTAGGATAATTTACGGCTGCTCCGAATTGCCTACATTCCTTTGTTTTTGCTTGTTCTTCTGTCATAAATCCTCCTTATCGGCATGGGCAGAAGAGATTGCCGTTCTCCAATGCGGATTAGGTTTTTTGCCTCCCGCCACCATGCCTTTATCCCTTCTTTGGTTTGCACTTATGCTGTTCTTTCACCATTTGCAAAATACTTTTGCCGTACTCGATCTTAATAATGACAGTCTTACCGCACTTCCGGCATTTGTAAGTGTAGGACTTCATGCGGCAGCTAACCCCCAGGCAATACAATTTGATTTACTGTCGCAAGTGTCGCAGTCTATCTTTGGCCTGATCTTTCCTTTATTCGCCGGACATTTTACGGCCTGTCCCTTGTCATATTCCGGCAATAGATAAGGGTTTGGTTTTGTTTCTTGTTCATTGCCAAGTTCAGGCGGTATATCATCATCAACAATTTCATCCGGGGGGTCAAGTTCGGGATTTGAATTTTCCGGTTCAGGCAGTGCGATTCTGGACGTATGTTCAAGCACCCTGATCGTATCGCCGCGCAACTGATTAATAGCGTCAATGTTTGCGTCAAGGACAAGCTGCAGGGTGTAATGCGTTTGCTTCTTTTCTTCATGGTGCGTTTCGGTTGCTACCCTGCGGAGCTTCAAGGGAACCATAGCCACACGGCCTATCAGGGCTTTGACGTAATCAATGCCGGACGCAAGGTCAACAATGGAGTTAAACGAGCTTGTGTTTATCTGATACACGCCGCCGACATTTATTTTTTGCAGCATGACCGACAAAGAACCTGACTGTTTACATTTGCCTTGCTCAAGTAATTCACAGGGGCATTTCTTTTCGATAACTTCTTTTGTTTTTTCATCGGCACAGTAAGCGATTTCGCCGTCACCATTGCATTTCAAACCCTTGCCGGAACCGTAGAATTTATACGATACGGGGAATACGGTATCAATATCATCCAGAGGGAGCATAACGTCAAGTTCAGTCGGTTTGTCGCCGTAAACGGCCTTGACTTCATCCGGTACAACAAAATAAGGAACTTCTTTGGGATAAGTAACTCCCTTTGAATTTGCTACTTTAATTCCTAACCGCACACGGCCAAGTCTGGGCAATCTTCGCTTGTCGCTGAGCCCTTTAATACGAGTAATCCGTTGATTAAACGATGGCATAATTATCCTCCTGATATTTGCGAATTTTTTTTAATTCTATTTCTAAGTGTTTTATTACTTTGGGGTCGTAACTTCCATGAACGTATGAATATCCCATTATCAATAAAGCCTTTTTCCATATTTCATAATCATTTTTCTTTTTACTTCTTAATGGGCAACTGTCAAATATTTTCATCAACTTCCAACATTGCCTTTTTCCATATACAGCAAAAACACATTGAGGTTTAGTTCCTGTAATTCTATCCTTTGCTTTTATACTCACTTTTCTATACTCAACCTTTCCGAATCCAAGAGTTTTTTGTATTGTATCTAAAATATGTTTATCATCCGCCCTTAATTTAATAGAAAATCTTATACTTGACCATCGCCCTCTATTGATTCCTAATTGGAAATGACCCTCTCCATCCGCAAATCCGGCCAACCAATTTCCAAAGTCGGTAGGTATATCAGTATCTTTTTCATATAATTCCTTTAATTTCACTTCCCTTTTCTTAGCTTTTTTTAGATATTGATTGTGCCTTCTTTCTTGCTCTGTCAAAATAATAGCTTTTGCAGTGGGGACAACGTCTAACATCGGGTATCCTAGGGAGCCATTCATAATTACACCTCAAACATTTTAGTTTTTTAACATTGGTTTTCATAATTACAATGTACTCCCTCTAAGTAAGTTTGTCAAGTCTTAATTTTGGGTTCGGAAACGTAAAGCCTCTCGCTGATACTCTTAACCGTGGCCTTTTCGATTTCCATTGGCGTAAGTTTTTCTTTGTCAATCCGGTTCGCTTCGACCAGAGAAAGTTTAACAATATAGCTTCCGGCCTTTCCTTCTCTTGCTCCGATCTCTTTCATGGTGTCTTTGATCTTACCGGATAAATCTTTATATTCTTTTTCGATGTCCGACTTTTGCCCTCCCAGTTCCTTGTAATATTTCAGCATGGTTTCAACTTCATCCGGCAGCATGGTGTCTGTCTTGAGTTCGGTGAATTCTTTTTTATAGCCTTCCCAGCAGGTTTTCCCATAAGCGCAATATTCGCAATGCCAATCATCACCGATGAAGTAATCACGTTTTGGCAGCGTCTTATTTTTGATACAGTCATTGACATAGGCGAATTTTTCAAAGCATGACCTAACTGCGTCCGGCATTATTTCGTTTATTTCTTTTGTTTCGCCGTTCGATTGCGTTAATTTTTCAACTATTGCGGTGTCGGTGTCATAATCATAAGAAATAATAAATTCCAGATATGCCGCCGTGTTCTTGTTTTTCATTAAGAGAACGGCTTTTTTGATATTCGGATTGTCAGAATGTAAACCGCGAAGATAAATGCAACACTGGCTAATATTATCGAGTGGCAACGCTCCGTCAGCATATTTCTGCCAACTGAAATGATTAATAGCTTTATGCTCCCAAAGATAATCTTCCATCAGGAGGTCTGTTACAATTCCGTCAATACTACCGTCAAGATTAAAAGAAAATCCCGGCATAGTGCATTTAATTTTCATTTGCTCCGAATGAAGCTGAAACGCCGATTTCCTTATCCAGTCTGCGGTTAAATCTTCATGGAATGAAGAATCAGAAAATATCATTACGGCGCGGCCGGCCAAAGGTTCGTGCGGATAGTTAAGACCATGATAAACCATTTGACGGGTGCAGCGTTCTTTGCCAGCCATAGACGGACGTGGATAATAATTATGATCTTCTTGCTCTTGAAACTGTCCGGCTATTTTTAAAATTACTTCTGCAAGCATATTCTCTTTCCTTTCAATTTATTTTTATCGGCTGCGTTGGCTACGAGGGAAACCTGTGTTAGCGTAGCACTTGTTAAACCTATGCCGTTTATACTCGACCACAGCCTTTCTTACCGGTTCGGGGCTATCTCCCAAAAGGCTCTGAAATTATCTGGCCTCATGCGAGCGTTCCCCGAAGCGGTTATCTCTTTATATAATCGCTTTCTTCAGCCCACGTTTCCAAATCTTTTTCGTCAAAAACATCTTCTGGCCTAAGATTATTTGCAATCCAATCTATT
>Ga0265293_10011861_pt1 | contig 11714 bp, 16 predicted proteins | sample Munlanlewell138R_FD_192505 | JGI IMG/M metagenome (GOLD analysis project Ga0265293, IMG submission 192505) | Leachate microbial communities from a municipal landfill in Southern Ontario, Canada - Leachate well 138R | ecosystem: Engineered > Solid waste > Landfill > Unclassified | place: Canada... | reverse complement strand
ACTGGGAATATTTTTACTCCCTACAGTCATAATATCATTCCATAATCGTCCACATTCTTTTTCCGTCCAGCTATAAAGTCTCTGGTAAATAGGGATTGAAAACTGGTTGGATTTTTTTATGAATTCCAATAAGTTGGCTTCGGTTGCTTTCATATGTTAACTTCTTTACTCGTTCTTTCACTTTCTAATGTCATGTCTGCCCTTAGCAGGGCTTATGCGGTTGATGATTTCTTCGTTTTGATTTTTTTTGTATTTGCGATTTGAATTTTATATTCTGTTGATCATTCATTATTTTATTTTCAAAATTATTTATTGAATAGATTCATATATTCATCAAAAACAAATATTCTGTTTCTCTGAAATCCCGTTATTTCTCTTAAAATACCTTCGTTCAAAAATACTTTTATCAGATCGTTTGCTGCTTTAGCTGAAAGACCTGTTTTTTTCTGAATTTCCTTAACATTAACTACCGGTTTTTTAAAGAGATAATGCAGTAATTCCGTTGCGGTTTTGGAACGTTTGCCCATATTCAAAATTTTTTCTCTTTCTATGTTAGCTTTAAGCTCTGTCACCTGTTTTAGTGTATTAAGAGCATTGGTTGATGTTTGGATAATTCCCGTTAAAAAAAATTTTAACCACTGTCCCAGATCATTTTGAAGGCGAACCTTCATTAAATTATCATAATACAACATTCTATTTTTTTCGAAAAAATCTGAAAGATAGAGTAAAGGCTTTTCAAGAACTTCATTTGCCACCAGATATAAAGTAATAAGAAGCCTCCCTATTCTCCCATTACCATCCAAGAAGGGATGGATAGTCTCAAACTGATAGTGAGCAATAGCAATTTTAATTAAATGTGGTGTTTTGATCTCGTTATTATGTAAAAACTTTTCAAAATCACTCAATAAATCCGGCAATTCATTCCATGCTGGAGGGACAAAAACTGCATCAATTAATACTACTTCCACCAATCCAGTTTTGAGATTTTCTAAATTCTCCGGGATTTTTATTTTTACCTCTTCCGCTTGAAAGTAATATCCTGTGAGTATCCTTTATTAATCTGTTGGAGAGAGGAAGACTTTTCAATTCTTCAATTGCATTGTTCATTGCTTTAACATAATTAGTAACCTCTTTCCAATCATCCCGCTTTTCAGGATCAATTTCTTTTTCTTCAATAAATGCTTCTTCGATATTGGTTTTAGTCCCTTCTATTCGGCTTGATACAACAGCTTCTTTAGAAATATGCATTAATATAAACATATCGGTATCAGGTACAAACCTGGAAAAGCGTTTAATTCACCAATTTTAAATGATGCTTCTTCCAGAAGTTTATTAATAGTTTCATCTGTCCACACATAGGAATGATTTATCTTTTCCGGGAGAAAATATTTATATCCCGCACTATTTCTCAATGTTCCAGCTTTAAAGTCTTTTATATCCATAATGTTTCTTAATATTGGCAATTTATATTTTACCTTACACTACAAAAGTAAAACATAAAAACTTATATTTTACTTTACGCCGTAATAGTAAAATAAGGAAACTTATATTTTACTATTAACGTTTTCTTTCCATTCCAGATAAATATTGGCAATGCGATTGATGTTTTCGTCGGACAAAAAGTTTTTAGGCCGGCCTTTTTCGAAGAGATGAGCCGCGTTGATGAGCAATCCTCCGGATCCGCAGCAGGGATCGTAAATTTCGTTGCCGGGTTTCGGATCGAGAATATACGACATCAAAATCGCCACTTCGCCGGGCGTGTAGAATTCGCCGGCACTTTGTCCCGAACCTTCGGCAAATTTTCTGAGCAGATATTCATAGGCCCGTCCCAAAATATCGGGTTCCACATCGTTCAATCCCAATCGGTATTTTCCCAACACATCGATCAGGTCTTTCAACACTTCATCGCTTATGATTCTTTGTCCGCCTGCTGTGGCATTGAAATCTACAATATCGATGACGCTTTGCAGTTTGGGATTCTCTTTGGCAATTTTCCTGACGGCGTCGGTCAGGTATTCACCTATGCCGGTGGTTTGTTTGGCTATGGATTCCCAACGGGCGTCGGGCGGCAAATAAAAACGTACCAAATTATGGTCATTGGCCAATAATTGTTCAGCCATTTCTTTTGATCCGTAACTTTTCGATAGTCGGTTTATCTCGTCTTCAAATACGTCGGAAAGTCTTTTGAGGAATATGAGCGGCAAAATGTAATCTTTGTATTTGGGAGCATCAATTGGTCCACGAATTATGCAGGCAGCCTCCCACAACCAGTTTTCGAGAGTTTTTATGTCAAGGTCGTTCTGTATGGTCATAAGTTTTTTGTTTATTTGTTTTGTTGATGTTTTTCGTTTTTTCCACTGATTTCACTGAAAACTAATTATTTCCCAAACACGTAACAAATATAACGTTAAATTTTTAAAACACACATCGAAAAGCAAAACATTTTCCTGCGGCATCACCGGAGCATTCCCGTTGCCCTATATATTCCGGTTCCGGCGAAGGGAACGGATGAGAGATTTGTGAGTCGTTTCAATACCGTATCGGGATGCCGGCGGTATTTTCGCTTACCGTCATTGTGTTTCGATGCTCGTGGGCAGAATTTTTTCTCCTCGTGAATGTATTTTGACGGTTGTGGACAGAGTTTTTTCTTCCCGTGAATGTATTTTGATGGTCGTGGGCGGAGTTTTCGCTTACCGTAAAATGTGTGGGACGGAGGTTGATAAAAAAATCAGGCTTTCTCCTTTTCTCCTGGTTGGCTCTACATAGTGTAAATTCGCACTTCTAAGTTGAACTTACGGACTAATTCACAGGTACATGGTGATAAGTTGGATCTTTTTTGCTTCCATGGCGGTCCTGATTTATTAAGGACTGCCATGGAAGCCGGTTAATAATCATTCAACTAATCACTGCAGTTTTGAATTCCGATAACAGAGTAGCTGTTTACAGAAAGCTTCTGTAGGCCATTATTGGGCAAAACCTCGTATGATAACGGTTTCATGTGTGAATTGTGGGAAAAACCGGATCAAAATAAAAATGTGTCAAAATAATCTTTGAATGACTATCCTGACACATTGTATTTTGTATCAACTTATCCTAAATGATTATTTTCATAATGTCATGACAAAATATCGATAATTATCCCATTTTATGTCATTTTTCGAGATGTTAAAATGTCACAATAGCAACATATTGATTTTGGCATAATATTTGCTTATCTTATAAAAACGGATAGAAGTTTATAGTTCCTATCCATAGAGTGTGAAACGAGAAACGATACGAAAATTTGAGATGTATTCTGCGGGAATGAAAACAGCCGTAAAAGTAAAATACAAAGCGATTTTTCCGTTAGTTTCCCACTTTTTCAATTTATTCATCTATTAAAACTAAAAATGATGGGGAAGAATCAACATGTAGTGCCTCATAAGGGCGGATGGGCTGTAAAAGGGTCAGGGAACTCAAAAGTAACAAAAGTTACTAGTACTCAGGAACAAGCAATTGATTATGCTCGTAAAATCGCCAAAAATCAGGAGTCGGAACTAATAATCCATCGCAAAGATGGTACAATTAGAGATAGTGATAGTTTTGGAAATGATCCTTGTCCTCCACACGACACAAAACACTAACTAAAAAATCAAAACCATGGCAAATTCGCATAATCTGTTTCAGGTATTCAATACTGACTTACAAATTACAGATACAAAGAAAAATAGATTGATTAATTCAAGGGACAACCTTAGAAAAAAAATCAAAGACTACTTTACGAAGAAACATCCAGGTTATTATCCGAAATTTTTTATGCAAGGATCATACAAGATGGGTACTTTAATTAGAAGAAAAGATGATACTTGCGATATTGATGATGGTGTATACTTCAATAGTAATCCTGAGGGAGTAACATGCACGACATTACAAACTTGGGTAAAAAATGCTGTGGAAGGTACAACGGATAGTATTAGTCATAGAAAGAAATGCATTACCGTTGATTATAAAGCTGATTACAATATTGATTTGCCTGTTTACTTGTTTGATAAAGATGCTGAGGATCACCCCTCTTTAGCCATAAAGGATGGTGATTGGAGAGAGGATGATCCAAAAGAAATGATTTTGGCCTTTAATAACGCTAAAGACAAAAATGGACAATTACTGAGAATAGTGCGTTATTTGAAAGCATGGTGTGATTACAAAAGGCAAAAAATGCCTAGCGGTTTAGCGATGACCGTTCTTGCTATTGATAACATTCAGACAAACGACAGAGACGATGTCGCATTGAAGTTTACATTGATTGAAATTGAAAAAGAATTGAAGAGACATTTCAAGTGTATTGTCCCTGCGACACCAAATGATGATATTTTTGCCGAATATGACGAAAGCAGAAAGAATAACTTTATGTCCAATTTAGCAGACTTTATCGCTGATGCAAAAAAAGCCGTAGACGAAGAAAAAAATCAGTTGAGAGCAAGCCATTTATGGCAAAAACACCTTGGGAAAAGATTTCCTGATGGGAAAGACGAAGACGAGGAGAAAGTTGCAGCAAGTACTATAGCACCAGTAGTCGGTGCCTCTAAGCCGTATTATGAATGATAGCTATGCAATATTCGAAAGTCAGTTGAACGATGCTTGTAATTCTTTTCAGAACCTTCGAGTAAAGTCAATTGATGGCAAATGCTACTTAAAGGGAACCCTTGATATCCTAAATACAGATAATATTTTAGTCGGAAGTTTTCTGATTGAAGTACGTTGGAGTGAGGGGTTCCCCTATCGCTTTCCAGCACTCTTTGAAGTCGGTGGTGATATTCCTTGCGAACCTGATTGGCATAAGTATAAGAATAATTCTTGTTGTGTTACAGTTGAACCTGATGAGATTCATAAATGCAAACATGGTATAACGGTTACACAATTCATATCAAACTATGCCATACCTTATTTTGCAAATCAATGTTATAAGAGAATTGAGGGAAAATATTTTGATGAGTACCCACATGGAAAAGAAGGCTTAATCAGGTATTATACAGAATTAATGGGAACTTCTGATACAAATTTATGGAGAGAATACCTAGAGCTTGCATTTGGTAAAAGACCGTTAAAAATTAAGAGGGATGACCCATGCATATGTAAAAATGGGAAAAAGTTCGAAAAATGCCATTTAAAGACATTTGAAACACTTAGAGATATTGGAATTGTTAATATTAACAGACACTTTTCTCAAATCAGCTTATGAAAAAATTATTTATAGGATCATCATCAGAAGCAAAAAAATATGCCGAAGAGGCAAAATCTATCCTAAAGGATCATTTTGATGTCACAATCTGGTATGAAAATGCGTTGGGTTCTTCTGTTTTTAATTTAAATCAAAATTTTCTAACAGACTTGCTAAAAGCTTCACTTGAATTTGACTTTGGGATTTTAATTGGAACAAAAGATGATAAAGTCAAATGCGGAAGAACTAGAAAACTACAACCAAGAGACAATGTCATATTTGAGCTAGGTCTCTTTACAGGGCGTTTAGGAATTTCAAAGTGTGCTTTTGTTGTCGAAGAAGATGTAAAGTTACCATCAGATATCAACGGCATCACATTGGCCATTTTTGATAAACACAAAAAAGACTCATTTAAAAGTGAGATTGAAAAAGTATCGGGGCATTTTTTGCGCAGTTCTGATGAAGAAATAAATTTTTTTCCTTCAGTAACTTTGGCCTCAGTTTATTACGAAAACTTTCTACTTCCAACATGCAAGTATCTGATTGAAAATAAAGGCCTCGACTATCTTGATAAGCATTATGATAATTGTAAAGTAAATGTGATAATACCTGAGAATATTCAAGATGATGTGAATCTGCAATTCCAAAGGCTTAAACATCGATTTACAACCAAAGATACAGAAATTCAATGTGCAGGCAGACCAAGGAAAATAACAATTGAAGCAGAGGTAAGAGATGAAACACTTATGATAATTGATTTCCCTACAATTATTTCTGGAATTAATTATGCTATTAAGAATTTATTTCCAGATGACTTTAACACAACAAGTCAAAAGTATTTATCAATATTAGAAAGAGAATTAGGTCGATTTATTTCTACATTACACAAACTACTGTCTCGTAACGAGTTTGGGGATCTAGTTGTTATCAGAAAAGAATCTGATTTGTAAACTTACTTGAAAATGGGATGCTGAATATTTTTGCTCGTTTTCAGTTTACAATCTATGAGTCCACTGCGAAAAGTCCCGGCATTTTTCTTATAGCTATTTGAGACGAAAGGAATGGATAAATATGGATAAATTATTTTTCAAAAATGCACTAAAAATAGTGCCTTGGGATTGATGAACCTGACCGATACCCTTCCGGCCTCTTCCACTTACTGCCTTTTCTGCAAGAGAATAACGCAGTACAACAGGGAAAACGATGACCGCTTTCAGGCATTGGGCAAATTGATGTATTGCCTTATCAAGCTATTCAAGAAATATGACTATGGAGCATATCGGACACTGAAGTCGGTTTTCGAACAGCAGTTTACCCTTACTCCTGAAAAAACAATCCTTCCGAGGGAAAAGGAGAAAATAAGTGCCCAATCGATACAGTCCCCTCACGATCCCGATTGTCATTACCGCAACAAAGGCGGCAACAAGGTATAGAGATATTCGGTAAACCTGACCGAAACTTGTAACACGGCTGAAAACGAGGACGGTTCTTCAAAAGAAGAAAACGATGCGAATGAAGCAAATCCGGTATTGAATCCGATTACCGACATCAACCCGGATGTGGTTTCTACCCCGGACAGTGACTTTCTTGAATCCTCCATTGAAGAATCGTAAAGCATTCCGGAAGATAAAATAGAAAAAGTATATGCCGATGGAGCCTATAACAGCACCGACACCCAAGCCTATGCCCAAGACAATAACATGGAGCTTATCCTTAGCGGACAATTCATCACAGCATATTTGATAGCAACCCAAAAGACCAATTCGGATACGGAAAATAAGGAAAAGAAATGGCGCGTCAAAACAGGTGATGACAAATACCGTTACTTCACGACAGAGGATGTCCGTACATCCATGCTAAGGCAAAAGTTGCGGGATGTCCCCATAGAGGAGAAATGGAAGCGAAACAATGTGGAAGCTACAATTTTTCAACTTGGATATAACCTCAACAACGGTAAGACACGCTACCGCGGGCTTGCCGCCAACCGATTGTGGGCTTACGCGCGGGCAACGTGGATAAACCTTGGAAGAATCCTGAAATATATGATGCAAACAAATAAAAGAACGCTTTTGAGTGAAAAAGAACTCAATTTATTCCATAAAATATGGATAGATATCAAAAATAATATAAACACATTAAAGAACAAATTTTTAATCTTCTCCCAACCAAATTATCTCAATTTTTTGTACTTTTGAAAAATAGGGTTTTTAGAGGGGACTCATAGATTGGTTTTAGGATATTTTTCTTTTCAAAACCCTTTTTTTGTGTGAGGGCGTTCGAAAAGAAAAATATTAGTGTTACGTGCATGACGCATTTTATACTGTTCGTAAATCTTTCTCCTTAAAAGCATCGACTCCTTTTTTATTTGTTTTCTTATTGTTAAAATCTTCTCTCCTCTGCCCAGATAAACATCAGCAGGCGTAAGGTTATCAAGAGATTCGTGATAACGTTCGTTGTTGTAGTAATCCACAAACCGGGTAATCGCAGCTTTCAACTCATCGGGACAATAATAATTCTGTAGTTTCACCACATTTTTCATCGATCTGTGGTATCTTTCAATTTTTCCCTGCGTTTGAGGATGCAGCGGTTTTTCCGTGTATCTGATCCATGCAATAGGTATCCTTGAGATACTCTTCCAGACTTTTGGATATGTAGCAGGGGCCGTTGTCTGACAGCAGTTTTGGAGGCAGCTTCTCCGGCTTCGTCACCCGAGAGGCGTTTTTTACCGGCTTCGAGGAATTCCTTGTTCCATTTATAATAAGTCGGTTCACTTATACCGTGTTTCCGGCACAATTCCGCTACGGTCATCTCGCCACGCATCCCTTCCATGACGATTAAGATTTTCTGCTCTGCATTAAATACCTGACGGGTGTTACGACGAACTTCCCTGATTAATTTTTCGCTCTTTGTTACTCTTTTTTGCATAAAGTTTGTTTTTTGTAAAATTAATTGTTTATGTGAAATTACTAAACTAGATTTGCACTTAAGCGGTAAACTTTATGCTGAAGATTTACAGATATTACCTCTTCTGTTCCAAAGATACAACAAGAACGATTGTTTAATATTACTGCGACTTTGTTTTATGGAGCTAAAGAAATTCAGAATATAGAAAATCAGGGACAAATGGTACCAACACCATATAATATAGTACGCTCTATGCGACTAAAATCAGGTAGTGAGCCAGGAGATGGAAGTGGTGGCAAAACTATGTGTAACGCGTGTTATGAATATTGTCTTGCACAAGGTGTTTGGGATTGTCCCCGTCCTCATTAAAATATTGAATGAAAATATTATCTATATATGAAAGGATTAAAAATAATAATAAATGACAAAGACGTGATAAATATCGCGTCAGATAGGGTTGCCAGTATCTTTATTAATATTGGAGAATCCCGTCAAAGCAACTATATTCATATAGGAGGATTAGATTCAAAATCATATCACCTTACATGGTTAGAGAAAGAAATTAAAATTGGTGATAAGATAAAAGTAAAAGTAAGTGAAATAAACAAAATTACTCCTTTGAAAGAGAGAATTCCTTCTGGCAGATCTGAATTAGTTAATAAATATCATATGCTCGAAAAAGAACTTAAAGAGCGAGGCTTAATCTGAAAAAATTATGATAGGATTAGTTATAAAACATAAGGGGAAAGAACACAAAATTAGAAAATCAAACACTATTGCTTCTATCGTATTATCATTGATTTCACATCGAAATGAATTGATCCTTGAAGGAGAAGATGTTGCTTTATTTATGACCATAAAAGATGATGTTGAATTTGAATTTGATGTTATAGATTTGGATAAAATAGAAATAACATCATCTGCAGAAGAAAATCATTTTCAATATGTAGATGAAGAATACTCCAAAATGATAGACGAAAGGCCCCCCCAATATGAATGGGATGAAAAGCTTACTGCATTTTATGAAATAAAAAATATCTTACTAGAAGAAGGACTTATCGTAGAATAAGTGTTGCGTTAGCAAGGTAGAGAGTATAAGAAAGCATTGCTTTTCATAGCAAATAATCGAGATAGCGGATGAACTCGGAATAAGTTTTTGTATATTAAATAAAGAGAGAGAGTACTTCCGCAAGCGAGCGGGCATTGAACCGGTAATCGGACACCTGAAAGAAGATCATCGTTTCTCCCGCAATTATCACAAGGGAATTACCGGAGATGAGATCAACATGATGTTTGCCGCCGCCAGATTCAACTTCAAAAGGATGATGAACAAGTGGAAATCGTCTTTAAAAAAGTAATTCGGGAATCAGTCGATTGTTGACAGTTGTTGATTTTGGAAAATCTCCTTATTCTCCAATTCTCACATTTGCTCATCGAGTCTCATTGGCACATTGACACATTGACACATTGACACATTGACACATTGACACATTATCGTATGATTAAAAGTCGTTTCAATCCTCCCGCATTCATTCTTATTGTTTTGCTGAAAGTCTTTTGACTTCGCGAACAACTAAGGGAAATGCCGGGTAGGTCATGTCGTGTCCATATCCTTGAAGTTCTAAAAGGTGGGTTTGTTTGTGGCCCACCAGTTTCATCATCCGTGCAAGATAGGCATTCTCTTCGCCATCGCTCCGGCATTTCCTGTTCTTGAGCAATTGCCGTCAACGACAAGCTCATTGTCAAAAAGATGATTGCTGCTTTGGCCTCAAACTTGGCCGGAAATTTTCCTTTGTTGCTTTTATATGGCCGCTAAATTAGTTATTGTTTTCTGTTTTCCCGGCTATGGTTTTTTGCACGATTTTTTCAAGCATTGCCACAGCAGCAGCTACTGCAATAGAGATAAACGTAGTTACGATGCACATGGCAAGGAAACCGGCAGGGTCGTTTTCTTTATTGTGAAATATCCTTATATATAATCCGCCCATTGCAATTAGAATGCTTTGTACAGCGCAACAAAAAAAGCGATGGATGATGCATACCGGGGTTGTTTTATTTTAGTTGCCCTTTTAAAAATTGGCGGCGCAAATCTTCATCCAATTTTTCTATGGCATACCGCAGCATCGTTCTGGGCATTTCGGCATAATGTTTCAGCAAAAAAGCCATTTCGGCTTCTCTGTCCCTTTTCCCAACTTCTCTGAGCATCCATCCCACAGCCTTATGAATCAAGTCATGATGATGATGCAGCAATATTTCGGAAATTTTGAGCGTGTCGTCGAACTCGCCGCGACGAATAAAATACAACGTGGCAATAATGGCAATCCGCTGTTTCCAAAGGTTGTTGGAGCGAGCTAAGTGGTAAAGCAAATCCCTCTCTTTATCAAACAAGTAACCTCCCAATAGCGGAGGGGCAGAGGCATCGACCAAATCCCAGTTATTGACAAAAGCAATGTTGTCGAGATACAGGTTTACTATCGAAGTCCTTTCCGATTCGTCCGCTTTTTCAAATTTGTAGCAAAGCATAAAAAGAGCGGTCGACCGGTATTCGTGAATTTCGCTTCTCAAAAATTCTTCCAGTTCATTCAACGTGATTTCCCGGTAATGTTTTTTGGCAATTTTTCGCTGAACGGGAACATTCACCCCTATAAATTTGTCACCTTCCCCGTATTCGCCCGGTGCCGTTTTGAAAAACCGCAGGTGATGCTGCGCTTTTTCCTTACAAGCCTGTTTGTTTAATTCGTCAATTATGCGTTGAGATAAATTGATTTTATTCATTGAAGTTGAAAGATGGTTTTGCAACGATTAACGTAGTTCCGGAACCCAAAAAAGGGTCGAGAATAGTGCCGTTTTCTTTCGCAAATAGTTTAATTAACCATAAAAAATAAACAATCGGTGAGAATTGCAAATGTGCCACCAAATACGTGGGCATGAGTTTTGTGATTTATACCCTATCCAGTTCTTCCATTAATGCTTTCCTTTTGGGATATACGGTTCTCAGGTATGAGATAATTTCGTTTGCCTTGTCTCTTCCTCCCATTTTAGTAATCTTTTGGATATAGCTGCATGCATTTTGGTAATGGTTTCTTCCCATGTTATTTTTCATGTAATTCAGAATTCCGTTTGCGTATAATTCGATGATCTCCTTTGAATAATTCTTGGAAAGATATTTCTCGTAACGGTCAATTGTGTTTAAACTGGGTGACTTTTTAACCAATTCCCAAAGTCTGTCCCACCATTCTTCCTTTATGAAGATACTTGCAATTAAGCTAATATCATCAAACCATCGTTTACTCGTTTTAATGTCCTTTATAATCGCTTCAACGAATGCGTTCCATTCTTCAGGTTTTACCTGTTGTTTCATTATCGTGTAATAATCCTGTTCTTTCCTGAAATTGTCAATAAATAGCAAGCGCGCATATTCGATAATTTTTTCGGAATCGTTTTGGGCTTGTGCTATTTTTAGTAACCAGTCGTACCATTCTTTTGCCAAGCCGGGTCTGTCTTTCAAATCATAACTCACTCCGTCTTCGGCTAATGAAGCAGCTTTATCAAAATCTCTCTTTTCTAGCGCTTTTTGAATAGCTACTCGCCTTAATTTTGAATTTGTAATATT
>Ga0265293_10011860_pt1 | contig 11715 bp, 12 predicted proteins | sample Munlanlewell138R_FD_192505 | JGI IMG/M metagenome (GOLD analysis project Ga0265293, IMG submission 192505) | Leachate microbial communities from a municipal landfill in Southern Ontario, Canada - Leachate well 138R | ecosystem: Engineered > Solid waste > Landfill > Unclassified | place: Canada... | reverse complement strand
TACACCTCCTAATGCTTAAAAAGTATCTATGTCGCAAGAATCCTATTTTCTCACGGTTACCTAAAGTAATTTATCACAAGTCGATACTGATGTCAATTATTTTATCTTCATAAACTCTACTTAACTATGTTTCTTTATCCATTTACTATCAATATGTTAAGTATTACCCTAAAAATAACCATCAAATACGCAAACCAAAAAATATGTACTGCTATTATGTGCTGCTATATAAAAGGAATATAAATCTCTTTACGTAAATCGCATCACATAATTAGATTTATATTCCTTTTATTTTTGTTGTGGCAAGTCACGCAACTCTAAATATTTTTCTAATTTTCGTTTAACTCTTTGTAGTGCGTTATCAATAGATTTGACATGGCGCTTTAAGTCGACAGCAATCTCTTGGTACGAACGGCCATCTAAGTACAACATTAGAACCTTCCGCTCTAGATCGCTTAGAATCTCGCCCATTTTAAATTCAATATCATCAAATTCTTCTTGATTTATAATTAATTCTTCCGGATCAGTTACTTTCGTGCCGCATATGACGTCAAGTAAAGTGCGATCAGAGTCTTCATCGTAAATCGGCTTATCAAGTGATATATAAGAATTTAACGGTATATGCTTTTGTCTAGTCGCTGTCTTAATTGCCGTAATAATTTGTCGAGTAATGCATAATTCTGCAAAAGCCTTAAATGAAGATAGCTTATCGCCTCGAAAATCACGTATCGATTTATATAGTCCTATCATCCCTTCTTGGATAATATCTTCTCGATCAGCGCCAATCAGAAAATACGACCTAGCCTTTGCACGTACGAAATTTTTATATTTATTAATTAAGTATTCTAACGCTTTATCGTCGCCGCCTTGAATACTACATAACAATTCTTCATCAGCCATTGTATTGAAAGCTAATATATTAATATCTTTTGGGTTCGCGTTCACTGTTTCTCCCCCTAGGTAGCCCATTAGGATAGAACAATTATACATTACGCTGTCAAGTTACGTCAACCAACTCAAATTTCCAATTATCATTTCCGACGCCAATCTTCGAAAACACGAGCGATTTCCTGATTTATTACGCCTTTAATTCTCGTCTGCTTTTGTTGGCTTTTACTAATTTCGTCAACTATTTGCTCATGTACCACCTTAATGTCAAGCAGCAACTCTCTTGCAGATAATCGCAATGCTCCCTTTCCGAAAACCAGTCGCTGTTCTAAAGCATCTGATGTAGCTACATATACCTTATTAGCTTGCCGAATTATGTCAACAACCGTTTTTTCGATGTATTCATCAGCAGTTACACCATGTTCTGTAAAACATATCTCGATATTGTTTAATCGGTTCTTCTTAGCGGTCCCTTTAGTCAAATGGGCATCATATACAATAATAACCTTGCGGCCTGTATAAGCGCTATACTCCGATAACCGTTCCTGCAACTGATGCCTAGCCTCTTCGAGATTTTGGTCTCTTAGGGCGCTTAACTCCAGTGATGCACCTATTATATTGTAGCCATCAACAATTATATAATCCATCCCACAATTGCTTCTATTTCTAGTTATGAAGCCCTTTCTGAAGTCTTAGCATCTAGCTTAAACCTTAGTCTCCAATCGTTGTTTCACTATTTCATAAGTCATAATTCCTGCTGCCACCGATGCATTCAATGATGTAACCTGCCCCAACATTGGGATTTTTATTAAATAATCACACTTTTTCTCAAGCAAAGGCCCCATGCCTTTACCTTCACTGCCGATTACAAGAACTGTAGGCATATTATATTTAATTTCATAATAGTTTTTCTCTGCTTTAGCGTCAGTACCAACTACCCAAAAACCTTTATCCTTTAATTCTTGAAGTGTTTGTGCTAGGTTAGTAACACGAATTATCGGCATGTGTGCTATAGCTCCTGCGGATACTTTGGCAACGGTTGCCGTTAACCCAACTGCCCGATGTTTGGCAATGATAACACTTGATGCACCCGCAGCTTCTGCAGTTCTAATTATTGACCCAACATTATGAGGGTCTTGCAACTCAGCCAACATCAGTACGATAGGATTCTTCTGCATATCTAACCCAGCTAACCACTCATCTAAATCTGTATATGTTGCCGATGATAGAAAAGCTATTACGCCTTGATTAACTTTTGTTGTTGCTAATTGTTCTATTTTTTGTCGAGAAACAAATTGATATTTAACGCCGCCCTCGGATGCTAATTGCTTAATATCTTCGACTTGCTTTGCGCCCTCGGCAATTAGAATTCTATCTACTTGCTGTCCTGCTCGCAATGCTTCTATAATCGGATTCTTGCCTTCAATTTGCAATTCATTCGTTTCTTCTACAAACTGGTCTTCTACTACCTTATTTTCTAATTTCTTGCTTTCAACTATCTTATTTTCCAGTTTCTTATTTTCCAGTTTCTTATTTTCTAATCTATTATTTCCCTGTTTCTTATTTTCAATAGAATTGTTGTTTTGTCGATTGTAGTTTTTTTTATTTCTTTGCAAGACATTACCTCCTGCTTTTCTGCTATCTTGAATGGATTATCGTGCGAACATTGCCTTAACTTCTAATTGTCTTCCGCAGCTTAGTTTACCCTCTTTGCATTTACCAAGCACACATGAAGGTAACGCCGTTTCATATAATGAATCAGAAAAGCCCCTTAGTATATTTAGTTTCTTAATGGCTAGGTGACGAATCTCCCATTGCGCATTCATACAAGTGCGTTCTGACAGCATTTTGGCGTCCATTCTAGCATTAGATGAAATAATCATTTTTAATTGATCACAATTTAGCAGAAATGGCAACGCATCTGCTAAACCGTATTTCTGATAAATATATCTACTAAATTGCTTAAATTCAGCAGCTAATTCCAGATACTGCTCACGAAATTTCGAATTCGCAACTGTTTCTGGTAATGTTATTTGTCGCTTGTCATCGTTAATGACCGCCGCAAAATGCTCGCGGCGACTTTCAGGAAGTCGATGGCGAACTTGTTGATGATAAGTAACTAGACTACACATCATACCAAAGGTTGTTCTTGCCTGTTCAGCTATACTGTCATGACCATATCCAAGCACTCTTTTAGCTATCTGTTTAGCTTTATCAGTCGCCTCTAATCCCCAATCAGCTAGAATTTCTGATGATGTTTTTATTTGCGTACTAGTTAATGCACCCAAGCCAACCTGTAGATCAAGATTGTTGAATTTATCTAATAGCACCATGTTATCATCACTTGAAATTCGGTCAAAATACTGCTGGTATAAATCTTCTAGTATTATTTGATAATCTTCGTATCCATCACTATTCTCTGCATCATTGTCTATAACATTACCTGCATAATCATAATTATTACACCTAGCATTATCGTCAATACTTGCTTTTGACAATAATCTGCTTATGCTTGCCGGTATATACATCTCTAGCTTTTTCTTGAATTCACAAAAAATCGGCGCATATTCTCTATCATCAATTAGCTGAAACAAGTCATATAGCTTATCACCCGACATTGTAATACATAGATTAGTAGTAGATGATAACGGCAAAATATAACGCGCATCCTCAATTGGTATTCCATGCTGATAGTTATCTAATTTCGGTCTGCCTTTAAATTCCCCTGGCTTCAATTCAGACATATCAGCATACAATTTATATGCCTGTTGTGTGAGTATCTTAGCCTGTTTATTATCTTCATCATCAGCATATATTGGTAATTGAAATGCATCATTATCCATTGTAACGTATCGTTGACTTTGCTGAATATACGACGCCTTTAGTTCACATAATAATGTGCTAGCTACTCGGTTAATTCCCTCTGCAACAAAAAAAACACTAGCTGTTCGCAAAGCTTCCTTACAGGCTTTTTCATCAAGCTGCTTAATCTGATTGCGATCAATCCATGCTGTTATCTGCTCTAGTCCTGTCTGCTCAAAGTTTGTGATGTTCACTAGCATCTTCCTCTCCGATTGTTACTATCTCTGTAAATAGCCACTGTAGCCGCTCTGATTGGTCAGTTAAATATAAATATCCTACAAGACATTCAAATGCTGTACTGTGGCGATATTCATTGACCGTTGCATTCTTAGCCGTTGTGTTAGACTTCGTGTTACGCCCTCGCATTACAATTTCACGCTCTTCTTCAGTTAATTTTTCTAATAAAACATGAAGAAAGTGAGCTTGCTTCGGAGCGCTAACATATTTAGTTGCTGCTTTATGCAATTGATTCACTTTAGCAATTTTCTTATTTAATAAATGTTGACGAACCATCACCTCAAACACAGCATCCCCAATATATGCTAGTGCAAGACTTGACAGTTCTTTATAGTTGGGTTTTTGCAACTTAATTCACCCGTTTCCAACGCATACCCTGAGGCGTATCTTCAAGAATTATCCCACGCTCTAGCAGCTGGTTTCTAATCTCATCTGCCTTTTGAAAATCCCGCGCTTTGCGAGCAAGTTGGCGTTCCTCAATTAACGCTTCTATTTCTTTTTCTAAAATATCGCCCTGCTGCTCTAGCTCAATACGGAATATTCTCATCAGCCCACTGATAGCTTCCATATACAAATTTAAAATTCTAGTATCGGTAACGCTGTTGCGCAAATAAATATTCGCTTCTCTTACAATATCAAAGACAACTCCCAATGCTTCACCTGTATTGAAATCATCATCCATTGCATTCTCAAAACGGGTAAGTTCCGCCGCCATCTTCTGTTCTAATTCCTGTAAATCATCATTTAGCGCGACAGCCATTTCGATACGATATTTCAGATTGTCATAGGTTGTCTGTATTCGTTCTAAGCCATTAGCAGCTTGTTCAAGCAGTTCCTCGCTAAAATTAATCGGGGTACGATAATGTGCCGATAACAAGAAGAAACGCAATGCTTCTGGCTGATGAGCTTTACGCAAATCATTTACAATCATCACGTTACCAAGCGATTTAGACATTTTCTTATTTTCAATATTAATATAGCCGTTATGAAGCCAATAGTTAGCGAATGGTTTCTGATTAAGCGCTTCACTTTGGGCAACCTCATTCTCATGATGCGGGAACACTAAATCTTGACCACCAGCATGAATATCAATAGTATCTCCTAGATACTTCTTCGCCATTGCTGAACACTCAATATGCCATCCAGGACGACCTCTACCCCAAGGGCTATCCCATGTAATTTCGTCACCCTTAGCCGCTTTCCATAGTGCAAAATCTAATGGATTTTTCTTACGCAAATCAATTTCAATACGTGCGCCAGCCTGTAATTCTTCTAAATCCTGTTGCGACAGTTTCCCATAGTTCTCAAATCCAACAGTATCAAAATATACATCCCCATCACGTTCATAGGCATACCCTTTGTCAACTAATTGTTCTACAAATGAAATTATTTCATTTATATGATCAGTTACACGCGGATGCATATTAGCACGCTTAATACCTAAGGCGTCAGCATCTGCAAAATAAGCCGCTATATATTTTTCAGCCAACTGCTCGACTGTAGTACCTTCTTCTTTGGCTTTGTTGATTAGCTTATCGTCCACATCAGTAAAATTCTGAACGTACGTAACCTGATAGCCACGATACTCAAGGTAACTGCGGACAATATCAAACATTGTAAAGGCTCTTGCATTCCCGATGTGAATGTAATTATAAACCGTCGGACCACATACATACATCGTTACCTTCCCAGGCTGTAATGTTTGAAACGGCTCTTTTTTACGGGTCAAGGTATTATAAACCTTAATCGTCATCCTGTTCTCGTCCTTTCAATTGCTCGATCTCTATTCTAAGTTCTGCCATCTGTCGTTGCATGTCGCACAGCATATTAGCAATCGGGTCCGGTAAATTATCGTGATCTAGCTTAGTACTAATTCTTTTGCCGTTACGCACAACAATCCTACCTGGTATTCCTACAACTGTTGAATCAGCCGGCACATCTCGCAACACTACTGAACCAGCACCAATCTTAGCATTTTCTCCAATTGTAATCGATCCCAGCACCTTAGCCCCGGTAGCGATTAATACTCCATCCTTAATAGTAGGGTGCCGCTTCCCCTTTTCTTTACCAGTACCACCTAGCGTTACGCCCTGATAAAGCGTTACGTCATCACCAATTTCTGTAGTTTCACCAATAACCACGCCCATGCCATGGTCAATGAATAATCTCTTCCCTATAGTTGCACCTGGGTGGATTTCGATACCAGTTATCCATCGGCTTATTTGTGATATAAATCGTGCCAATACAAACCATTTAGCTTTATATAAGCGATGGGTAATTCGATGAAACCATAGAGCATGTAATCCCGAATAACACGTCAGGACTTCTATAATACTTTTGGCAGCTGGATCTCTATCGAAAACCGCCCCAATATCTGATTTAATATTATCAAACAATTACCTCAACTCCCAAAATTGAAGCAAGTTCTTAATTCAGGTGAAAGCAATGCTTCTAATCTCGCAATAACTAGCTGTTTACCCAGTAACCATAATGATTGGTTAAGATCAGGCCCATGCACAACACCTGTTGCCGCAACCCTAACTGGCATAAATAATTGCTTACCCTTAAAGCCCGTTTCCTTCTGCACAGCTTTAAGCGCTGCTTGAATCGACTCAGGAGTATATTCATCTGCGTTGTTTAACTGTTTAATAAATTCTCTGAAAACAGGTGTTGCACTAGGCTCGGATAACACTTGTTTAGCTTCATCGTCATAGCTTATTGATTCCTCAAAAAATATTGTAACTAATTTAGGAAGTTCTGCTCCACTATTCATACGCTCAGTGTATAGTGCTACTAATGCTTTTATCCATTGTAGCTTTTCCTCGTCTATAACTTCACCTATATAACCTGCTTTTTGCAAATGTGGAATTGCTATTTCTGTAACAACATCTAAATCAGCTTGTTTCAAATAATGGTTATTCATCCAATTTAATTTGTCCGGATCAAATACTGCTGGGTTTTTAGCCACTCTATCAAGACTAAATTCTTGAGTCAATTCTTCTAAGCTAAATATTTCCCGTTCACCCTCAGGCGACCATCCTAATAACGCCAAAAAGTTATCTAATGCCGGCGCCAAAAAGCCTAATTCACGGTATTGTTCAACAAATTGAACGACTGACTCATCGCGTTTGCTCATTTTCTGACGATCTTTACCTAATATTAACGATACATGAGCGAATGTAGGCATCTCTAAACCTAACGCTTGATATATTAGAGCTTGGCGCGGTGTGTTTGATAAATGCTCCTCGCCACGAATGACGTCTGTAATGCCCATTAAATGGTCATCAATTGTTACAGCTAAGTTATACGTCGGCATCCCGTCAGATTTTACAATGACAAAATCGCCAATCCCATCACTTTCAAAGGTAACTCGACCACGAACCCGATCGTCAATTACAATCATTTCATTATCAGGAACACGAAAGCGAACTACTGGTTTACGACCATCAGCAACACATTTAGCTTCTTCATCTGCAGATAGCTTACGACATTTGCCAGAATATTTAGGGGTCAGCCCTAACGACATCATCGATTCTCTGTCTGCCTCTAATTCTTCTGGCGAGCAGTAGCAACGATACGCATGTCCTGCATCTATTAGTTTGTCTATATATGCCTGATACAACGATAACCGTTCAGAAGAACGATAAGGACCACTAGGACCACCAATCTCAGGTCCTTCATCCCAAATAATCCCTAGCCATTTAAGACTTTCTAGCATCTTAGCTTCTGCATTGTCAACATTGCGATTCAAATCCGTATCTTCAAAGCGCAATATAAATTTTCCACCATGCTTTTTGGCATATAAATAATTAAATAATGCCGATCTAGCGCCGCCTATATGTAAATGTCCCGTTGGACTTGGCGCAAACCTTACTCTTGTCTGTTTCATATGTTTTATCCTCCGTTACTATCTCTAAATCTTAATATACGCTAATCACGTAATTACAATTTAAAATGTACTTCGATTAATTATAATAATATATAACCTTAGAATTTACTTAAGTAATTAGTTTCTTCTTAGTAATACAACTACTTGTGCTGCAATTCCTTCTTGTCTTCCAGTAAAACCTAGTCGTTCAGTAGTTGTCGCTTTAACATTCACTTGCCCTAACTCGCTTTTACATGCCTCAGCAATAATGGTTCGCATTCGTTCAATATAAGGTGCCATCTTTGGCTGCTCTGCAATAATTACACAATCAATATTTCCCAAGAAATAACCCTGCTCCATAACAAGTCCCCATACATGATGTAATAGCTCTACACTAGATATGCCTTTATACTTAGGATCAGTATCTGGAAAATGTTTGCCAATATCACCTAACGCTAAAGCACCTAGCAACGCATCCATAATTGCATGCACTAATACATCCGCATCTGAATGACCTAATAAGCCATGAGTATAAGGGATATCTACTCCTCCAATAATAAGCTGCCTATCAACAGCAAATTGGTGTACATCAAAGCCAATCCCTATTCGCACATTTATTGCCTCCCCTTCAAAATCAACTCTGCTAGCTTCACATCTTCGGTAGTTGTTACTTTGATGTTCTCATAACTGCCAAGACTAATCGATACTGGTCTATTAGTCATTTCCATCAGCATTGAATCATCGGTCACTTTTGATAATTCATCCACGCTAAATAGCTCGGCAATCGCTTCCTCAAACCACTTCTTTTTAATAATCTGCGGCGTCTGGGCTGCCCACAATGTACTTCGAATTGGCGTAGATTGTATTAATTGTTCATCATTATCGACAATTTTGATTGTATCCTTTACTGGTACAGCTGCAATTGCTGCTCCCGTTGTCATTGCTTGTCTAATACATCTATCAATAATCTCTTGTGTGACTAACGGACGTGCCCCATCATGAATGAATAGATACTCAGCTTGCTCAGACACCACACGAAAACCATTTATTACACTATGGATCCGTTCCTTACCACCAACTATTATGTTTGTCACTTTCAATAGCTTATATTCGTCTGCCAATCGTCTTGCTTGTTCAATTTCACCATCACCGACTACCCAGATTACTTCGCTAATTAATTCATTGTTGCTAATAGTCTCAATCGTACGTACGACCATCGGTTTATCTAATAAATCTATGTATTGTTTATTATAACCTACTCCTAAACGTCGCCCCATTCCGGCAGCAGGAATAATGGCAGCTACAGTCACAGTTTCCCCTCCAATACACCTTATTTCTATGTTTTTATCTTCGGTTTCCCACAAAACTCTGAACTATTTTTTTCTTTATATTTTACATTATAGACGACAATATTTCAGCTTTATCTTTACACTTTTTAATTATCTTTACTTACGCACATTATACCATTACATAAAGATAGGCTTCTATAATTATAGAAGCCTATCTTTCATTTTTCAATTATCAAAATCTTATCAAGATTATATTTACTAATATCTTATACGTAACGTATCATAACATATTCTACTAAACATTATAAAGCTTTTTCAAGTAGCTTAGGTTTCGCGAAAATCATCCTTCCGGCCGACGTTTGCAATACGCTAGTAACTAGCACATCAATCTCGTTACCTATATACGGCCCTCCACCTTCAATGACAATCATAGTGCCGTCGTCTAAATAGGCAACACCTTGACCGTGTTCCTTACCGTCCTTAATAACTTGCGCTCTCATCTCTTCACCTGGCAGTACAACAGGTTTAACCGCATTCGCAAGGTCATTAATGTTAAGCACAGATACTCCTTGAAGCTCGCAAACCTTATTAAGATTAAAGTCATTAGTTACTACTTGCCCATCAATCAACTTAGCTAACTTAACTAACTTCGCATCAACTTCAGACGCATCTTCAAAATCGCCTTCCCAGATTTCTACCTTTATCTGCAGCTCTTTTTGAATTCTTTTGAGAATGTCTAATCCTCTTCTACCACGATTACGCTTTAGTGTGTCTGACGAATCGGCAATATGCTGTAGCTCTTGTAATACAAACTCAGGTATAATAATTGTTCCTTCTATAAATCCAGTATTACAGATATCAGCTATTCTACCATCAATAATTACACTCGTATCTAGTATTTTGCCTTTACATCCACTTGCTTCAGTTCGCTTATTCCCACGTTCCTTAAATGGTTTAAAGTGGAATATAGCAGTTAGCTCTTCTCGCTTTGAAATCATCACTTTGAATCCAATATACCCTAATACTATTGACAGAAAAATCGGTATAATTGGTCCAACAATTGGCAACCCGCTAACGGCAGGATGAATCAAATACGCCATCAAAAGTCCAGCAACCATTCCAATTGCACCCATCACAATCTCTGTCAATGGTGTCTTAGTAATAAAATCTTCAAACCATTTTATAAGTCCAATAACATAATCAATAAATCTAGAAGCTAGTAATAGTGCAAAAACCAAAGCACCTAGTGCCGCTCCAATATACTCCGGATAAGAAATCCCCCCTAAATTAAGTATAGAATCCAAAAAACTAAACATATTAGGTCCAAACCGATAACCTAGCGCTATTCCAAATATCACAAAGAAAAAGTATATAATTTTTTTCAATATCCATTCACCTCCTTTATTCATTATTTACCATCTAGGGGATTTCTATAAGTATGTATATTAGAAAAATACAATTAGAATTGGAAATTATAATAAACACAATTTCTATGACATAATAATACTACTTTAAAAGGATTATCTGAACTAAAATTGTGCTATTTATCTAAAATTACGCTTTTTATTTAAAATAATGTGCTATTTATCTAAAATAATGTGCTATTTATCTAAAATATATTATTTCATGCAACACAAAAATGCGTCATATAGACGCATTTTTGCTTTTGTCAATTAGTTCGTTAATAATACCTAACGCTTCTATTTCATCTATTTCTTTAACTAGGACAAATTCACTGACTAAAATCTGTTTAGCATTCTCTAACATCTTTCTTTCCCCTGTTGACAAGCCCTTCTCTCGTTCTCTAAGCATTAAGCTTCTAACGACTTCAGCAACCTTAAAAATATCTCCACTCTTAACCTTATCCATATTCGCCCTATATCGCTGATTCCAGTTAACAGCTAAATCTGCATCTTCCACACACATATTATCCATTACACTGTCAATCAAGCTATCGTCAACGACATCCCTGAGGCCAATATTCTGAACGTTGTTAATCGGGATCATTACCTTCATGTCCCCTACAGGCATTCTCATAACGTAATACTTCCGTATCTCGCCAAGAATTTCTTTTTCCTCAATGGACTCAATGACTCCAGCACCATACATGGGATATACGACTTTATCACCGACATTAAACATATGACACCTCCAACGAGTAATCCATAATAAGGTTATCATAAAAACATAAAAAAGTCAAAAGTGAAATATATTAGCATATTTATACTATGCACGTCAACATATAAAATACCCATTTTCTTAAAATTTATGTATATTTACGTTGTTTTTCTTACTTACACTCTATTATATGTCCTTAGGCTTTCTTTTTCTGAAAAAGCGCCGATAGGTACGACCCTTCTTCCTAAAGCCGTAGAGAGCGTATAACGCCAATGGTAAGAACAGTAATTTATTAACCTGTCCAGGGTAATAAATAGCCACAACTAATATTGCAGCTATTACAAACGCCGAGATGTAATAGACAAACTTCGGAATTCCCAAAGTCTTAAAACTTGGATATTTAATATCACTAACCATTAAAAAACTCAACCCTAACATCCCAATTATTAGAAT
>Ga0265293_10011859_pt1 | contig 11715 bp, 3 predicted proteins | sample Munlanlewell138R_FD_192505 | JGI IMG/M metagenome (GOLD analysis project Ga0265293, IMG submission 192505) | Leachate microbial communities from a municipal landfill in Southern Ontario, Canada - Leachate well 138R | ecosystem: Engineered > Solid waste > Landfill > Unclassified | place: Canada... | reverse complement strand
TATTAAGAATATCATAATTTGTAGTCAAGTTGTGTTGGTTGGTTTATATGGTTAACTTTTTGGAATAATTGGAGTTTTTATCATGGAAATGTTAACAAAAGGTCATAGATCTCAACCTTTTAGGTCTTTTAATTCCAAAAAAAATATCTTTAGTTCTTCTTCATTCTTCTACTGACAGGTATAGGTGTATCCCGTTTCTTCGAAAGCAATAAAAAAACACCCAATGCCAAATCAAGTCCTATCAAAGCCTGAGGGTTTAAATTTTTGTCAAATTTAAGTGCATGATGGTTGCATTATTATATTAATATATCTTAATTACAGATTAAGAGGTGATTTTATATTTCTTAACAAAAATTATGGATATGTAGTCTTTGTAGAACTTACCATAAGCTTGAAATTAACAAATTTTTAAAAAATGCCTGCAGACATAAAAATTTTTAATTTAGTACGGATTTAATAATACACTTTCTTGTATATGCAAGGCTTCTATTCCCCAATTCAAAAAGAGCCTTTGTCTTAATTAAGGAAAGATTCTTTGATGATTTTAAATTCTCTCTTGATGATGTATATAATGCGCTTATACATCTTGATGAAATAGAGGTAGCATTGCAGCAACATCTTCATGAAAAATTAAGGAAGAGTATAGTTAAGAAAATAAATCTTGTTTATTATCTACTACAAATTATTGCTTTAATATTAAACAAGACTATTTATATAAAAAATACCCTTCAATGGACACATAAATATATCTATTTCTCCCGCATATGCAAAAACAGAAATAAGTATAAAATACCGACAAAAAAACCCATTAAGAAAGTTTTATTGCTTGCTTTCCTACGGGTTTTTAATAAAAGTTTTTCTTTAAAATAATTAACCTTCAGTTTACCTAAATTCAAATACCAATTCTAAAGATAAATTATCATTTATACATCGCCAAGCACGATTCATTATTCTTCAACAAATCGCATTAATACTAATGCAACCTGAGATCGGCTTGCAATGCCATTAGGTTCAAGAGTTATCATTGTTGTACCTGAAATAATTTTTTTTCCCACAGCCCACTGTATGCTAGCTAGTGCCCACCCAGAAACATCTTGTGCATCATCGAAACCTGATAAATTATCTGCCGTAATCACATCGTATCCCTTAAACTCAGCATAACGATATAAAATAGTAGCCAATTGCTCTCGTGTAATGCTATCATTGGGACCAAATGATCCATCTCCGTATCCGGATACTATCTTATTTATTCTAGCCCAAGTAACCGCTTTAGCATGCCAATCTCCTTTGGTCACATCTTTAAAAATATCAGTTGCTTCTATCTCCGATTCTCCTTCCAAACGCCACAAAACAGTCACCAACATAGCACGACTCATAGCAACATTCGGTTCAAATGTTGTATCAGTGGTACCAACGAATAAACCTTTTTTAAGTGCAAAGTCAACGGCTTCATAATACCAAGCATTTTTATCTACATCTAAATAACGAACACTTGAACTTTTCGTCGTAATCGGTTTTTTATAGTCCACCATATAGATTGAAAGATGTTTTGTAGTAAAATAAGCCATCTTTCTTTCTGGGTCATATTTGGCTTCCATATTTACAAGCTCACCATTATCGTTTACATAATAGATTACCACGCCGTCAGGTGATTGGTCCGGTTGAAGAGTATAAGGCAGGTAAATAGTAACTTGACCATTAAACTCCGTCACTGCACGACCACCTGTCGATACATTTATATTATAAACATGTGCATTTTTAACAACTTCTTTTTGGGCTGCAGTAAGCACAGTAGCTTCCTCAAGAGTTATTTCCACTCCCTCAGTACCGGCAGCCTCAGTAACAGTATTTAAGGCAACAGCATCAAACTCAATTTCTCCTTTAGCCAAAGGAATCTTTACGCTTTCCACTACCTTTTCCCCAGTCTGAGTAATCTCATTAATAATCTGTAAGGTTTCAGTAGGAATGTTCAATGTACTAATTTTTTGAGTGTCTTCTCCAAAATTTAGTGTAACGCTTCCAGCAATCTTTTTCTCTATTAATAGCTTATCAAAATCTTTTTTTTCTATCGACAAGGTTGCTTTAGTACCTTCGATGGCTACAGGCACATCAATTACAGGCTCGTTCACTTCAGACCCTTTGGGTAATGTATCGCTTCCGGGTGATGTTCTCCCTCCGGGTGATGTTCCTCCTCCGGGTGATGTGCCACCTCCAGGAGATGTACTCCCACCTGCTCCCTTTTCCCACTGGCCGGTAAAGGTTACCGCATGATCAGGCATGGTATAAGTATCACCGGCTTTATAAGTCTTTGTGCCGTCATTCCAGCCGGTGAAGTTATAGCCACTACGTCCGAAAGTATTAATGGGAAGGATAAATTTTTCTCCTTCTTCTTTACCGCCTACTGAGGGCGCAGTACCTGTCCCCCCGGTACCGCCTTTAAAGGTTACAGCATAATAAACCGGACCAAGACCTGTAATTGTAACTTCAATATCGTTGCCTGTTGTCGTATATGTATCCCCGGTTATTGTGTTCACTTTATAGTTCCTACTAATTATAGAACCGCCTTGGATTGGTTTTAAAGCTTTCAGTTTAAAAGTTGCAATCACTAGGCTATCTGGTGTTTCAATACCCTCTGCCTTCATGACTACTCGGCTAAGAATGATCCGTTGCCGGACCCTGTCACCCATAGTCCTGACATTAAAACTGTAATCATCGGCTACTGATTTATTGTTTTCCAAAAGGGTAAGATAACTGCTGTCAAAGATTATTTCATCTTGCATAGAGTGCATCATATAGCTACCACTTTTTTCCCCATCAGTCCGTTCCAAAATAACTTTCAAGCTTATTATATCTCCTACCTCAATACTAGCTCTTGAACCACCGTTAACAGTTAGTTCAAAATTATAGCTACGAGAGCTATCCTCTGCTGATACTGTCGAATATAGAAGAGTTAGGCAAAAAATCAGGCTCAATAAAATAAAGATACCCCTTTTTACAATTGTTTCCATATTCCTTCCTCCCTCCTGTCCTGTATAATATATTAGCTATTAAAATTCCGGAAGCAAGAGCATCATGTGCTATTGCTTCCGGTTTACTATATTGATAAAGCTATATCTACTCTACTCCCCAAATCTTATTCAAAATGGCTTGAGCATCAGAACTGTCAACTTTCTCATCGCCATTCACATCAGCTTCCAATCGCATTTGCATACTTACTTTTAAAAACTCGGAATCATCAGCATGGAGCTCACTGTTATACAGTGCATAAGTAAGCACGGCATCAGTAGAGTTGAGCTCTCCATCCCGGATTACATCGCCATCGTAGGCCAGTTCAATGCAGGTGTCACCAGCCACAATCTTTATGTCAGTAAGGGCATCGACCTCCCCTATACTACCAGATACCACATAGAGATAGACATGCTTATCGTTTTTACTGTATTTACTGGAGTAGAACATGGCATTACCGTTGTACTTATAGGCACTATCATTTAGCTTATTATCCACAGTCAGCTTCAGAAGCTTAAAACCAGTTGGTAGGGAGTTAAAGTCGTCAAATTCAATGAATTCCACCTCTCCGCCAACAATATAATTTACAAAAACTTTAATATTGCCAGTGATCTCATCACCCGATATCGTATATTTACCCGCTCCGTCAGCAGTCAGAATCCCAGCTGTACCTTCACCAACAGTATAACTTACCTTATCCAACTGATAGCCTAGGGGAGTCTTTTCAACATTCACAGTAAATACCACATCCGTACCGTAAGTGGCTTTGCCGTCTTCAACACCGGTAAAAACTTCTACGCTATCCGGCAAATCCACATCACAGCTGTTGGCAAAAGCCGTGGCCGTATATTCTGCATTGGCGGTAAAAGCCTTAGCCTTGATGTTAGCAAAATCGACATTACCGCCAGTCTCAGGTTTCCAAGCCGGGGTATCAAGGGTATAGTGTTCTGATGCTGTCAGGATAGGTTCAGTGAATTCTAGATGGTAGCTATCATCAGTCCACAGTCCAACATTATTATATCTTACATAAGCTTTAGCCTCATTAGGCACCATGGTAACATTGTCACCAGCCTTAAAGGTCACGGTGATATTCCAAAGCTTTAATGTAACATTTTCTCCCTTTTCAACCAGTATGCTTTGGACAGCACCCTGTTGGTCAACCACCGGACCATCTTTAATACTGAAAGTTGTTTCCCCGTTGGTAATACCTCTTTTTACCTCGAATTTCAAAGTTGCCAGTTTAAAGCCATCGCCCGTAATAGCGTAACCATCTACCTTGGCACCAGTCAATTTTAGGGTGGTAATAGTACCCTCTGTACTGGAAGTGACACCAAAGTTGGATGCAAGAACGGAGCTATCTTTATATTCCACTTGAGTATTATCATAGGTTACTTCGACAGTGGCTCCGTAAAAATCTTCGTTATGCTCAGAGGTAATAATCACATCCACATTAATATCATCGCTAGGATTCTTATTGTCCGCCTCCGTTACAAGGGAGACAGTATAGTCCTCTTCCGGCCCACGAGTTTCAAATACTGCCGTATAAGTAATATCGTCTTCGGCAATTGCTAAAGACTGACCATCGGGATAAGTGTTTTCCCCATCACTCCATCCCTTGAAATTATATTTAATGTCATTTTCCGATTCCTTTCTGGGTTCATCGTAAGGGTAGTAGATAGGATCACCTTTAACAAATAAATCAATTACATCTTCTTCGCCTTCAATTTCCCAAGTAATATCAACAGTCTTGCCAAAGTGATAAAAACCGGTTCGGTTTTGGTTTTCGATGATTTCTTCATCTGGGAAATTTTCAGGCAGGTCCTGCTCACGAAGAGGCACTGTGGAGAAATTGTAGCCTGCATCGCTAGTCCAAGAACTATCGCCCAATGCCACAATCAAACCGTTTTCGCCTAAAGTTTTGAAATAACCGCCCGATATATCTTCGATATGGGCTTCGTGACTATTTGTTTCACCGTCCACATAAATTGCTACCCCTTCGCCAAAAAATACACCTCCGGAAACACTCTCAATGGAATTATTTTTGACCCTAAGCCCGGCAACTTTACCTATAAATGTGCCTCCGCTGATGTTTTCTACAACCGAATCTTCACCGGAAATGTTTATTGCTGATTGGTTTTTGCTGATAAAAGTTCCACCGCTTATTTCCCCTATGGTACTACCATAAGTGCTATTGTTCAAACAACTCAATGTGCTACTGTTCGCATTGTTTATAAAAATCCCGCCGCTGATTGTATTTATGATAGCACGCTGGTATGAATATGCTGAACCGTTAACAAAAGGACTGTAACTTTCACTGTAGAAAAGACCGCCACTGACTGTGTCGATGGTTCCCACATTATCTACACCATAATAAGCAGAACCTGCGAAAAAGTCACCTCCGCTAATCTCCCCTATGTATCCTCCTTCATTATACAAAGCCCGATATTGATCGCTTTTGAAAGTACCTCCACTGATTAAATTGGTATTTCCAACATTAGTATAGGCATTATAATAACCGACATGAAAATTCCCGCCTCTTACTTCACCAACTGTACCATAGTTATAAATCGCCTGATCCCATGCTTTGAATTCGCCGTCAAGGATCAGATCAATCTTTCCACTGCTCCCAACATTAACTGCATCATATACTCCTTCAATATAGCCCCCATCGATGGTGCCTACGGAACCGTCTATCTTCATAGCGCGGGCAAAGTCATCATCTTCCGGTGCATTGATAATCGTGTTATTTTGAACTGTATCAACGGTTCCGTATCGGGAAATTAATACTCCGCCATAGATTGTACAATTTTTTAGCAAGTTGAGACTTCCTTTATCATTATAGGTTCCCACTACAATTGAATTAGCATTTTTTACATCATAGCCATTGATTATACAATCCTCCACTGTATCCACAGCCCCGGCACCAAAATTTAACGCGACCTTATTGTTATTAGATATGCCACCTATTGTACTGGCCGTGAACTCACAATTACTCATAACACCATAGGTTCCACTGCCTTTGCCCGCATAGAAGCTTCCATCACGGACTCCGTCATAAAAATTGCTTACTATAATATTGTCTATGTTAAGAGTACCTGAGTTGATCAGAAATCTTGTATAACGATTTCCTGTTGTATGGGTAAATGCTCCGCCGCCATTCGTTGAGTTGTCGACGATATTCAGTTTTCCTTCTGTCTGTACTTCCACGGTAGCGCTCTCTACGCTATCACCAACGGGTTTATTTTGATGGTCTACAGAACATCCGGCTAAAGCGGAGGCAATAGTATAACCGTTCATATCCAAAGTGATTTCTGACCCATTAGGAATGACGATTCGATCACTCACATCCTCAATCATGGTATTGGCAAGCATGGTTATGGTAGCGGGTTGTTCGGCTCCAATCGTCGCCGCCAATGCCTCTCCAAGGGTTTCATACATCTTATCATCTACTTCGGCTACATTCTGCCCGGTAACATTTATTTTGCCAACTACAAAATTATCTTCACTAGCAAAAATCTCCGTACCCATCTCTCCTTCTGAACTTGCCCACCCTGCGCTAGAAAGAGCAAGATTAATTGGATAGGTACCAGACATAGCATATTCACTCACAGAAAAGTTTAACATAAAAATTTCCCCATCAGGAAAAGCAGCCTCATTCCAGTCGAATTGTATTATTCCTGCATTTACATTTGGCTCAAGAAACCCTGCTATACCTTCAGCTAACGAAATATCTGTGAGGATCAGCATCGAGGCATCATAATCTAACTGTAACCCAATACCTGTAAAGTATGGACAGTCAACAACCGATATGGGAATCACTACATCTGTATCGCCTGACCCAGCATTTGCACTGCCTACTGTAAAGACTGCATTTGTTGTTATCCCTTCTGCGTATAAGTAGGCAGAAAAGCTAAATAGTAAGATAAAAGCAACGAGAATACTGATCCTTTTGCATTTTAATCGTTTCATTTTTACCCCCTCCATTGTTTTTTGCTTGACTCATTTCATATAAAAGAAACTTCTAAAGTCAGTAAATTGTTTTCTCTGCCATATTGATTAATTAAATATATACAAACCTGCGAGGACTTTTCTTAATAAAACTAAATCCATATTAGTAATTCCGTTATCCATATTTATATCTGCTGATAGGGATTGAAAACCTTCAGGTTCGAATGTTTTTGCTAGTATTTTTCTCAACAGTACAAGGTCCATGTTTGTCTTGGCATTATCAAGATTTACATCCCCTAGTTTGCAGGAAATTATAATAACCGACACATCATCATGTACATCGTTGATGTTATAGTTGCCTTGGCCATCGGGCATCAGTACGACTGGCTCACTGCTGCCCATCACATATGTCACTTGGTAAACAAAGCCTTTGCCTGCAGTCGCTGTTGCATCAACGGTAAATATAATATCACCGCCCTCATATATCTCATCATCAAGTTGCCCATCGCTTACTATCGTCCTGCTATCGTCACTGTTACTGTAAATGGTTTGATTATTTACATAGATATTATGGTAAATCTCACCTTCACTGGACCATGACCCATTTCGTTCTTCATTTAGTTCAACGCTTGCCATAATCCAATTATGATATTTCCCGTCCACAACAGGACCTTCCCCATCCCATTCCGACCAAGTTGTATTCACAGCATAGGTCATAGAATAACTGTCTATTTGCCATTGTGTATCATTATAAGACTTATATACTCTGTCGGGATATAAGCGCTTCAGGTTGTAAACCTCTTTGTTTTGATCATAAATATAGGCTCTGGCAGGTAAATCAAATAAAGATGTGTTCGCATCATATTCACCTATAGCGCCATCCTGAACATTATTGCTGTTAACCTGAGCTCCATCAGCGATACTGATGGTTGCAGGATTGTTTATGCCCATTGCGGTTTGTACGATGCCGCCAAAAATTGCCCCATCTGCAATGTTTAAGGTACCGTTTACCAATATTTGCCCAGAGGCACTGAAACCAGCATCTTGCAGAGTCTCCGTGGTGGGATAAAACTTACCGCTCATATCCGATTGAATGAGGCCGTCCAAGATAAATAGGGTAGCATTAACAAATAGACTGGCATCACTGTCTACCCGTAAAATTGCTCCGGGCATGAATTTGATTCTACCATTATAATCATAGTCTCCATTTTGAAGCACTATATTCCAATTATAGGGGATGGGAAACTCAACTTCAGCAGTAGATATAGCAACACCTAGGATCGGCATGGATAAATACTCCAATGTCATCCCACCGCTGAAAGTATAGGTCATCTTGCCAATATCCGTATTGGTCGTGATGTGTTTTGTTTCATCATAATTACGAGTTACACTAGCATCATTAGCTAATTTATACATGCCACTTTCGCCAATAAATTCGATATCGACCTTGTTATATTTGCTAGATGCCCATAAATTGCACCGGCCATAAAGCACAGCTCCGTAATTAATGATAAATTCGTTTTGTATATTCTGCATGGCATATTGTTTAAAAGGTGATTGATCATCAAAATATAGTTCGGCTGTATTCCAACCACCGGCAAAATCGTAAACAATAAAAGGTTCATACACAGCTGCCCCATTTTCGGCTATAACGGTACCGCCACCGACAATAAAGCCCCAGCAGTCTAAAGTCCCCTCGTCCGTAACAATGATTTCGCCATTATTGATGATTTTACCGTGCCAACCGGAGGTATGGCCGTTATAATATTGCCCGGGATAGCTTATCACGCCACCTATATTTAATATACCATCGATAATTAGCTTGACACCTTCATCAATAGTCAAGGTTCGATAGGTTTTATCTGGTGTGGCAATAGTCTTAGAGGCCTGACAGTAATCGCCAACAGTTGTCACACCATCGGCATAACCACTAGTCACAAATTCATCGCTAAAAGGGATATACAGCTTAACATCAGAAGGGATGGTTAAATTTTCTGTTAATCTATAATCATCAAGTAGAATAACGGTATCTCCTGTATCCGCATCCGCTAAAGCCTTCGCCAGACCACCGTCCGCTTCTGAATAAAACTTTTCGTCATTAATGTTGGCTACATAATCTTCAGCAAACGGGGCATTGGGTGCCGCAAAGAGCATATAACCTGTGGAATCATCCTCTTCCTCCTCAGGTTCGCCGGCATCTGCCTCAGAGCCAATTTCGCCAGGCAAATCATCATCTTCTGGCTCATCATCAATAGAAGGGTCTTCGTCTATGTCATCAGGAAAAGGGTCAGTCTCTGTGTATATATCATCGTTAGAATCTGCATCGACTGGGTGTTCCCCTTCCGCCGGGTCATCAATATCAGGATCGCTGTCTTCAGGTTCACCCACCTCGGAAGTGCCATTATCCTCTGTTAGGTCTATTTCCTCCTCACCAAAAACATCGTCTTCCGTTGTTTGTTCCTCATAGATAGTCTCCTCTTCATCAACTACAGGCAAAGTATCCCCTTCAGCAGAAACCGCCATCGGGGAGGAAAGCAAGATGACGATAAGTAATGGTAAAACAATTTTGCAATATCGCTTTATAGAATATAGATAATTTTCTATGGAAATCACCTCCTTGTTAAAGTCTTTTCTATTTATTAGGGAAAATGGGACTGAATAATCAATCCCTCTCCCCCCCATTTCATCTATTGAATACAACCGACAACAACTATTCTGTCAGCTAGCATTGTCTAGTCATCTTCTTTCGTTACGTTTTTAAATGTAGCTACGAGGCCTTCAAGGGTGAACGTTACGCCGTTTTGATTTGTAACAGTCATAATGAAGTGGGCTGTAACTTCTTCGTCATCTTCTAAAAATGCTTCTACTTTTTCTTTGAGACTATTACCGTCACCTACTTCAAACACTGCCTTTGCCAATTCTACTATTTGATCCTCATAATTATCTTTATCCAGTTCGATTGTTCGCCCATGCATGCCAATCTTTACTTCACTGGCATCCCCATAATTTTCGTCAAATACTGCTTCAAGAAACTTTCCAGCAGCTGATTGAACATCTGAAATAATCTGCAATAGATCTTTTGGATAGTCATAACTACTAAAATCAAACCATATATCTAAACTTTCACCATCAAAGCTGTAGGTATAGATCTTACTTTCCGGATCATACAATGTAGCCGCTTCTAGGAATGCTTCCTTGGCTACCTCTTTGGTATCATTTGTGAATGTAGCTGTGAGGCCGTCAAGTGTAAAGGTTACGCCTTCTTGGTTTGTTACAGCCATGGTGAAGTCGGCTGTGACTTTTTCACCATTTTCTACAAATGCTTCTACTTTTTCTTTGAGACTAGTACCGTCACCTACTTTAAATACTGCCTTTGCCAATTCTACAATCTTTTCCATATAATTATTATTATCTAGTTCGATCGTTTGGTCATTCATGTCAATCTTTACTTCACTGGCATTTCCATAATCATCAGCAAATACCGCTTCAAGGAATTCACCAGCGGCTGTTTGGACATCTGAAATAATCTGCAGTAAATCACTGGGATAAATGTAGCTACTAAAATCAAACCCTATATCTAAATTTTCACCATCAAAACTGTAGGTATAGATCTTACTTTCCGGATCATACAATGTAGCTGCTTCTATGAAGGTTTCTTCAGCAGCTTGTTCTTTAGTAATTACCGTAACATCACAACTATCATACTTACTCTTATCAAAATCTGACGTCGCTGTAATAGTCGTCTCGCCTGCAGCTACAGCTGTTACATCACCATCCTTATCTACTATTGCTACATTTTCATTATCTGAACTCCATGTAACAGCCTTACTAGCCCCACCAGTAGTTGTTACATCAACCCCTAACTGTCTTGTATTTCCAACTGTCAATGTTACCGTTTTCGGACTAACACTAATAGCACTTACTTTTGATGTGTCATCTCTATCGTCTCTATCCGACCTAGATGGTCCTGATGGGGTTGTTGCTGCAGGTGTAGGCGTTTCCTTCTTAGGTACATCTACCTTTACACCCGGTGCCGCTTCTACTTTTGTCACTGGCGCATCTATCTTAGTTCCTTCTGTATTTACTTTGGCTGTTTCTATTTTGCCCGCACCTGTTACTGTTGTTGGGACATTGGTTGTTAGTGTTCCTACTTTTGAATCTTTTGCCAAATCTACTTCTACATCTTTTGCTCCTTCAGCAATTGTAAGATTTTCTATTGTTCCACCGGATGCTTGTATTTGTACTCCTTCAGCTTGTATTTCTATATTTTCAAAATTTCCTATAAGTTCTATTAATGTATCACCCTCAAGGCCTTCCGCTATTGTCACATAGCCAAAGCCTTCCCCGGTAACATTATCGGTTTCCAATCTAGCACCTGATTGTACTTCCGTTTCATCTATCGTTGTATTTCCTTTTACTAATACTCTAATTTTACCGTCTACTTTTACAATTATTATTTTTGTAAATTCACAGTTTTCGATTACTATACTATTTTCTCCGCCGCCTTTTACTATAGTCTCGCCTTTGACTTTCACATTGTAAAGGCGTACGTCTCCGTCTCCTATTCCCTCTCCAAGTATTAAATCTCCTGTTATTTCCGTATCCATTAAGGTTATATCTTTATTGTCAATTTTTACATTACCGTCTATTATGCCGCCTCTGAATATACCGGATTTGGTATAAAGTTTCTTTATACCTTTTGTATAACTTTTTGCAACTGCAATTGCCATATCAGCCCTTGTGAGGTTTTCCGCAGGTTCA
>Ga0265293_10011858_pt1 | contig 11715 bp, 16 predicted proteins | sample Munlanlewell138R_FD_192505 | JGI IMG/M metagenome (GOLD analysis project Ga0265293, IMG submission 192505) | Leachate microbial communities from a municipal landfill in Southern Ontario, Canada - Leachate well 138R | ecosystem: Engineered > Solid waste > Landfill > Unclassified | place: Canada... | reverse complement strand
ATTAGATCGCCATGAAATATCCGGGACGTTCCCCGGTGATATCGGAGGTGCCGGGACTCTTTCCCTGCCATATCCAACAGGGTTTACAAGAGATAATACTCGGGTTATCAGCGTGCGGGCTCAAAATTCTGTAAACACCGTTTTCACAGGCGGATTACATGTCCGGGTAACTCTCGGCCCGGACACTTTAATTCTCATTGTGAGTAACCAGGGTAATCCGGTCACTTTTAACAATCAACCATACAAGATACTCATAGAGAGGTTGTGATGATAACGGTATTACAAATACACATCGGCGATACTTCTGAGCGAGAACAATACATGAAAACAGTACGAGATTTCGCGGAACGGAACGGCCATGACTATAAATTGATTGATACAATACCTGCAGATTTGAAACATTTACACGTCAGAAATGCATCGGACCATCTGAGAATGAGAGTGCTGTCTACAGAACCATATCATTTTTACCTGGATTCAGATGTAGAAATTATCGCTGAGAAAATAGCATTCGCTAAGCAGCCTCAATTTTATCTGCACATCGACAACGCAATGTACAACGGCGCTAATCTGGATTTGTTCGCCCGGATTCACAAAAAGATGATCGATAAAAAGGGTGTACCGATCGCAGAGGAAGGGCTTATTTATTCGGCATTTGCTGCATGTGTGCAGGAGGATTATACAGAGTATTTGCGCAATGGCGGCGCCGCTGAATTCACGTATTGGAAAAATGAAATATCCGAGTACCGAAAATGGGTGCAGCCGCGAGCGGCATTGATTCATCACGGATTAACAATGAACAGGAGGTAAGTATGTTTGATGCAAAAAAAAAGATGGAAGAGCTGCAGAAACAGCGCGATGAAAACATGCAGATCATCGCAAAGCTGCAGGAAAATTTGAGAAACGCACTGAGAAGCCAAGACAGGATTGAAGGTGCGCTGTGGTTGGCACAAGAGGTCATGACAGAAGAAGAGAGCAAAGAGCCAGAGGAAGCAGGAGAGGAAGTGGAATAAGTAGCTTGCTTGATCATAAAAGCTTGGATGAATGCGTAATTTAGAAAGGAGATGATTATAAATGTTGTGATAAATATACTAAATGAGGGTTTGAGAAATAGAATCGTAGGAACTACGAGGATAGCTTAGGTAAACTTGTTCCGTTAGGAATATTGACTATAGGAAGCCGATAAGTCTTTAGCTTATCGGTAGTTCACTGCAATAATATCTAAATCTGGTGGTGGAACTGGTGAAGTTTCTATAACGATTGTGAAAGAAGAATATGAAACAGGAAATATTATTTATTCTGATAGGATTATTAGGACTAGGTTTGGTGCTGGTGAAGGAATAGTTAATATGTTATCATTGGTACCAATATCGTTAAATAGGGGTGATGAAATATCTATATCGGTTCGTAAATCAGTACCACAAGATATATTTACATTAAATATTGGATCGACAATATCAATTGTAGAATTGTAACTTATATAAATAAAGATGTGATATTATTTATAATAAAAATAGGATGTTTCAAAAATGGATAAAATAGACATATTAAGAGAAGATATATTGTCTGATATTAAAAAAGAATTGAGAGATAAGAAAGAGAAAATTCATTCAGATGATGTTGAATTAAGACATAAATCACATATAAATCCTGATATTAAATCTACTAATTCTAATTATAATAATGGTAAACAAAATATTGATACTAAATTTATAAATGGTTTGATATCATATATAGATTCATTATTTCCAAATTCATCTACAATGGTTTCTAAAATCAATACTGAATTAAATAAAAGAATAAAAGACGATAAAGAAAAAAAGAAGGTTCAGAAAAGAGTAAGAGATACTGTATATAAAGAATGGATGAAATTTTTAGATAATTTAGATAAAAGAGTTAGTAAAGTTCAGATAACAAGTATAAATTTAAGAGATAATGATGAACATAGAGCATAAAGAAAATATTGATAATATTTTATCTTTTATTTTTATAAAGAGATTAGTTACTCCTATTGTTAAAACAAAAGCATATAGGATGAGATTGGTTAATGGTGCTGGTAAGATATTAAAGAAGCCTGAAACAATATCAGAAAGAATGGCATTAACAACATTAGATAAAATTATTTTTAAATTAAAAAGGTTGTTAGGTACTAAGTTAATTAACTTAAATAGTTTTTTATATTTAACAACATTAGGTAATGATTTTTATAATAAGATAGTTGTAAGAGGAACGGTAAATCAGAGAGCAGAGATACTAAGAATTATTAAAGATGTTGATAAAATAGTAGAAAAATATGATATGGATTTTGATGAAGTAATGCAAGAAATGATAATAGAAAAGATAAGAACTTCTGATTATCTACAGGATTAAAAAGGAGATACTAATGAGTTTTAAAAATTTTTTAGATTTAAATTCGGTCGATGAAAAGATTCAAGTATTTAAAGAAAAACTATTATATGATAAAGAGTTTAGTAATTCTTTTTTAGAATTAACATCTGTTATGGATGAAGAAACACAATCTAAATTATTTGAGGATGTTATAGATAGCACTATAAATATACTAAGAAGTAATTTAAAGAAATATAAGGGGGGAATGAAATGTCTGAACAACAATTAATAAATTTAGAAAAACAAATAAATGATATTGATTCTCAAATTTTGGCATTGAGAGATAGAAAACAACAGTTAATGGATCAGAAACAAAGATTATCGGAAGATAGTGATTATAGTAAAGAACATAAAAAGCATAAAAAAGAAAAGAAGAAATATAAGAAAGAAGAGGGTTCGGGTGGTGTAGCTACATCTTCTCCTGCAATAACAACAGCAACTGCTGGAGATATTGCTACAATTGGTGGTTCTGGTGCTTATGCTCCTAAGATTGGTATGTTTAGAAGAGATGATAAAAAGAAAAAGGATTATAAATATAATAATTCTGTTACAAAGTATATTGATAAATTATAATTAGTTGTTTTGGCCTTGGAGAATAATATAAATGGGACTTTTTGATATAATAGGGTTTAATAGATTTTCTGAACATTTCAGAAAGTCTAGAGTTAATATTGAAGATATCGAGAATCAAATAAGAGATAATAGTGTTGGGTTATCTCAAGAGGAGATACTATTTGGTAATTCACGTAATACCGATATATATGGTACTGCTGGAGGTATGTCATCTATTCCGGTTGAGTTCGAACAATATTTTTATAATAAGGCATCTAGAATTGCAAAATATAGAGAGATGTCTAGGTTTCCTGAGATTGCAGATGCTTTAGATAATATATGTGATGATGCTATTTTAGAAGATGATAAAGGTTATATGATCCAATTATCATTGAAAAGAGAAATTCCCGAACATATAGAGGATGAATTAAGAAAAAAATGGAAATATTTGGTTTATGATGTATTTAACTTTAATCAATTTGCTTGGGATTTGTTTAGAAAATGGTTAGTAGATGGTGAGATTTATATAGAGTTGATTCTTGATGATGAAGGAGAGACTATAATAGGATATAAATGTTTGCCTCCTCACACAATGAGTCCTATATATGATGGAGATACGGTAAAGGGATATATTCAAACACTTAATTATACTAATGCAAATACTTCTACATTCCAAGATTATAGTTATATGGGTTTGAATAAAGGAGAAGCTATTGAGATTGAGTTTGATAAAGATCAAATTATACATGTAACATATGGGGATATGGGGACGACTAGATTAGATTCGATAGGGTTTTTAGAATCTACTATAAGAACATATAACCAATTAAAGAATCTTGAAGATGCTTCTGTTATATATAGATTAGTTAGAGCTCCTGAAAGAAGAATATGGAATGTTCAAGTAGGTAGAATGACTAAACCTAAAGCTGAAGAATATATCAAGAAGTTAATGCAAACATATAGAAAACAGATTACATATGATTCTTCTGATGGTTCTATGAATTCGTTTGAAAACATACAAGCAATGACTCACGATTATTGGTTTGCTAAGAATGATGATGAAAAAGGAACTACAGTAGAAACATTACCTGGTGGTGCTAATTTAGGTGAAATGGAAGACGTTAATTATTTCTTGAAAAAATTATATACGACTCTTAAATTGCCATCTTCGAGATGGAAAAATGCACAATCCGAAGGAGCAGGAAATCAATATTCTATAGGTAAATCTGGAGAGGTAACACAAGAAGAAATAAGATTTTCTAGATTTATTGAAAGATTACAGAATAAATTTCAGTATGTTATATTAGATGCGTATATAGTATTATTAAGATTATCAGGAATAGATGAAAGATATATAGACCCTTCATTGTTTGATATTAAATTTACAAAATCTAATTTATTTAAAGAATATAAGGAATTAGAATTATTAACAGAAAAATTTACATTACTTGGTTCTATTGATGCTTATATTTATAAACACGAAGAGAATGAACACGGTTATTTTGATCCAGATTTTGTTTTATTAAATTGGTTTAATATGTCAAAAGAAGAATATGATTTAAATAAGAAATTATTAGATGCTAGAAAAGCTGCATATAAAGAAAAACAAGAGTTAGAAAGTTTTGATAATGATAAGGATGAAGAAACTGAAGATGTTGATTTTGGAGTAGATGAACCAGATACACCATTTGGAGTAGATGAACCAGATACACCAGAATCAGCAGAAGAATCATATTCTTTTACATCATTAAAAGGTAAAAATGTAAGTTTATTTAATGAATTTGTTTCGATGGATTCATCTATTAAGAGTAAACATAATAAGAAAAATGATAAATAATAAGAAATTGTATAAATACTATAAAAAGGAGAACTATTATGTCAATAATACAAGATGTATTGGATGGAAATTGGTCAAAACTTAAAACTGATTTGGAAAAAAAAGTTTCTGATAAGGTAATGGAACGAGTATCTGATAAAAAAGTAGATGTTCTAGCAAATATCAATGGAGTTTCTAGACAACAAATGCAAGAAATTATTTCTATTAATTCTAAAAAATTGAATGAAGATATTCACGATGATGATGACGACGATGGTGTTGACGAAGTTTTGGATTCTTTTGTGGATAAACTTAAAAAAGAAATAGATAAGGGAACTTATTGGGAAGATGCATATGGTAAAGTTGAAAAAGAAACTGGTATTGATTCTTTTAAGACTTTCGGTTTTGAAGTAGTAGAAAATAGATTCAAGGAAAAATTTGGTAAAGAACCTGCTGAATGGGCATCTGAATAATTTAACTAGAGGACAGAATACTATGGCAAAGTTATTATCAGAATTTATATCATTCAATGATTTAGAATTAATCAAAGAAGATATAGAGATGGATGGGATGAAAAAGAAAGAATATTTTCTTAAAGGCCCTTTTTTGCAGGCAGAAGTTAAAAATAGAAATGGTAGACAATATCAAGTCGAAACATTAATTAGAGAAGTTTCTGATTTTAATGAGAATAAAATAAAGACACATCGCTCTCTCGGTGAATTAGATCATCCACCAGAACCGACAGTTAATCTAGATAGGGTTTCCCATATTATAACTTCATTGGAAATGAAAGAGAATACTGGATTTGGTATTGCTAAGTTAATTAATACTCCTTGTGGTAAGATAGCAAAAACATTAGTAGATGAAGGTGTATTATTGGGAATGTCCACTAGGGGTGTTGGTAGTTTAGATGGTAATATAGTAAAAGATGATTTTAAATTAATTACGGTTGATATTGTTGCTGATCCAAGTGCTCCAAATGCTTTTGTTGAGGGTATATTAGAAAATAGAAATTTCATAATTGATGAGTGTGGAGATATTGTTGAAATTGCAGTTAATAAGTTAAAGAAAAAAGTTGATAAGAAATATAATTCTAGAGATATGTCACATTTTACTATGAAATATTTACGTGAATTTTTAGATGATATTAATAAAAAGTTAATTTAATTTTCTATTATATGGTATAATTTTACCATAAAATATTAAATTTTTGAGATTATTTACATTTATTATAAGTGGTTATTTTTATTGATATTATATATGATTTTTTTTTAGTTTATTTTTTAGATTTTAAATTTTTTGTTATTTTTAAATATTTGTATTATAAATACTTACAGACTTTTTAAGGAGGAGATTTTATATGTCAAAAAATATCACTAAGAAAATTAGAGAAATGTTGACTCCTAAAGATTTAAAAATCTTTGAGGGTGCAATAGAATCTTTAATTAATGATAAGGTTAAATCTAAGTTAAAGGATATGATCACTCTTAAAGAAGAAGAACTTAAGAATAAGTATGATGTTTTAGCAGAAGAATATGTTCAGAAAGAGATCGAAAAAAGACTTGTTTCTGAAAAAGCTTCTATTGTAGAATCGTATGATAAAAAACTTAATCTTCTTGAAAAAAGAGTAGTATCTAAATTAGATTCATTCCTTGATCACGTTATTACAGAACAAATTTCAGATGAATCAATCGAGAAACTTGCTATTAATGAAGTTGCCCTTCCTGTGATTAATAAAATCAAAGACATCTTTGGTGAAAGTAATATCAATATTACATCAGATGGTGAAAAAACAATTAAAGAATCTATGAATAAAATTAGTTCACTTGAAACTCAATTGTCAGAATCAATTGCAAAGAATATGGAATTGGAAGAAAGATTGGAAAAATCTGCTGTTTTTATTCTTATGAGTGAAAAAACAGATGGATTAACTAATTCTCAGAAAAATCGTGTAGTTGAAATGTTTAAAGATAAACATTTTGATGAAGTAGAGAAAAAAATAGATGGTTTTGTTGAATTGATTAAAGAAGGTGATACTTCAGTTTCTAAAAAGAAAGCTTCGGTTATTAAGAGAAAAAAGATCAATGATGTTATTTCAGAAGGAGATAGTATCAATACAGAACCAAAAACTAAAAAAATTAGAAAAGTAATAAAAGAAAATGAAGAAACACCTGTTGATACATTTACTAATATTGCTAATTCTTATTTGGAAGACTAATAAAGAGAACTTACATTATAAATAGGAGGAATATAGTATGTCAAAACATTTAGTTAAAAGATGGGAAAAGATGGCAGGTCCTATGTCAATAAAAAATATTGAAGATAGATATATCAAAGAAAACCTTGCTGTTCTTTTAGAAAACCAAGAAAAGAAAGACTTTAATGGAAGAGATATTTTCCTTACTGAAGCAACTAGAGGATCAACAAACACAGGATCACTTGATGCATATGCAGGTGCTTCTCAGACAGCAGATGATTGGAGATTCCGTCCAATTGCTCTTGCTCTTGTAAGAAGAACTTTCCCTGATTTATTTGCTAACAAGTGTGTTGGTGTTCAGGCTATGTCTACTCCGGTTGGTCTTGCATATGCAATGCGTGTTGTATATGATGGAACAAACATCGAAGCAGCTTGGGCTGACGTAGATAAATCTGGTGGATACACTGGTACTCCAGGTACAACATCTGCTGACCTTATTGGTGGTGGAACTAATACTTCTGCATCAACTGGTATTTTAGATACTTCTGGTTCTGGAGCTCCAACTGGTGTTGCTGAAAATTTCGTGATTGGTGGAACTACTCCAGGTACAGACAAGTATAATGAACTTGGTATTAGAATTGACCAGGTAGCTATCACAGCTGTAACAAGAAAATTAGCTGCATCTTTCTCATTAGAAGCTGCTCAAGATATTAAAGTTATGCATAATGTTGATGTTGAAAGAGAAATGGTAAACTTCCTTCAATATGAGATTACTGCTGAATTAGATAGAGAACTTATCTACAGAATGAAGAGAGTTGCTACTGATGTAAGTAAAGGTGGAAGAATAATTCCTGCTATCGATTGTACTATTGACCAGATTGGTGTTGGTGCTCAGATGAAAGGTCGTTACGAAGCAGAACAATATATGAATGTTGTTGCAACAATTATGAACCAAGTAAACGAAATTGCTATCTCTACTCGTAGAGGTCCAGGTAACTTTGTTATTGTTTCTCCAAGAATTGCTACTGCATTGCAAGCTGCTGGACATCAATTCATACAGTATAAATCGAATGTAAATCCAGGAACAACAATGGCTGCTATTGGTAAACTTAATGGAACTGTAGAAGTTTACAGAGACACTTATGCTTCTACTGATTATGCTCTTGTAGGATTTAAAGGTCCTGGTATCTCTGATGCTGGATTGATTTTCTCTCCTTACATTATGGGATTAACAAACAGAGCTATTCACCCTGATGATTTTACTCCACGTATCGGTACAATGAGCAGATACGCAATTACTGACTCATTACTTGGTGCTGGAAGATACTACAGATTGATTCCTTTCTTCAATGTAGATCAAATCGTTCACGGTGGTGGAGAAGGAAAACTTTTTAATCCTGCTCCTTAATCGGAACATAATTGGAATGTAATAAATAAAGAATGTAAGCAATTTGCTTACATTCTTTTTTTATTGTGTGTGAAATATATAAATACTATTATTAATTTTAAACTATTATTTTAATTTGGAGGTTTTTATGTTAGTTGTTAATGTAGCTGGTTATGATTTTTCTTTTAAGGATAAAAGAACTGGAAAATTAATAGTTATTCCTAATGATGGTAAGTCATATCTAATTCCTGATTATTCTCCTATTAATTTTAGAGAATTAAGATATTTAAATGTTACTCCAATTAAGAACGGAAAGAAATTATCAATAGATGTAGATTTGTCTACATTAAGTAATAAAAATGAAGTATACAATGTTAAAGAACTCCAAGAAGAATTCAAAGAAGAGATTCGTATGCTTCAGGATGAAAAAACAGAAGAAGTACAAATTAAAATTCCTACAAAAAAGAAATCAAGTAGGAAAACAACAACCGCAAAGAAAAAACCATTATCTGGTAAAAAAATAAATCCCAAAAAAAGAAAAGAATTATTGGAAAAATACACAAAGGAATAATTATGCCTGATAATATTGTAAAATCTTTTGCTGATAAATCTGGTAAATCCGTAGATGAAGTAGAAACATTATGGGATAAAGCTAAAAAAATAACCAAAGATCAATACGATGTTGATGTTGATTCTGATAGATTTTATCAAATAACAACTGGTATGTTAAAAAATATGTTGGGAATAGAAGAAAAATTTAATATAGATTTGTTGGAAACGTACCTTAATGATTAGGGAGATATTATGAAAAGTATGAAGTATTTAAAATATTTAAACGAGAAGGAAGAACAATTAAATGAAATTTCTCCTCCTGATGATGTTGTTCAAATTTTTTATTCTGATTTAGATTTATCAGCTAGAATAAAAATATTAGAGGCTATTGATGCTGCTGATGATATGATAGATGTATTTGGAGATAAAATAATTAAGGATAAAATAGAAGAAACATTTAAACAAAATCCATTATTACTATTAAGAGGATCGGAAATCATTAAAAAAATGAATTTTGATTTCTAAAGGAGGATGGATGGAAAACAGACTTATAAACGAAGCAGATAATTATTTAACTGAATGATTCTGTTGATGAAATAATTAGAGATATTAAATCAGATATTAAAGAAATACTATTAGACTTTTAAATTATGTTCAAAGAAATGCAACTAAAATAGAACCTGATTATTATGCATAGGAGTTATTATGACGTTTATAGAATATTGTGAATTGTTGAAAGAAAGAAAAGGATTTAAAAAGAAAGTATTTTTGGGTGGGACTTGTAATAATTCTACTTGGAGAGAAAAGATTATTGATGGAATAACTATTGATTATTTTAATCCTATCGTTGATAATTGGACAGAAGAATGTCAGAAAGAAGAATTGAAACAAAGAGAAATTTGTGATTATTTGTTATATGTGATAACTCCTAAAATGAAAGGTGTTTATTCTATTGCAGAAGTAGTAGACGATTCTAATAAGAAACCAAACAGAACAATTTTTTGTTTTTTAGAAGAAGACGATAATGATGTTTTTGATGAACAACAAATAATGTCATTAAATGCAGTAGGTAAATTAGTAGAAAGAAATGGATCAAAATACTTTAGAAGTATAGAAGATGTTATCAATTATTTAAATGGAGGGTGAGATGGGGTTTAGAGAATTTTTACTAGAACAAGAAACTAAAGTAACTGGATTTATAACTAATATAGAGAAAGATACGATAGAGAATAATAATTTTAGAAAGATTTTATATACTGGAAAAAATAGTCAATTAGTATTAATGTCTTTAAAACCAGAAGAAGAGATTGGAGATGAAATACACGAACAGGAAGATCAATTTTTTAGAGTAGAAAAAGGTAAAGCTAAATTTATAATAAATGATGAAGAGTTTGAAGTGGATGAAGATTTTTCTGTTATTGTTCCGGCAGGTATATCTCACAATATTGTAAATATTGGAAATGAGGATTTGAAATTATATACAATCTATTCTCCACCACATCATAAAGATGGAGGAGTCTTTGAAACTAAAGAAGAAGCGGAAGAGAATGAAGAATCCTTCGATGGTGAAACAACTGAATAATATAAATAGTTAATATGGGTGAGACAGGGAGTCATGACCTTTTCCTACCAAGAAGGAATTATCACCCTTTATTTTAACCTACTTGGAGGTTGTATGAATAAGAATGAAGTTTTTATTGAAAAAGCAAAGAAAATCCACGGAAATAAATATGACTATTCATTAGTAGAATATTTTAATTGGAAAACAAATATAAAGATTATTTGTCCTACTCACGGTATTTTTGAACAAAGACCAAATAATCATCTTAATGGTTCTGGTTGTATGTCTTGTTATGTTGAAAAAAAACCAAAAATATCATCATTAACACAAGAACAATTTATTGAAAAAGCAAAGAAAATCCACGGAAATAAATATGATTATTCTTTAGTAAATTATATTGGATGTAGAAATAAAGTAAAAATTATTTGTCCTATTCACGGTATTTTTGAACAAAGACCAAATAATCATTTAAGTGGTAATGGATGTTTAAAATGTAGTAAAGATAAATTGTCAATAGATTTCTCATCGACCCAAGAACAATTTATTGAAAAAGCAAAGAAAATCCACGGAAATAAATATGATTATTCTTTAGTAGTTTATAAAAATAATAAAACAAGAGTAAAGATTATTTGTCCTACTCACGGTATTTTTGAACAATTACCGTATAATCATATACAAGGGGCTAAATGTAAAAAATGTGTAATGAATAATTTATCTGAATTAGAAAAAGAATTATTTGACTTTATAAAAGAAAATTATGATGGTGAAATTATCGAAAATTCAAGGTCTATAATTTCCCCATTGGAGTTAGATATATATTTGCCGGATTTGAAGTTAGCTTTTGAGTTTAATGGTTTATATTGGCATAATGAATTATATGTGGATAAAGATTATCATTTGAATAAGACAAAGCTATGTGAAGAAAAAGGAATACATTTAATTCATATATATGAAGATGATTGGTTATTTAAGAATGATATAGTGAAATCAAGAATTTTAAATTTATTAGGAAAAACAGAACGAAAGATATATGCTCGTCAATGTGAAATTAGAGAAGTTCCCTTTACAGATTCTAAACAATTTCTAATCAATAATCATATTCAGGGAAATGTAAATTCTAAAGTAAAATTAGGATTATATTACAAAGAAGAATTAGTATCTTTAATGACATTTGGGAATTTAAGAAAGAATTTGGGTTCTACATCAAAAGAAAATTCTTACGAATTGTTAAGATTCTGTAATAAAATAAATACAAATGTAAT
>Ga0265293_10011857_pt1 | contig 11715 bp, 10 predicted proteins | sample Munlanlewell138R_FD_192505 | JGI IMG/M metagenome (GOLD analysis project Ga0265293, IMG submission 192505) | Leachate microbial communities from a municipal landfill in Southern Ontario, Canada - Leachate well 138R | ecosystem: Engineered > Solid waste > Landfill > Unclassified | place: Canada... | reverse complement strand
TTTGAGCTTCTAGTTGATTCATAGTTATACTTTGTATTTTGTGTAGCTATCTCTGGATGTTCTTCTAGCATTTGGCGAATATCCGCTACTGCATTTCGTAAATCTTCACTCTTTGAATCATATTTTACACCAACGCTCATCTTTATTCTACGACCAAGTGAGCGTTTGTTCCAGTTTTTGACCTCTTTGTTTGTAAGAATGGAGTTAGGAATAGCGATGATAGCATTATCAAAAGTTCTTAGCGTTGTAACCCTTAGACCGATTTCAACTACAGTTCCTTCTAAATCATTTACAACTATCCAATCTCCTTGGGAAAAGACATCGCTAAAGAGGATGGAGAGAGTCCCAAAAAAGTTAGCCAATGAGTCCTTAGATGCAAGAGCAACGGCTAAACCACCAATACCAAGTCCTGATAAAATTGCAGTCAAATCCGCACCTGCAAGATAGAGAACTATAAGCAGGCCAATAACCATTATAATAAAGTTGATTATCTTAAACCCAACATTTATAACTTCTCTTTTGATTTTTTTATTCGCAGTCTGAATCTCTTGAATCTTTATAGATGCTATGATATTTATCACTCTATATACTATATAGGTTAGTAAAATAGCGTAAGAAATTTTAAAGAGGTCAGTTAAAATGCCAACACCTGAAAAGTCATAATAGATAAATATTAAAATCTCTATGCCTATGAGTATCATCACTATTTCCATAGGCTTTCTGATGCTGTTTAGGATATCCTGAGAGTACTTTTTTAAACTCTTTATCTTAACTATAAAAGACTCTAATTTCATATAGATATATGTACGAAGAATATACATAAGAATTGAGACAACTACCATAAAGAGAATCTTTACAACACTAAAACCATAAGGCTCTATAATGGAGTTTACTTTTTGTGCTATTGGTGTATTGTTTATAGATATAACAGGTTTAATGAGGTTAAAATTTGAGTACTTATTTAGTCTATACATCCTTTTTTCAAACATAGACATGTACTTTAAAACATCCGCATTAATCTCTATAAGTGCATAATAATCTTTTATATTTTGTTGAGCCTGTTTTAATATTAATGAATTTTGGTTTAAGGCTAAAATATCAGAATAGTCAACACTAGTAAGCTCAGAATTGTACTCTTGATTTTTAGCAAACATCTCACTCATATAAGCTTGATACTCTTCAAAGCTCATATCATCTAAAGCTCTTAGGATACTTTTTATCATCTCATTTTGAGCATCTAGTAGTTTATAAGACTTTACTAAAACCTCATCTCTGATAACTGCGTAGTTATGCCCCAATCGTTTATTTAGTTTTATAACCTTCTCTAGTGCAAATATTTCAGATTCAAAACCTTTATAGTTATTTATAAACTCTTCTTTATTTTTTAAAAGTTCATCTAGTTTTTGTGAGTATAGATCTTTTTGCTCCTCTGCAATAAGCATGATTTGCTCTTGAGTAGTGTTGTTCTCATTCATCTGATGTATTAGACTAAGTTGCTTAGAGATAAAAGGCATCGCCTCAAATTTTGACTCTACAGCTAAGAGTGGTAGTACTAAGATTAAAAGTATAATTAGTTTTTTGATAATTGGCTCCTTAATTTTCATAGATGTTTTTAGCATCTTTATCCTAAGATAAGCTATTTTACCTTGAAGTGTCAGATCTTTTTATTTAGTTTTGTAATTATAGTAGAATAATCTTTTAAAAAAAGTTATTGACTTGTAACAATCGTTTTCATTTAGCGATTATGTTAAAATGATTTCATTTAAAGGAGACATCATCACTTACACTATCATTCACACCATACATATATTTTCAGTTTTTATCTATGGAGGTTTTTTATTTGTAGATATCCTTTTTTTATCTAAGATGCCTCAAACGCTAAGCCCTGATGAGCATAAAAAAGCTAGAGAAGCCATCATGATTCATGTCAGAAAGGTCGTTCCAAAAGCTCTTATCGTTGCAGTTCTAACTGGTATATATATGTTTTTTCAAGTCTTTGGAGAGATACAAAGTACAGGACCATCACTCTTTCAAATTCTTCTTGGTATAAAAGCAACTTTAGGGCTTTGGTTAGGCTTAAGGGGAGTAAATCAAGTCTTTTTTGGCATCCAGCCTTGGGTATTTACAAGTCACCTTTTTCCTTTTACTTTAGTGGCCATTATTATATTGTTATCACAGTTCATGTATCTCTAAATTACTCATTTATCACAAAATAATTATAAATTGCACTTTTTAGGTGCTTTTTATATTACAATTTCTTATTTTTTTGCTAGTATATAAACACGAATAAAACATAAAGGTTTTTGCATGTTTTCAAATACAAGTATTCAAAAAAAGATGAATTTTTTTGTGTTGTTGGTTAGTATGTCTGTTTTGGCAGCTACTATCTTTATATTTTGGGCTATGAGCCATATAGAATCAAACTATGAGCATCTACATAAAAACTCGATGTTAGGTGCCCTACATACTCTTGAGATAGAAAAAAACCTAAACTATGTAAGTAGAACCACAAGAGACATTATGCTAGGCGGTGACTATAAGCAAGATATGACAAAACTCAAAGAGACAATAGATAGCATCGAAAAAGATTTTTCATCCTTAGAGTCTATGATGAAAGATGATGATGATTTAATAATTCTCAAAGATGCCAAAACTTCTACTATGCTTTTTTTAAACAACTCATATAAGACAATGCAATCTCTAAGTAGTGATGCTATAAAAAACAATAAAGTCAGCATCTATGCAAACTATAAGAAAGACTTAACACCCTTTGCAAATGCTTCAAGAGATACATTTAAAAAGCTTGTAACACATAAAAAAGAGGAGCTTACAAAAGATTCTAACTCTCTTGAAGATGAGTTAAACTTTTACAAGTTTTTCTCACTTGTAGGAGGCCTTCTTTTAGCTTTTGTAGTTTTCATTTTAGCCTTTTCAATTAGAAAATCTATCACAAGCGGTATTACAGACTTTATAATCCTTATAACTCACGCTGCAAAAGGTGATTTTTCACACAAAGACAATACTAAGTACAACAAAGAGACAGAGCTTGGCATCCTAGGCTCGGAGCTATCAGCGCTTATAGGTCATATAAAAAGCCTTATAAGAGAGATAAACACTACCATTACAGACGCTTCTAAGGGAGTCTTTACTCATAAAATTTCATCAACTGGGATGGATGGAGAGTTTGTAGAGGCTATAAAGAGTGTTGAGTCAAGTATAGAGTTTATGAAAGAGCAGAGCCAAAAGGCGGCAAGAGATACTTTTAACTCAAAACTAAGTGCAAAAAGCATAAATGTTTCTGAATCTCTCTCGCTTATCATTAACAATCTAAGAGAAAATATAGGAAACCTAAAAGAGGTCACAAAAGCTACACAATCAGCCTCAAGTCTTGCTGTAAACTCCAGAGAGAACATCAATGAAATCGTTAATGAGTTAGGTGACTTAAGTGAACAAGTAAGCGCCTCAAACCATAGCATCAGCGATCTTGCAAGCCAAACCAATGCTATCACTTCTATCATAGAACTTATTACAGATATAGCAGATCAGACAAACCTACTTGCTCTAAATGCTGCTATCGAAGCTGCACGAGCTGGTGAACATGGGCGAGGTTTTGCAGTTGTAGCAGATGAAGTTAGACAGTTAGCTGAGAGAACTCACAAAGCAACAGGAGAGATATCAGTCTCCATCAAGTCCTTGCAACAAGAGATGAATGAGATACAAGAGAGTTCATTAAAGATGAAAAACAGAGTCGAGTTCTCAGCTTCAAAGATAAATGAGTTTGAGGGGACGCTAATAGAACTTAGTGATACTTCAAGCCAGATTGTTGAGTACTCCTACGGAATGGAGAATTCTATCTTTGTAGTCCTTGCTAAACTTGATCATATTTTATATAAATCTCGTGCCTACAACTCTGTTATGTCACTAGAGAGACTATTAAACAACCAAACGCCACACGAGTGTAGTCTCGGTTTATGGTATGACAATGAGGGCAAAAATAGATTTGCTTCTACGTCTGCATTCTCTAAAATTACAAATCCTCACACTACAGTTCATAATAGTGCAAATATTAACTTAGATTTTATAGACGCAGATGCTAAAACCACAACTCTAAACAATGCAGACAAAATCATAAAGAACTTCGACAATATGGAAGATGCTTCAAACAAACTATTTGAGCTTCTAGATGCTATGCTTGTGGAGTCTAAAGGGGTTAAGACAACAGAGTCTTAGTCTACTCCCACTCATCATACTTTGAGTTTATGTGTTTATCTTTTTTATATCTTCTAGCATTTTTACTTTTATCTAGTTGGTTTGAGCTGTAGAGTATCTCCTCTTTTATCTCATCAACATCTCTTTTGGTATCTTTATATGAGATGATTTTTGTTACTAATTTTTGCAGATCTTGTAAGTCACCTTTATATAGGTCTATCGCTTCGATTCGTGTTAAGACTTTCAAAGCATTATCTACTTTTTTAACAAAACCTTCATGCGTCAACTCTTTGGTGTTAGACAAGTAAGATATGATGCTCTTATGAAATCGTTCCAAGGCTCTTACATACCTTAGTCTATTTGAATTTTCCACTATTTTTTTAGATGCTGACATGCTCTACCTAATATTTATTTATGCTTGTTATAATTATACATTAATTTTACCACTGGAGAAAACTTGAATAAAATACTTCTTTTACTGCTCATTTTCACTGCCTCACTCTTTGGGGAGCTATATAACGAATACCCATCACAAAAAATACTTGACTCAAAAATCCCCATCATCGATATCAGGACACCTGCAGAGTGGGTGGAGACTGGCGTCGTTGAAGACTCTATTCCCATTATGTTTTGGGATGAAAAAGGGGGTTATGATGTTGAAGCTTTTTTGGCTGAACTAAACCAAAAAGTAGATACTAAAAAACCATTCGCTTTGATTTGTCAAACAGGCAGTAGAACGAGCATAGTTGCAGACTTTTTAGCAAAGCAACTAAACTATGATGTTGTCAATATTTTAGGTGGCATCGTCTATCTAAAAGCGATGAAACTAAAAACTGTCCCATATAAAAAACAATGAGCTTTTTAAAATTTCTCTTTCACCTTAGCATAAGACTTATCATAGTCTTTGGTGCTATTGGACTTTTTGTGTTTGCCCTATGGGGCATTTTGTATCTTCTGTTTTTGAGATAGGCTCAATCCCATTTACTAGAGCGTAGAGCGTTGGTAGATACATTAGATTTAAAAAAGTCCCCCACATAAGTCCAAAACCTATAGAGATGGCGATAGGTTGAAGTATAACCGCTTGTCCACTTGCGTAAAATATCAAAGAAAACAGACCCAAAAATGTTGTTACAGAAGTTATAACAATAGGACGAAGTCTCTGCTTTGCACGTTTAAAAAACTCCTCTGGCTTACGAGTCCCGTGTAGAAAATCAAGCATAATGATGCCATCATTAATAACAACCCCAGCAAGACCTAAGAGTCCTATAATAGTTGGCATTGTGATGTTTATGCCTAAGAGTTTATGTCCAACTAAAGCTCCCAAAATAGATAGAGGAATAACACTCATAACCATAAGCACATACTTTATCTTTGAAAAAATCAACAAAAGAGTTAAAAAGATTAGAAAAAAAGCTAAGGCTACAGCTCCTTTCATATCATTTCCTAGCTGAGTTTTCTTCTCTTTTTCCCCTAAAAGTTCTACCTCTATGCCAGAATCACTTATCTCATCTATGGAATCTTGCAGCACTTCTAAAACCTCAGTTGGGGTTATGATTCGCTTATCTACGCTAGCAAATAGAGTCTTTACTATATTGCCATTTAGCTTATCAATTTTCTCATAATCTCTAAGCTCAACTATGCTCGCTATATCTGTGAGCTTTACAAATCTACCATCACCAAGGGCTATACTAAAGTCAAGAAATCTTTGCGTATCATCTTTGTTAGCATCTTTAGTTTTTATCTCCATAACGCCGCGTTCGTTAAAAGTTGTGGCTTGCTTTTTTTCTAAATAGTATGAGCTTAATACTCTTGCAATAGATGCCTCACTAAGTCCTAAACTCTCGCCGTAGGAGTTTATCTTAATCTTATACTCCATCTTTCCATATTTAATATTGTTGCTAAAATTTTTAATACCTTCTATCTCTGATATCTCTTTTTCTAGTTTCCTAATAGCAACCTCAAGTTCATTATCATTACTTCCTGAGAGATTTATCTGAATATCACTTCTAATGATTCCTGATTGATCTTCTATCACCCCTAGCTCTACCATATCGTACTTCTCTTTAAATGGCATTATCAACTCTTTAGCACGAGGTGAGAGTTCATAAGTATGTTTTAGCCTTCTTTTATCAGGGTTGTTAAAGTCAAAACTAAAGTTTAAAACAGGGTTTAAATAGTTGTTTATCCAGTCAGTATCTGCTCTATCATAAAGCTCCATCGTGATATAAAAAACGCTGTTATTTCTTTGAGAATCCCCAGATAAACTTCTTCTATATCCAGTAGTTGATGAGATTGCTTTGAGTGCAAACTCATCAGCGTGAAGCATAAGAGTCTCTTGTATCTCTTTTGCTATCTCGTAACTCTCTTCTAGAGGTGTATTTATATCCATCTTGCCAGAAATATAGAGGTTGTTCCCATCAAAATTTGGAAAAAACTGAAACCTCATAGAGCTTGCAGTAAAATATGTTGCCAAAGGGATTAAGATGATAAAAAGGGCTAAAAAGGTTTTTTTATACTCTATAAAATAAGATAGCACTCTAACATAGAGATTTTGAAATGGCTTCCAATCTAAGAAATTGTTACTTTTTTTAAGTATCTCTGTAGCGTGAAGTGGTAAAAAGAAAAAGCTCTCTATGAGTGAACCTAACAAAATCATTATTACAACGATGGGGATAAGTACAAAAAACAGAGCTATTTCTCCATGTAACATAAATATAGGTAAGAATGCCACCACAGTAGAGATAGTTGCAAGAGTGACTGGTAGTAGCATCTCTTGAACTCCCAAGATGGCAGCTTCTTTATTTTCCATCCCCTCATCTATATGTCTTTGGATATTTTCACCCACAACAATAGCATCATCTACAACTATACCGATAACTATCAAAGCACCTAAAAGTGAGATGACATTTATGGAGTAACCCATATAGTAGATAAAAAGAAGTCCTATGATAAACGAGAAAGGAATTCCCATAGCCACGACAAGAGCTACTCTTAGATTTATAAGCACCCACATGGAGATAAAGACCAAACAGAGTCCTAGCATCAAGTTTGATACAACAGTATCTAACCTCTCTTTTACAAGTTTTGAAGAGTCGTTAAAGAAGTCAAATGAGATGTCAGGATAGAGCTCTTCTAGTGTTTTAGCATACTCTCTTAACTCTTTTGAGAGAGCTATGGAGTTGCCCTCCTCTCCTTTTGAGATGACAAGATTTAGAGTCTGTTTATTGTTAAAAGATGCAAGTGTGTCTGTTTGTGGATACTCTATCGCTACCTTTGCAATATCACCTAGTTTTACATACTTTGAATCGATGTTTAAGATGCTCTCTTGCCACTGCTTGGCATCTGCTTTACCATTTATTGTTGAGAGATAGACGAAGTTTCCTCTTTGTTCTATATTTCCAATAGGAAAGATATAAGATAGGTCTGAGATAGCCTTTAAAACGCTTTCGTGCTTTAAACCATAAGCCAAAAAAGCATCTGAGTTTATACTTATAGAGATCTCTTCTTTTGAGTCTCCGCGAATAAGTATCTCGCTAATATGCTCCATTCTGGAGATTTTTACTTTTATCTCTTTAGCTATCTCAGTTAGCTCACCCTTTGTGATGCTATCTGAAGACAAAGATAAATTTATAAGTGGCCTTGTCCTATCTACCAGGATGGCTGATGGTTCATTCATATCTGATGGTAGATACTGTCTTGTTAACGAGATAGAATCTTTTACACGAGAGAGTATGTTTGCTTTGTTTGCATTTTCTTTAAGCGTAAGCATAATTGCAAAGGCGCCAGGAGTAATTACAGTCTCAGTTTTAACAATCCCATTGATATTGCTAAGCTCCTCTTCAATATCCCTTACAGCCATCTTATCCATAACACTAGCACTAGCTCCGCTATAAGCTCCACGGACACTTATGATGTCAAGTTCTACATTTGGAAAAATCTCTTTTGGGATATTTATATAGGCTTGAATCCCCATATATGTTAAAAAAACAAGCAACATGTAGTTTAAGCGCTTGTTCTCTATGAAATAAGTTATAAGTTTTGTCATAGTTTACAAAAGTGACTTTATAACGTTGCTAACGCCTTGATGTAAGTTATAAGTAGGTATTGGGAAATCGAGCTGTTCATTTTCTAAGTTTACACCATTAGCACTCAAGTAAGATGCTAGTTTACTTAAATCTATCTCCGTTTTACTCTCATCCGTAGCTCTGTTTGTTCTTTGAATTTTAAAAGCAAGAGATTTCAAGCTTACAAAGTCGCTCCATCTAAAAAATAGTTCTGGAGTTAACTCATCTACCATCACACCCTCTGGATTAAAGAGCTTTTTCTCATCTCTTAAAACCACAAGTACACTCAAAATCGCCTCACTAAATGGCACAACTCTAGTAGCCCAAAAAGCGGATTCATTTTTTGTTTGTAACTCTTTTGCAAGGTGTGAAATTATCTCATCAACTGTAGCACTTTTAAAAAGTTCATAACTCTCTTTTTTCATCTTATTTTCCTGTAATTTTAGTATCTTTTTATTGCCAAATCATTTATATGTCTATTTTCTATCGCGTCTTGATTTGGCGTATCTGCTAGATTTTCGTACTTTTTTATCGCCTCGATTATTTTTCTCTCTAGCGCATTTGGTTCTTGATATGTGATGTTTAAGATTAATTCTCTGCCACCAAGATAGTTCATAACCCAAAGCTCTTTATCTGATGGCTCAAAAGTTTTTCGCACATTAATCGTAGCCATCAGGACTCTGATATCTTCACCCTTGCTCTTAGAGTCGGTTGAGACAGTTTTATAGATTTCATACATCAAAGAACTTATCGCCTCTGCCTCAGCATCTCTTTGTGGTTTCTCATCTAGCATGGCTAAGAGTTTTGAGACTTTTTTTAGGTACTTATATTGTGGTTTTAAACCCTCAAGTAGTACAGCTCTAGCTGAGCCAAACTTAGCAAGGGCTTCTAATGCTATCTCAAAACTACTCTCATCTGTGCTTAAATCATACTCATTAATTATAAGTTTTGCTTCTTTTATACTCATTTTACAAATCCAGCCTCTCTTAGTTTTTCTATAATCTCATCGTCTTGCATACCCTGTTTTTTGTAGATATTTGCCCAAGTTTGAGCCTCCTCATTAAACTCCACTGCCTCTTTTGAGTGCATAGCTTGATGTTCTAATGTGTTGTAATGCTCTATAAGTTTTGCTATGTTCATAATGTAGTCTCTGTGAAATGCAGCTTTTGGATTGTTAGAAAAGAGCCATCTTATAGCATCGTAGAACATCTCTGGAGTTCTGTTTGTCTCTTTTAGATGCAGTCTTAACATATACTCAGCGTCCATATTTCTATGCTCTTTTCTTACATAATTTCTTTGAAGTTTTTTCCTCTCATGATCAAAAAAGGCCACAACTCTTTTGATTTTTAAGTTAAATTCATTGCCCTTTGCATCTAGTTCTTTTGTTTTTTTAACTACTATATTTTTATTTTCTTGTGCAAAAAGAGCTTCAAGTGCATCTATGTCATAGTTTTTATTTAACTTTGCAAAGTATGGCTTTAGCTTCTCTGAGATATGAACTCTATAAAAGTCCTTTTGCACCTCTAGAGTGGTAAAATAGCTTGTATAAAAGATGCAATCATCTTCTTTTATTTCTAAAGTTTTAGACAAAAATCTGCTAAAATCAGGCTCAGATGCAGAGTCTATTTTATTGATAATATAACACTTAAATTTAGCATCTTGCATCTCAACCTGTGAGACAAGCTGTGCTAAAAATTTCGCCTCATTTTTGTCAAGTTTTTGTATAAATGCGTACATTGTGCTCCATATCTATTGAACCTTCTGATTAATCTATAAACTAGATTCCGTGTCGAGCACAAAATGACGAAATTCGCATCATTCTGAACTTGATTTGGTATCCAACTTAATAATCCTTCAGAGCATTCTGTTTTTATCAAAATCTCTAACTAATCTCATTTTTAGTATAATCCCACTCTTAAATAAAAGGAGACATATTGAAAATTAGTAAAAGTTTTTTAACTCATTTAGTAGCTGTGATTTTAGCAGTTTTATCTTTTGTAGTAGCTGATAAATATAGTTCGCTCCTTCTTTTTACATCCCTTTTTGCTATCTCTGGTGCTATAACAAACCAACTAGCTATCCACATGCTTTTTGAGAGAGTTCCATTTCTCTATGGTTCTGGTGTTATTCCTGCAAGATTTGAAGCTTTTAAAACCTCTATAAAAGAGCTTATGATGAATGAGTTTTTCACAAAAGAGCAACTAAACAGCTTCTTTAAAAATGAAGAAAAAAAGCTAAACCTTGAGCCTATTATCAAAGAGACAGACTTCTCTTTAGCCTTTGATGCCCTAGCAAAAACAGTTATGGAGTCATCTTTTGGCGGAATGCTTGGGATGTTTGGAGGAGAGAGAGCGCTAGAGTCTCTTCGTGAACCATTTTCTAAAAAGATGCAAAGCGCAGTCTCAAAAATAGTAGCTTCAGATGCCTTTAACCAAACACTTCAAAACCATATGCAAAATTCATCTTTAAGTGACGATATGCTGGTCTCAATAGAGCAAGTCATAGATGCAAGACTAAATGAGCTAACACCTCAAATAGTAAAAGAGATAGTTCAAAAACTAATCAAAGAACACCTTGATTGGCTTGTTGTTTGGGGTGGAGTTATTGGAGGGCTTATCGGTCTTCTTAGCTCGTTCTTTTTATAGTCATTTGCTAGGGCTAGATATATTAGATAAAACCTCACTAAAAACACAAAGATTACAAAATATTAATTGAACTTTCTGATTCATCTATAAACTAGATTCCGTGTCAAGCACGGAATGACGGGACGCGCGTCATCCTGAATGAACAAGCTGTTATTCTGAACTAGATTCCGTGTCAAGCACTAAATGACGGAACGCTCGTCATTTTGGAGCGAACAAATTGTCATCCTGAACTTGATTTGGGATCCAACTTAATAATTCTTCAGAGCATTCAATTATTTTTCTTATTTTGTTGGTGGATATGCTCTGCGCTATATTCTTAAGTATTTATAAGTGCTACAACTTCATCCACACTCAAAACCTTGCCTGTGCTAACTACTTTGCCATCTATCACAAGTCCTGGAGTACTTATGACTTGATACTCCATGATTTTCACAATGTCATCTACTTTTTCTATCTGAGCAAACTTCCCACTCTTTGCAACTGCTTCCTTGACAACCTTTTCCAAAGTTGCACACTTCGTACATCCTGTTCCTAAAATTTCTATTTTCATAATGATTTTTCCTTTATAATAATATTAACCGTAATAACTCTTAGTAAACAAAGTTTCTAGGAGCGCTAAGTTCGTAGAGAGGGCTTATAAACTGTACTTTGGTTTTAAAGCCTCGCCCCAATACAAGGTAAGTTGAATTTTCACTTTTAAAAAAGCTCTTCTTTGACTGCTGGAAGAAGTTCTTTCTCCATTAAATCTAGTGCTTTTTCATACTCTTTAAACTCTTTGCCAGATGGATCATCAAAAC
>Ga0265293_10011856_pt1 | contig 11716 bp, 13 predicted proteins | sample Munlanlewell138R_FD_192505 | JGI IMG/M metagenome (GOLD analysis project Ga0265293, IMG submission 192505) | Leachate microbial communities from a municipal landfill in Southern Ontario, Canada - Leachate well 138R | ecosystem: Engineered > Solid waste > Landfill > Unclassified | place: Canada... | reverse complement strand
ATCGGGTTAACAAACTTCTCATTCTTCTTTAACATCTCCCACATATAGGGGTTAGTCCACTCTTTACATACCTGTTCAGAAAACTTAATATCATTAAGTGTATAGTTCCACTGTTCAACTAAATCATCTCTGAAACTTTCAGCATAGCCTGTCTCAGTTTCATGTACTCTAACTGAATGTAGGCGAACTCCTTTCTCTCCATTATTGAACTCTGTATTTTGGATAACTTTGTCAAGAATAAAAAAGAACATTAGAGAGTACATTTCTGCTGAGGGAGACACAGGCATTTCAATCCAACGAGCTGATTCTTTTCTAACAAATGCCCTAAAATCTTCACTCTCTCGATTCCAGTAACTCCAGGCATGGTCAAAAGAGTCTACAATATCTTTGATAGTTGTCTTCAATAGTCCAAAATCAACTATCATTTGTCCGTTATCTAATCCACGAGCTGTTAGAAAAATCTCTACAACATAAGAGTGTCCGTGAATGCTAGTACTGCAACGCTGAGATGAACAATCTCTAACGATATGAGCACCTTCAAATTTAAAAAGTTTTCGAATAATCATCTTACCAATCTGTTAATGTGTCTGAAATAATTCTTGTTACTTCACTATATGAGAATTCAACATCAAGTACTCCCATCTTTACAGAAATCTTGTCCTGCTTTGGGAAGTTCTCCTTTACTACCACTATATTCGATTCATCTGCAAAATCTACCTTAATACTGACCCCTTTGTAAAACCAATACACCTTATCATAGTATCCCATTATATTCAATGACTGCTCATCCCTATATTCAAACTTAGGAAGTCCTTTAGAGTTCATAAACATCTTCAAGTACTTCTCCTTTGTTGACTTATTACTAAAAATAGAAGGAAGTGAATTTTTAATACTTATCTTTTCGATCTTTTCCTTCTTTTGAGCACAATACTTAACGTATTTATCACAATAGGGTTTAGGATAGATCTTTGATCTTATATAGTATGAAATGTATTCCAACTGTAAAATTGTGTAGAAATCAGACAAAGGTATGTCTCTTGATTTTGTAGGCTTTTCCATGCTTATATAACTATTTCAGTGTAAAATTCAATAAATGGTACTATGTTTATGAGGCTTTTGTCAAAATCTTCAAAACTCATATCTCCTGGGTCTCTATCTCCACGGATAGGAGCTACCTGAACATCAAAGTCAGTAAGTAATCTACCTCCACAATTCTTCATATTTTTAAAAGCTCCAGGATCATACATCATTATAATAGTCTGTACATTATTAGGTATCAAATCTATTTGAGATTCAGAAATATCATCACCAAATGTAAAACAGCACTTTATTTCTGGTTTTGTGTTTAACTCCAACACTCTATCCACATTTGCTTTATCAAATAACCCTTCCACTAATATTACTGTGTGGGTTTCTTTTGTAATTTCATCAAGTCCCCCGAGTAGTTTAGAGAAGTCATTCTCAGAGTTCCTATACCTTAGATCTAACGAAGCTAAACCATCCTTGAAATCCCTTAAATTACGCTTATGCCACTCTTTTGACTTTGTTGACCTGGCTAACCAACCTTTTAATTCTCCCTTTTGGTAAATCAGAAAAACCAACTTCTCCCGTACCTGAGGGTCAATAGTAGATTCCATAACGTGAAACTGTCGATACTGTTCAGGTGTAAAACCTCTGCTGTCAAGGTATTCACAATAATCTACCGGCATCAATCTTACTGGCAATTCTACTGGGAGTTCAACTTGCTCTTTCTTCTCTGCTTTTAGATTTGGCAACTCTGGTTTAGGGGTGAAACTATCTTCGAGCGACAATAAATCTTTACGCCCTATAGACTTTAGAAATCTTGCAAGAGGTGCTTTGACACTACATCTCATACAATTTGTAATTCCGGAGTTACCTATAAATATAACCCCAAACTTATCACTATGACCACATTCAGGGCAGTGTAAGTCTCCCCTCATCCAACCTTTGGATCCAAAGTTTTTAAGAGAGAACTCTTTGATTATCAACTCTTTATTCATTCTTGTAAATTTAAGTAGAATCTATTACAGTACTCTTTACTTATTTCGCTCCCAAAACTATGTCTATTCAACTGTGCCGCCACATGAAGAGTTGTACCCACCCCAGCGAATGGGTCGTAGATAACATCTCCAACAAACGAAAACATCTTAATACATCGATAAGGTAATTCAGATGGGAATGCAGCTGGATGTCCTGACTTCATCTTTGGGACACCCGGAAACGTCCACATAGCTAAGGAGAAATCGATAAACTCTTGCCGAGTTAAGTCTGTCTCCCCTTTGCGATTAAGATTCAAACTGTCTTTAGAGAAAACAAGTATATGTTCGAATGGAGTCGGGAAGGACGGCTGTTTCGGAGACAACCAACTACCCCACGCTGTGCGTGGATTAGTTTGATTTTTATTCCAAATAATATGTGTAAAGGGTATGTAACCTATCTCTTTCATGAATTGAATGACATCGGATGATGTGGGGATTGAACCATTCTTACCATCTCCTATGTTTATAACCACTCTGCCACCGCTTGATACTTTAGGGAGTAGCGCTGTGAATATATCTCTGAGCCAATGTATATACTGATGATAAGGCTTATCATCGATATATACATCATACCCCAACTTATGAGAGGGTTTCTGCCCCAGTTTGACATTATATGGGGGAGAGGTGATAACTAGATCAATAGAATTCGAAGGGAATCTATTGATAGTCACTTCACAGTCTTCGTTATATAAATATTTATTCATTCTTATATATATCTTGGTAACGTTTCTTTGTCCTTGCAAGGTCTTGAAAACGCCCTAGTTCGTAATTAGTACATATCGGGAATACTCTTGTGAATGAATTATAGTACCGTATCTTATCCATATAAATTCTCATAATTCTCTCCTTCTCCTCAGCTACAGTCTGGTTCCCAGTAAACACATATGAATAAGAATTTGCTATATTCTTATCCCCCATAGAATTAGACCTGGTAATAACTTTATCAGGATCATTCCATATATCCATAGGGACATCACCTGTTTGGGTCGCAGTAATACCCACAAGATTGAACTCATTACAAATATTCTTAAACTTCCTACTACTGTTTTGCAATTTCATCTTTACACTCTGAGTGTCTGCACCATAGTAGATACCATCCCCAGGATGTGCCAGATCAATACTATCAAGTATTAAGAGGTCGGGATTCTTACCTGTTTCCTTAATGTAATCTACTACACAATTCCTAACATCCACCATTGTTGCTTCATCAAACTGCTCAAAGGCTTTTATATATATGTCTTGCTCCATATTCAACATTTGTTGGCATATACGGAGGAGATCTTCATACTTACCTTGATCAATATTAGCGTACTTTACTTTAGTGTAACTTAAAGCTGCCCAAAGCTGTGTATACTTATCAAACACCTCTTCCTCTGAGCCTTCAAGTTGAACATGAATCACATTCAAGCCTAATCTGCAAGCATGCATACCGTGGCTTCTGAGTACTGTTGATTTACCTACTCCTGATCTCATAATCCAAAGAACTGTTTCCTTCCTATCACAACCGCCTTCTGATACTATATCTAAGGGCAGTACTCCAAATGGTACCTTATCCTTATTTACATTTTCTTCCTTTCTTATCTCCTTCTCCAACTGCTTCTTCTGGAAGTCTTCAAATACTCTCAAAAATTTACCACCTTGAGAAAATATTGAAAACTCAGCTATTTCAGAGCTTTTTTCTGACATTACCCGAATTGCACGTTCTTCATCACCTTTCCTGTGAATATCAATGACTTCATCAAATAACATTTGAAACCGCAAATCCTTGATATACCGCTCCAACTGAGTCAATACAGGCTCTGGCTCTACAATATCTGTAAACTTGATCTTATCGAGTAATGCAACTATCTTTTCATCGTTCTTATTTACTTCATAAAGCAACCCAAATGTAGGTAACTTAGAGGTTAGATTATAGTTTGATGTTATGTCCTTGTACAATTTCTTGTACTCTTGGGACGGTAACATTTGGTACTTTAAATTCGGAGCAACTTTCTCTAATATAGTCTTTTTAAGTAAAAATAACCTAAATAACTCGTTTAGGAAGTTGTTATTCAATGCGTCTGTCATAGATCGAAATAAGTTATAAATATATAAAAATTATAGCAAAAAAGCTTCCAAAACCAAATCTTTTTCACGTAAATCTGTTACTGCCATAAAACTACTCATTGCAATATCATCATGCTCTGAGACACTTTCTAATTTACCAGAATCTTCATTAAACGTTATACTGTTAAACTGTGAGAATAACAGGTCAGACTTAGACCTTGTTGATTCATCATCACGATAAGGAACTTTAAGTTGTCCACGTTCAAACATGGCTGACAACGACGGCAACCCTTGATACAAATCTTTCTTGACCCCTGAGGTTGTTGTAAATTCTTTTACGTTACGCACACCCCTTTGTTTAACCATATCAGCCATTATCTTCTGAAACCCATTAACCTCCATCACATTGGAGTTTGGTTTGAATCTATTATCAATAGATATAATCTGGGAAATCTGTTCATTGTGTGAAGCCCCTTGTTTTACCCACATATACATTAGGTGGATGTTCTTGTCAGAACTTCTACCCCAAACTGTGAAAGCTGAACTGTCTGCACCAATCTGACCTGAAATAGCAAAGTCATATGCAGCTACTACTCGCTCCATTTTAAACGGGTAAGACTCGATATTCTCAACATAGCCAACGTTCTCCATACCAATGGTTGATCTATACAAGAACTCATATGGGAACAGTGATGAAGAGTCTGAAACAGGTGATACCAAAATCTCTCTGGAGAACACAATACTACCTAATGATTTCTTCAAATCCATTAAGTAATCAAAAGTAAACCTATCAGGAGCAAGAAGTTCTTTATTGGGCAATATACCAGGGTAAGTAAATACCCTGAACATTGGGTCCTTTAATAAGTCCCCATATAAATCGCTGATATGGAATGGTGTTCCTGATACCAGGTTGTACCCACCCTGCTCAACGATTGACTTTATCTCAGCATAAAACACCTCTTTAAACTTCTCCCTCTGGTCTTTTGAATATAAACAACTCTTATCTAAAAAGTCATCTGTAACTACTGACCCTACGTGAAGACCACGAATAAATGAACCGTAGGAGCGTTTATGTAATATTGCCCCTGTTTCAGTTGTTACACTTTCCTTACCCAGATCAGCCTTGTTACGTGGGTTTATCTTTTCAGCTAAAATATCGTTGAGCTTTATCTCCTCAACAATTTTACCAATATGTAGGTTTGCTAACCTACTCTCATTAGTTATTATGCAAGTCTCTTTACGTAAATTGTTATCGAGTGTGTCTGGAATATAAGGATGTGGTCGGTTGTATGAGTACAATCTCCATAATGGGAATGCGTGGCAATACTCAAAGCTCTTCCCGCCGCCACGTTGACAGAGGTAAGCACTCCAAGGATACAATTGAATCAAATTCCCCCACTCCAGGTTCCTTAAGTTCTGCCTGAAATTAGGTAAGCAGGTTGATTTAAAGTAATTATAGGAAAGAATTTTAAACTGCTCATCCATTGACTTCTCCATGTACTCAAGATAGTCAAGGTTTTCTGAGTCCAGAGTTGAAGCATTGAAGTTGATTACATTACTGGTCTGTAGAAGAATTTCGTCAAACAACCTATTTATATCTCCATTGTAGCCTGATAGTAATTCCATAAAAGCACGGTCTGAGAGATTAGATATAATCTGCTCAGCGTACTGATAAGTATTCTCTATCTGTTGCTTTGTAAGAACCTGCTTGTTGTTGAAATTCAGGTGGGACATTATATTTCAAAAGTATGGCGAAATTTAACTTCTTCAGTTTTACTTACACTACCATTTATGCCACGCAAATTCTTCATAAAATATATAAAAAGTTCAGCTGTACTTAGCGTATCCGAAAGTGCCCTGTGTGCATTCACAAGTGTTATACCAGCGTTTTCACAGCAAGTTCCAAGTTTATAATTAGTGGATTCTGGCCACATTAATCTCGACCATTTAATTGTATCTTCCGGATCGTTGTTGACATACTTCAAAAGATCATCTTTGCAAAACTCAAATAAGTTCAACATAAATTCAGAATCAAATTTTATGAAATTATGTCCACCCATTACAGGTAAAGAAGAGCCTTGTTTATATTTCTTCAAAAACTTAACAATTTCTTTTTGGACAAAGAATATATCTTCTCCCTGCTCCTCAGTCATCTGTTTAGTTATCCCAGAGGCAGCGGCTGCAGCAGGGTTGTACTCCAATCCTTCTTTATATGGTTTTACTAACCATGAGGCTTGTTCAACTATTTCTAATTTAGAATTTATAGCAACCAATGCTATTTCAGTTACTGCAACATCATGAACTGCCTTCTTTGTTTTACTTGGAAGACCGCCTGTTTCAAAATCGCAAATGATAAAATTCTGGTACGGTGATAACATTTTATTTTACGTTATAAAGTTTAACACAACTTATTTCTTTAACTGGTTCTATCTTTTCGCCTCCAAGGTATTTAGGTAACCTGCCTCTCTGTATATATCCCTGTACGTCTGATATGGTGAATGGCTTATTGTTCTTTTTCGATCTGTTTTGATTAAGCCAATTGGTTAATGCTGTTAATGTCAATTTACGTGGAATCATTCTGTTTCATCATTGTCTTCTAAAGTCTCGAGATCATTAATGAATAGCCCCCTTGTCGCAGTAAAATACTCATCCATCAGCATTATACAATACTCATGTTCTTGTATTGTCTTAAAAGATAACATTGTATTACTATAAAATGGCACTTGTTTTGCATTTTCAGGAGTAGGGTTCAATATAATTGCATAAACCATTCTGCCTTCCGGTGAGTAAAACTCTAGGGCATTGTATCCGAATATCAACCTCAAATCAATACGCATACCGTTTGCCTCCAGAAATCTGGGTAGAAGGGTTTCATCAACTAATTCTTTTGAATCTTTGGTTGAGCCTGGTTTAACTTGCTTCTTAGCATCTTTAAGTAAGGTAAGAATCTCTTTATCATCGTTTAACTTGTACTCTTTTAGTATCTCAGTTATAGTTATTACACCCAACTTCTCAAAAATATTCATTAACTCATTTATGATCTCAGCATCTACTTTTGAAATAGGTGCTATAAAATGATCGTTTCCTTGGGTGTAACGCTGATAAGCTGCTTTAAGATGATCTGTCATTGCGCTCATTGAATAGAGTTTGGATTAGTAATTGATTTAAGTTTACAATTTTCAAAATGATATCTTGTCATGCCGTTTGTGTGTCCAATTTTACCACAATATGGACATATTACTTTTTCTCTTCCATTCCATTGGGATTTTAGTTTTCCCCTATGGGCTTCTGACAATGCCAAATTTTTATTCCAAGGTTTCTTATTATACATTGGGTTACCACTGCCGACCCTATTTTTACTCATATTTTCACAGAAACTTTTACTCCTCTTTTTGCCAGTATTAGATTTACGTTGCTTTTCCACCACACTTCTATCTATAGTTTTGCCTAAATTACCTTTATAATTCTCACCATTTGGGTATTTAAGTTTATTTGTTTCTAATTGCTTTTTTACCGCTTCTTTTTCTCTTTTCTTTCCCTTGAACTTTATACTTAACTTAATCTTTGCTTCATCAGTCATTGGTACACCATTATTCCATGCTTGCTTGCCTTTCAATGGGTGATTATCCCCAGAAAAATTATCAGAAAACGCTACTCTTAGTCTTTCATATTCCCTACTACCTATTAAGTATTCCCTACCGTTACTCCGCAATGTCATAATCCAAACAGCATAAAATATTTTTGAATTATTAGGGTGTAATTCAACTAATAATTTATGAGCTATAAAGTGCTCTCTTCCAGTTAGTAACACCATGTTCTGCTTTTCATCTTTTCCACCCAGGCATTTAGGAATAATGTGGTGATTCTCATAGTAAGTGCCTCCTTTTACTTTCTTACGGTTTTCTTGTTTTGCTCTTGAAATTAGGTCATCGTAGATTTTTTGGTAATTCATTGTAAATAGATTTAAACTCCGACTCGAAATAAATCTAAGGGGTAATCCAGATTAAGTCGGTAATCTGGAAAGATGGCCAAATCCTGTCCCCCTGAGAAGTTATAAAATTATAAAATTATTTTGGAATAACCATTATAGATTATTTTACAAGATCTCTACCTGTGTGTTTTAAAATGGATTGCTTGTTACTATCGTAGGTTTTCATTTTTTTTCTATCACCAAATTCCCAAATCTGATGGCAGCCAAAACATAACCTTTGGAAGTTCCAATATTCATGTCTGTACTCTCCCCAAGCCGCCTTCCCCAAAATATGGGAATATTGAACTACATAAATCATACTTCCTTTTTCATCTTCAAAAATATCTGGTAACTGTGTTCCACATTCTTCACATTCATTAGGTTTACTTGAAAACACTTTTCGATATGTTTCTCTATCCTTTAAAAGTGTCTCAGACCGTTTTACATTAGTTTTAACAGCAGTTTTCTTTTTAACTGGTAACTTATATTGTTTTTGGCTTTCTTTGTGTTTAAACGCATCTAAACGTGTCATTCCGTGCATCCTGAAATAATTGCAATCATCACAAAGCATTCGCTTACGATTCACAATAAATCTCGGCTTTCCACATTTACTACACTCTTCCATCTCCACACACGTTATACAGTTGGCAAAATTTACATTTCTCAACATCAAACAATACATTCTCGTAGCAATGAATAAACTGCCTACTCATGTCATCAAATCTACGCCTTTCCCTATTCTCATGCTCTGAAACGTTAATAGGTGAAAATTCTGTAGTTCTTACTCCAAGATCTTGCTTGTACTGATTAGTAAAATAAATCTGTTCAGGTGTTCTATTTTTGTATCGTGTTAATGCAGCTTGTCCATATATCCAATTCACATATACTCTATCAAACCTCCCCTTCATTCCTTTGTAATACTGGAACTGAAATAGGGTAAAATCATACAACCACTCTTCTGAGATAGTGAAGTCAATTTTACTTAAAAAAGCATCAAGCTGACTTTCTACCTTAGCATTACCAAAATTATATTCTTCTCCATACACCCTTGTATAAACATCATTAAACACAGACTTCAACAAATCTTTAAACATATAAAGTTTATATTTTTGATGAGGTAAAATTAAATTAAAATTCAATACGAATTTAATTTACAGAAAAATATTTTTAAAATTCTATGTGAAACTCAATAGAATCGGACTTTGAAAGCTCCAACTCTACGTATCGGTAGGGATTTGTGGTGTCTTTTTCATAAATCTTATTCTGGTCATCTTTTATAACATCCAGATCTAATTCACGTTCAATCCATAGACCAACAGACTCTCCGGCTGCAATTGACCCAATATTCAACTTATTAGCCTCTCCATCTGCTGATACAAAATCAGCATATAAAGGCCTTGCTCCATTATGAGACACCCGCTCCATAAATGGATTACCGTCCGAGTCTGTAGCCATGTCAACAGCACTGAGTTTATATTTACTATAGCAGTTTGCAGGAACTACGACCCATATGTTAGGGTTCACTACTGCAGCTGTTTCATTCTTCAATACCAGTCCGAGGAAGCTCTTCAAAATCCCCATACGCACAGTATACATAGTGATATCTGAGAACATATTCCCGAATACGTCGTTTGAAACAGGAACTGCTGATTTATAGCCACCTATCGATAGTGATAGCTTTGCTTGTCTTTCTTCTGGTTGTGAAGCTGTGTAGTATAGTCTCATATTGCCATTGGATTAGCGTTCAAAACATGCCACATATAACCTTCATCAGCCCACAGCTCCATAATCGCTCCAGCTTTGACTGTAAATTTATAACCTGGAACTGTCCCTATACCTATGGCTGAGGCTAAGGTCAAATTGTTAGGATATATGGTCCTGAAGAAACCAGGCACGTAATAAAAATCAATATCTGTGCCAGATTCTGATACCCTGAGGTAAAACTTGGTGCCTGGTGCGTAACCAGCATCAAACCTGATACTCGCACAATCTTTATGTGTGGAATCACCTCTTACGGTAATGATAGCCCCGCTGACATTAGCTGGGATATTTAAGTAAGAATCTAATATACCTGTCCCAGTATTCGTAATAACCAAGGGGATACCATACGTTACAGAGTCAGGTATCTGTATGGTGGGCACATTAAACCTTGGTGCATTCTCGCCAAAAGTCTTTTGCCCTGTTATTGTTTGTGTTTGACTTTTAAACACTACGTCAGCAGGTAGGCTTAGTTGGTATAAATTCTCAGTACGCAAATCAACAACAGTGAAACTCCCTCCCGCCCCTATATTTAATTGTGATATGACAAACCCACCAGCATTAGTAATGTCTTCAGAATTTAACGAAAATGTCAATTCCCCCCTGATATGGGTGTACGCAGACTTATCAGATAAATTACCGTACACTTTCAAGTCGTAAGAACCAACAATCATATACCTGATGTTTGTTTCAGCAATTGGGTTCCCAGCGATTATTATCTCGTTGTCGCTGACCACCTCAATGACTTCGTAAATGTCATTGTTGTTAGCAACACCGCCCAATTCAGTATAGAACCTTATCCTGGAAGGATTACTAAAATTATGGCCTCTTAATCCCTTAAAATTACCCCCTGTTATAACCACCTGACCAGACCCAGACACTGCACAGACACCAACTTCCCTGGGATCAATAACAGGAATAAAACCGACAGCAACTTGACTGCCATTAGAATAATCACCTATTCTAGCATCAATATTATCCGTTTCGTCGTACGTAAAAATAGCCATGTGCGTATTTTTCAACGATTCGTTTTCCATCACAATTCCTGCAACAGGGCTGTACGCTACATTAGTTATGTCTAACAAACCTACTCCCCTGCCTACTTTTATTGTGTCAAAACCACCGGATGGTACAGAACCCATACTCACCCTGAATGAATCATGTTCTAACGAACCATAATCGGTCATCGTATCGACGATACCAACCCCATTATTTCTTGAACCAAAATGTATGAACTTACCTATGAGTTCACGTAGTGAGTAATCCCAATCTATTAGTTCATGCTTTGAGATTATCTGCCTGTCATTAAAATTAACTGTCTTCGACATTATATGAATTTTATATTTATTAAACAATTATTTGGAACTAAATCGCTTTGTATAGTCGATTCTACATCAGAATCGTAACGCCCTGAATTATTCTTTAAGTAAGCAAAGATAATATTTTTTGGTGAAATTACGCCTTTATCAGTCGGTAAAGATAATGGATATACACTGATATTCCTAATTTGTACCAACACATCCTCAGCTAAAGACTTGAACCTGATTATAGGGACTATATACTTCACCCCAATAGCTGACCCATTCATATACAAATTATTACCTACCCCCAAGTTGTTGGAGTTACTAACAGTTGGCAGCTTAACATTGGACAGTACACCCCTGACTTTAACAAATCTGCCGACAGCTAAATCAAAATCAACTGAACTCATCAAATAATCATTGGCTACATCACTGCCGTAACTATTGAGCACAGATTCGAGTGGGTTCAGGTCAATATCGTAGGGGATAACGGCAAAATCAATTGCAATAGCTGCTGTGGTCTTAATATCAAATGACACTTCATATCCATCAAAATTATCTTCCACACCAGAAATAGGAAT
>Ga0265293_10011855_pt1 | contig 11717 bp, 12 predicted proteins | sample Munlanlewell138R_FD_192505 | JGI IMG/M metagenome (GOLD analysis project Ga0265293, IMG submission 192505) | Leachate microbial communities from a municipal landfill in Southern Ontario, Canada - Leachate well 138R | ecosystem: Engineered > Solid waste > Landfill > Unclassified | place: Canada... | reverse complement strand
TTCTGTTTAAATATGTTATAACCCGACTTACGCAGTTGTAGTGCGAAATAATTATTAACTTTTGCTAATTATAGTATAAAAATACAGAAAAAGGTCAGTTTTGGCTTAAAAACTGCTTTTTTTCTCTTTTTATTATATTTTGCTTGCGTTGTGTGAAGTGGTGTGATATACTATAAATAGTAAAGGTGGTGCTATTATGTTTCTTAAATTTGAAAAGAAAAAAGATGCTTCTGGTAATCCTAGAACTTATGTTAGTATTGTTGAGGGATATCGTGATGTAAATAATGTTTCCAGACATAGAAGAATTAAATCGTATGGGTACCTGGAACAATATGAAGACCAAGATGCCTTTTTAGCTATGGTCAATAAGGATCTTGCGAAGTTCGAAAAAGAAGCCGATAATACTATCTCTTTTTCATTTACCGATACGGAAAATAAAAATAACTCAGAGTTTAATAGAATATACAATTATGGTTATCGTTATTTAGAAACCATCTATGATGCATTAAATATTGATAAATATTTGAATGATTATCAAAAAAGATTAGATAGAAAAATTAAATATAAATTCAAAGAAATATTTAAATTTCTGGTAATTCAAAGAATTTTAAGGCCAGATTCCAAACGGGCCACAATTCAAGAAATAAATAAGTTTTATAAAATGAATTTAAACTTTTCCTTGGATGATGTCTATAGGTTTCAAACAATTCTAAGTAATGTTTTTGATGATTTACAGAACCACTTAAAACTTGAAACCGATAGACTAATCAAAAGGGATTTTAGTAAGGTGTATTATGACATAACTAATTATTATTTTGAAATAGACTTCAATGATTTAATTGATAACTATAGACATAAAGGCGTATCCAAAGAACATAGGCTAGATCCTATTATAGGTTTTAGTTTGTTCATGGATTCTAACGGGTTACCTATTAAATGTAATATTTTTAACGGTAATGCATCGGAGAGTATTACCTTAATCCCTGAAATGAATAAAATTAAAAAGTCGTTTAATATAAATAGAACAATAGTTGTGGCTGACAAAGGACTCAATTCATCTAAAAACATTGCTGAAATAATTACAAATGGCGACGGCTATATTTTTTCCCAAATAATAAGGGGGAGGAAGGGGAAAAGATACCATGAACATATATTAAATGATGACGGATATATAAAGGAGTTTAATGAGGAAGGTGAGCTGATATATAAATATAAACTATTTGAAGAGGATTTTGAAATAATAATTAACGGAAGGCCAAATATACATAAAAGAAAGGTCTTAATATATTATAATCTTAAAGATGACCTAATAGCAAAAAAGAAAAGATTCGAAAAAATCTCCAAAGCAATAAAGTCTCTAAGAAATAATGCCTATGATATTGATCATGCATATTCAAAATATATTAACAAAGAATTATTTGATAAAAAAACAGGGGAGATAATTGAGGGCTATAAACTGACAAAAACAATTAACCATGATAAAATTGCTGAAGAAGAAAAGTTTGATGGATATTTTGCCATTGTAACTAACGAACTTAACCTCAATCATCAAGAACTGAGGGAAGGCTATCATAAACTGTCAGAAATTGAAGATATGTTTAAAGTTACTAAAACTAATCTTTTGTTTAGACCTGTCTTCCATTATAAAAAAGAAAACATTAAATCGCACTTTCTGATTTGTTATACAGCTTTACTAATAATAAGGTTATTGCAGGCTAAACTGAAAAGGGATGGTATTAATTTATCAGTAGAAAGAATTGTAAACGTGCTTAATAGTATGAATATGGAGATTATTAAAGATGTTGTTCACCTACATCATATTGGGGGGCGACTTGATTATAAAGAATATATAAAAGATAAAAACACTAATTTTAATAATGTTTTTTCAGGAAGCGACCAAATTGAGAAGGATCATAAATTATTAAATATTTCATTTAACGTTAACTTCGATTATGCCTATGTAAAAATTGAAAAATTTAATAGGTATTTTAAACAGCTACATTTTCACACAACAACTGCGTAAGTCAGGGCTTTGATAGATATCATGATTCCGAAACAAAACGATTAGAAAATGGGGATGGGCTGCATTTAGTAAGACAGTTCCTGTACCGAAACTAAGTTATGTTATAATCGCAGTATAAAACTATTGAATTGAGTACGGAGAGAAGAACAGAATGAAAAAAGCACTATTAAGTATTTGCTTATTGACCCTTGTATTTATCTTATTTGGTTGCTCAAATAATGCTAACAAGATTAAATTTTCTAAAACCGAAACATCGAATATTAAAATTAAAGATAGTTCTATTGAATTTACAGAAGAACAAGCAGAATCACTTTTTAAAATTATAGATTCATTAGAATGGCTAAAAGAAAAAGAAGACAACGATAAAGTACCATCATTTGATTTAAACATTTATGCATATAGAACAATTAGTAAAGACGACAATAATTTAATGCTTGATTCTGTTGGATCACAAGTAATCTTATACTATTATGTAGATTTAAATACAGGCACTGTAATGATGGGATATGTAACATTATCATCGATTATCAATAATTTATATGCTAAATTAAGCATAAAACAATTAAATAAAATTAGAACGTTATTCAATTTAATTGATTAAAAATTAAAGAAATTAATTACGCATACAAATTCTAATTTTCGCGCGTGATTTGATTGTATTCAGTCGAGAAACTGGACAATATATTAATAGAAGAGCCAACCGGCTTTCTTAACAATTATAATTTTGAAGATAAACGGACGTTTCTTTTGTGGGAGATAAATTCTCCCCTTTTTTTATTTGATCAAGCAGATTAGAATTTTTTTTGATCGTTTATCATTCGCCCGAATTCTAAGATAATTTGTGTTGTCGGCAGGAGTAGGTTGGTTGGTTTTAGTAATTTACTGATTTTCGATGATTTTAAATGTCATTTTCATAAGATAAAATCATCCTGAGTATTTCATTAGTTGGCTTATTTAATGATGACGGATTGGACATGGCTTTGACATTTTAGTTTTTTAATTTTTAAATCACCTCAAGAGATTCAGAATATAAAGCACAGCTTGTGAAATTCGATATATAAAATATATGTGATAAAAAGCAATTTAGATATTGCATTTAAATAATTTTATGATACAATTAAATTGGTAAGGGATATTATGGTAATTAATCTAATCTTTGTTGCTTTTCTTTTATGTTTTACTGGTTTTGCTAATGTATTTGTTTAAGCTAGTGATACTGAATCTATAGCCCTTACAAATTAAAAATTTGCGGCTATTGATAAACAGATTGCCTTTGGTAATGAATTCTATAATAAACATTATAAAATTAATTCAACAAGTGTTATCGGTGATCTTAATGATAGGTAAGTAATTTATTAATTTTACTAAAGCCGAACGGTTATATGATATTGCATAGATCATCGCTGACATTCACCGAATATTCATTTACCGGCAACTCCCCTTATTGTGGGTATGAGTTTACCATAAACAAAAGGTTAGATGGAGAACCATTTGGATATGGCTACACAGGTAATCATGCAATGGTGGTCTATGGTTGCTGTATAACCGATCGGGGAACAACTAATTATTTAGTGCATATAGGATACCGTAGTTATCCAAGGGACGTTTGGATTACTGAATATGGAGGAATTTTTTCATCATTTTATATAACTTATAATGATATTCATTATAATCATGGGTACCACTTCTTTACAAATAACATTAACGATTATAAAGTTTGTGGTTGTGGTCAATCAATATCGCACTGTCATATATATGACAATAATGATGTATCTTTTAACGAAACATATCATTATGCATTTTGCTGGTGCGGCGCCTTAACTTTAAAAAAACACTCCTACAATAATGTTTCGGGAAATTTGCTACAATTTAGTAAAGGCGGGTACCTTCATTCACATACTAATCTGGTTTAATCATATAATGATTATATCCCCACATTAAAATGTACGGTATGTAGTAATATCTTTGAGGAAGAACATAACTTATATTATAATCCCGATAGGGATATATTTGACTGCTCCGTATGTGATTATACAACAAAATTTATTATTATCGGGTAAACAAAAAGAAAGGAATAACAAACATTTTGAAAATACGTCTACTGTTACTTTTATTAATATTGGGTTTTATTATATTGGCAGGTTGCAAATTGCGGCATAAAAAACAATATGAGGAATTCAATGATTTTTTTCAATTGAAATATGCTGTTAAAAATGAAATACAACCCGTTATTGTCGACGATTCTTCTTTTCATTATCTCGACTTATTTACCACAGAGCATGATTTGATAAATAATCATAAAATTAAGGACACTGTATTTACAAAAAAATATCTGGGCATTAATTTCTTGACCAAAAAACCTCTTGGTGGAGATTATTGCGGCTACGAAATTATTTTGTCAAGAGAGATTTCAATTTTTGATGACGATATTATTTATACTGAAATGATTCAATATTGGGCTGTATACTTTCCGGAGGATTCTTCCTTGGATAATTTCCTTGAGAATTTGAATTACGATCTGAATAAAGGGATTGAATATGAGTATAACGGAATCACATGTTATCGTGACTGCTGTTACGGACCTCAGAATATCTCGTTTCGTACAATGTTTTTATATGATGATTATTTGTATTTATTCTTTGTAACCACGTATAATTTTATAAGTAACTATGATACGGAACAATGTCAGCAAATAACTGAAATTTTTCTGGAACAAGTTATTAGATGTTGATTTGCGAATTATATAATGCTTAATTCATCAGATAAAATAGTAATAGAATAAATTGGGGTATTGTAATTTATATTGATGGATTTTATATAATCCGGTAAAACTGGACTCTGCGAAAAAGCGTTTGTTGGCGGGAGATAAATTCTCCCCTTTTTTTATTTGATAAAGCAGATCGGAAGTTTTTTAATCGTTTATCATGCGTCTGAAATTTCTAAGATAAATTGTGTAAAATCAAAAAGTTTGTCGAAAATATTATTATTCTTGAATCTAAAATGTTTTTGTGTTAAGATAATCGGGGAAATAAGATTGAAAAGAGGCAATGTATTTTTATGAATATTTTATTAATGCTTACTCCAAAAAACAAAGTAGCTTATATTAATGAAGACTCGACGGTTCGTCAGGCTTTGGAAAAAATGGAATTTCATCGATATTCCGCAATTCCGATTTTAGATCGGGAAGGAGGTTATGTCGGTACATTAACCGAAGGCGATTTGCTATGGGCGGTTAAAAACAGGTTTAATTTAAATTTAAAAGCCGCTGAAAACATCATTGTATCGTCTATCCCGCGTAATCGCGATAATTTACCGGTAACGATTGAGGCAACATTTGGTGATTTGGTCGAAAAAGCCGTTAATCAAAATTTTATTCCGGTTTTAGACGGTAAATCCTCTTTTATCGGAATTGTTACAAGAAAGGATATTATTCAATATTGTTATAATAAAATATGTAATTGAGGAAGACGATAACCAGTTGGATATTGCCTTTTTTTTGTAATTATTTTTCTTTCTTTTTTATTTTCATCATGTTATAATGAAAGAGAGCGTTTTCACAATGAAAGCAGAAAGGAAGAGTATGGACAAATTTGATTACATGGTAAAACATGGCTTTGAGCAGTTGGTTTATTTTTATGATAAAACAACTGGTTTAAAAGGTATCACTTGTATTCACGATACGACATTGGGTCCGGCTTTAGGGGGTACGCGTTTATGGAATTATAATAACGAAGATGAAGCGGCCCTTGATGTTATGCGGTTAGCGCGGGGAATGACCTTAAAAAGTGCAGCTGCAGGATTAAATTTGGGCGGCGGAAAAACCGTTTTGATCGGAGATGCCGAAACATGCAAATCGGAAGCTTATTTTCGGGCTTTGGGTCGTTTTGTTCAAAGTTTAAACGGTCGTTATATTACGGCTGAGGATGTCAATACGACTACTCTGGATATGGAGTATGTTAACATGGAAACTAAATATGTCGTCGGCTTGGAAGGGAAGTCCGGTAATCCGTCACCGATTACGGCTCTCGGTGCTTTTTATGGCATTAAAGCAGCTTTAAAATATCGCTTTAATACCGATGATATTTCAAAATTCAGTTATGCCGTACAGGGAGCGGGTCAAACCGGTTATTATATAATAAAATATTTACTTGAAAATAACGCAAAAAAAATATACTTTTCCGAAATTAATCCCAAGCATATCGAAAGAATGAACCGCGAACATCCTATGGTTGAATTTGTCGACCCCAACGAAATTTATTCTCTCGATGTTGACGTTTTTGTTCCTTGTGCTTTAGGTGCCGTATTGAACGATTCAACAATCCCCAAGTTGCAAACTGCAATAATTGCCGGGACGGCCAATAATCAGCTTTTGGATGAAATCAAACACGGAAAAATGATTAAAGACCGCGGATTATTATATGCCCCCGATTTTGTTATCAATGCCGGCGGTGTAATCAATGTTTATCATGAAATGAAAGGTTATAATCGGGATAACGTTATCAGGGATGTTAAGAAAATATACGACCGTCTGCTTGAGATCTTTAAAATAAGTGACGAAGCGGCAATTGACACCCAACAAGCGGCTAAGGTCTTCGCCTTAAAAAGAATCGATACCATCGGTAAAATCCATACCAATTACATAAATTAAAGGGAGTATTAATATGAAGAGAATTACTTTTATCACCGGTCACTACGGAAGCGGTAAATCGGAGTTTGCGGTTAATCTCGCCATAATGCAAGGCGTTGATTTGCTGATTGATCTCGATATTATCAATCCATATTTTCGTTCCCGTGAATTGGCGCAACTATTGGCTGAAAACAATATAAAACTTATTTCTTCTCCGCTTAAGAACGCTTTAGGGAGCGACTTGCCTTATATCGCCAAAGAAGCGTTCGCGCCCTTTTCCGATTTTGCCATCCGTTCGATTTATGATTTGGGCGGTGATCGCGCCGGCGCCCGTTTATTACGTCAGTTTCAAGACAGTATAAATCCGGATGAAGTAGATTTATTGCTGTGTGTCAATGTTTATCGGGAACTGACTTCATCCACGGAAAAAATAATTGATATGATACGTCAAATTGAAGAAAGCGGCGATTTTCAAATTAGCGGACTGATAAATAACAGTAATTTTCTTCGCGACACAACTTATGATGATTTATTATATGGTGAGTCGATATTGAAACAAGTAGAAAAGCGTTGTCACCTGGACATCGTCTATACCGGGGTTTATGAAGATATTATTTCCAAATGCGGACCGCTTGCGGGAAAGACAATTCCGTTAAAGTTATTTTTACGGAAAAAGTGGTTATAAAACATAAACGAGGAGGTTTAATGGCTAAAGGGAAAATCACTTTTAATTATGATTATTGTAAAGGTTGTCGCCTTTGCGTTGAATTTTGTCCGCCGAAAATATTGGCAATGGAAAAAAGTATGATGAATGAAAAAGGTTATAATTTGGTTAAAGTTACTGAGCCGGACAAATGTCTCGGTTGTGCGATTTGCGCAATAATGTGTCCCGATTCGGTAATTACGGTCGAGAGGTTTGTCCAACATGGCTAAAATGTTAATGAAAGGGAATGAAGCCATTGCGGTTGCCGCTCTTAAAGGCGGATGCGAGGCCTTTTTCGGATATCCGATTACACCGCAGAACGAGATTCCTGAGTATTTGGCTCGTTATATGATACCTGCCGGGAAGATATTCGTCCAGGCGGAGTCGGAAATTGCCTCGATCAATATGGTATACGGCGCCGCCGGTGCCGGGGTGCGGGTGATGACCTCGTCATCATCGCCGGGAATTGCCTTAATGCAAGAAGGAATTTCATATCTTGCCGGAGCTGAATTGCCTTGTGTAATCGTCAATGTTATGCGGGGCGGACCCGGCTTAGGCGGCATCCAACCGTCGCAGGCCGATTATCATCAAATAACCCGCGGCGGCGGTAACGGTGATTATCAGGTTATCGCTTATGCTCCGGAAAATTTGCAGGAAACCGTCCAAATTGTGACCGAAGCATTTGATGTTGCCGATTGTTATCGTAATCCGGTAATGATCGCCGTCGACGGTTTAATTGGTCAAATGATGGAATCGGTCGATCCCGATATCGAAATAACAAAAAGAGAGTTACCGCCCAAGGATTGGGCCACGACCGGGAACTCAACCGGAGAGACCCGGCGGATTATTAATTCCTTATATTTGGATCCTAAGGATTTGGAAAAACACAATCTTAAATTAAAAGATAAATATCAAAGAATCATTGATAATGAACAGCGTTATCAGTTGATTATGAGTGATGATGCGGAAATCTTGATAGTCGCTTATGGGACAATGGCCCGGATATGCCGCTCGGCGCTCGAGTTGTTAAGAGAAGAAGGCATTAAAGCCGGTATCGTTAGACCGATATCGCTTTGGCCTTTTCCGCTTAAAGCTTTTGAAGATTTTTCTCCGACAATTAAAGGTATCCTTTGCGCCGAACTCAGTACCGGTCAAATGCTTGATGATGTAAAAATTGCTGTTTGCGGCCGCTATCCGATAAGGTTTTTTGGTCGCACCGGCGGGATGATCCCCGAACCGGAAGAGATTGTTCATGCGGTAAAACAATTTTTGGGGGAGGTAAGTCATGAGTAAAATCGTTTATCGGAAAAGCAGGGCTTTAACCGCGGCGCCGTTAACTTATTGTCCCGGTTGTACCCATGGAATCATTCATAAATTGGTGGCGGAAGCTTTAGAAGAATTCGGGATTGAGCGGGCAATCGGTGTTGCCAGTGTCGGCTGTTCCGTTTTTTCCTACAATTTTTTTAATTGTGATATGCAACAGGCCGCTCATGGTCGGGCTTGTGCGGTTGCCACCGGAATTAAAAGAGTGCGCCCGGAAGCGATCGTTTTCACTTATCAGGGTGACGGCGATTTAGCTTCAATCGGAATTGCCGAAACGATTCATGCCGCCAATCGGGGAGAAAATATTACCGTAGTTTTTGTTAACAATGCTATTTACGGAATGACGGGAGGACAAATGGCACCCACTACCTTAATCGGTCAGAAAACGACGACTTCGCCGTTTGGCCGTAATGAGATTGATCATGGTTTACCGATTAAAATTGCGGAAATCTTTGCGCAAATCCCGAAAGCGGCCTATATCGCTCGGGTTTCGGTTTATAATCCGCCAACGGTCCGAACCGCGAAAGCGGCTGTAAAAAAAGCTCTTACCTATCAAACCGAGAAGAAGGGTTTTACTTTAATTGAGTTTCTCTCATCATGCCCAATTAACTGGGGGATGACTCCGATTGCCGCCTTAAAATGGATTGAAGAAAAAATGACCGAATATTATCCGTTAGGAGTATTTAAGGATATTGGTGATTATCATGACTAAGGCGGAAAAAATTACGGTTGCCGGTTTTGGCGGTCAGGGCGTTATGACGCTCGGACAAATTATTGCCCATGCCGGAGCCCAAACGAATCTTAACAGTTTGTGGTATCCTTCATATGGCCCGGAAACACGGGGCGGAACCGCTAATTGTGCCGTTATCGTTTCCCCGCAGCCGATTAACTCTCCGGTTTTTGCCCGGGCTGATGCTTTGATGGCTTTAAATAAACCATCATTGGATCGCTTTTGTGATAAAGTGGCGGTCGGAGGTAAGATTTTATATAATGCTTCATTGATTGATGAAGTCTCCTCCCGGGAAAACATTGAAATATATGGGGTACCGATAAATGATATCGCCGATAGTTTAGGCAATCTTCGCGTCGCCAATATGGTTATGCTCGGCGCTTATTTAGAATTATCTCCAATCTTTACCGATGAAGTAATTAATAATGTTTTACGCGATTTTTTAGGAGCGAAAAAAGAAAGTTTACTCGCGATTAATCTTGAAGCAATTAAGATGGGAAAAGAGCATATTCGCGAGGTTCGGAAATGATTAATGATTTTAAACAGTTGCTAAAGCGCGGCAAAAAACTTCCTTGCCGGCGGCTGGCCGTTGCCGGTGCCGACGATGCGGACGTTATTTCGGCAGTATATCAAGCGGAAAGTTTAGGGTTGGTGAGTCCGATTCTTATCGGTAACGAAATTAAAATAAAGGAATTGCTAAGGAAAATTCCCAGTAAAGCCGATATTATAAAGGCCGATCGCAAAGAAGACGCGGCCGCCCAAGCGGTTAAAATGATAAGAGACGGCAAAGCTGATTTTTTAATGAAAGGAATGATCGATACCGGAACCTTATTAAAAGCGGTGGTTAACCGCGATACCGGCATTCGTAAAGCGCCGGTCCTTTCTCATGTTGCCGTTTTATCCGTTCCCAATTTTAACCGACTTTTAATTGCCACCGATTGCGCGATGATTATCACTCCCACTTGCGAAGAGAAGATTAGGATTATTGAAAATGCGCTAACGGTTGCCCGTGCTTTAGGGATAATCATTCCTAAAGTCGGGGTTTTATCGTTAACCGAAAAAATCAATCCGAAAATACCTTCTTCAATTGAGGCCGATATGTTGGCTCAGTACTTTGCGCCTCGGGATGATGTTATTGTGGAGGGGCCGTTTGCTTTGGATAATGTTATATCGGAAAATGCCGCCCGTCGGAAAGGAATTACTGGTAAGGTGGCAGGGGCGGCGGATATTCTTGTTTTTCCGGGGATTGAAGCCGGTAATATCTTTTATAAAACCGTTGTTTATTTTGCTGGATGCGTTCCGACCGGAATTATTGTCGGAGCAAAATGTCCGATTGTTTTAACCAGCCGGGCTGATTCGGAACAGGCAAAACTATATTCCATAATACTTGCGATGGTGGTGCATGGTGAAACCGTTAATATTAGCCATTAATCCCGGCTCCAGTTCAACAAAAATTGCTGTGTACCGCAATGTTGAACCGCTCGCGGAAGCAAATATCCGTCATGATTTACCGACCGTAAAGCAATTTCCTACGATTATTGCGCAAAAAGAATTTCGCCTTGATTTAATTGAAAAGTTTGTGATTGATAACGGTTATTCGCTTGATGAAGTCGATGTTTTTGTCGGTCGGGGCGGTCTTTTAAGACCGTTAAAATCGGGTGGGGCTTATCTGATTAATCAGCCGATGATTGATGATTTGTTAAGCGAAAAATACGGCAGTCACGCTTCTAATTTGGGGGCAATTCTTGCCCATGAGTTGGCTGCCCCCCGCGGTAAAGCCGCTTATATCGTCGACCCCGTTGTTATTGATGAGATGGATGATATTGCCCGAATCAGCGGTCTTAGTATAATAGAAAGAAAAAGTATTTTTCATGCTCTTAATCAAAAAGCAATGGCTAATCGTTATGCCGATGAAGTCAATCGTCCTTATCGAGAACTTAAATTAATCGTGGTTCATTTGGGCGGCGGGATATCAATCGGTCTCCACCGTCACGGTCGGGTTGTTGATGTTAATAACGCTTTAGGGGGCGAGGGTCCTTTCAGTCCAGAACGGGCCGGCAGTCTTCCCGTTTTTCAGTTGATTGATTTATGTTATTCAGGGAAATATTCACTTGAAGAAATTAAGCGTTTAATTGTTGGGCACGGCGGACTGGCATCTTATTTGGAAACGAGTGACGGCTTTGCCATTACCCGCCGAATTGAAGAAGATGATCAGGCCGCGGCATTTTATCTTGAAGCGATGGCTTATCAAATTGTAAAAGAGATAGGTGCCCTTACTTATGCCGCGTCCGGTAAAATCGATGCGGTTATT
>Ga0265293_10011854_pt1 | contig 11717 bp, 12 predicted proteins | sample Munlanlewell138R_FD_192505 | JGI IMG/M metagenome (GOLD analysis project Ga0265293, IMG submission 192505) | Leachate microbial communities from a municipal landfill in Southern Ontario, Canada - Leachate well 138R | ecosystem: Engineered > Solid waste > Landfill > Unclassified | place: Canada... | reverse complement strand
CTGTCAGGTATTGGCTTGCCGCTGGGCAGTGACCGGCTGATCAGCATGCTGGGCGCGGGCAGTTTGCCGTTGGGTTTGCTGTGTGTGGGTGCAGCCTTGCAGCCGGGACATCTGTTTGGCGAGCGCTCGGTATTGCTGATCAACAGTCTGGCCAAGTTGTTGCTGGTCCCTGCGGCAGCGGCTGTGTTGGCCTGGTTACTGGGTGTGCCCGCTCAGGCTGCTGCGCTGGTGATTATTTTCTTTGCCTTGCCGACTGCGCCGACCGCGTATATTTTGACCCGTCAGATGGACGGTGACAGCTCGCTGATGGCAGGCATTATCACCATGCAGACCTTGCTGGCAGTACTCAGCTTGCCGCTGGTGTTGGGATTGCTGCCGGCCTAAGCAGCAATGCGGGGCGAACGTCCTGTCGCCCCACAAGCAGGATTGCAATCAGGCAGCGAGCTGTTTACTGCTACGCCAGTTCCAGGCGAACAGCAGTCCGACCACAATAATACCGGCGATATCGGTGTAGGTTTCCGGAATGATCATCATCAGTGCGCCGGCGGCCAGAATGATTCGCACCAAAGGTGACAGGCTACTTTTCAGATAGCCTTCAACCGCAGCCCCCAGCGCGATGATACCGACTATCGAAGTGAAGCTGATGGAAATGATGTCCCAGACCGGCGGTAACGGGAACTCGCGAGCGTTCATCGGCAGGCCGGTGATGTCAATCATCATCATCGCCGGATTGTAAACGAACAGAAACGGCACGATAAAACCGGCCAGCGCCAGACGCAGCGAGATAAAACCGGTACGCATCGGGTCGCCGCCAGCAATGCCGGCACCTGCAAAGGCAGCCAGTGCCACCGGCGGTGTGATGTTGGCAAACAGGCCGAAGTAGAATACAAACATGTGTGCGACCAGTACCGGAATGTCAAAGTTGGCCAGCGCCGGAGCAGCCATGGTAGCCGTGATGATATAAGCCGGAATGGACGGCAGGCCCATGCCCAGAATCATCGAAGCCAGCATGGTAAAGATCAGTGTCAGCATCAGTGAACCGGCCCCAATGCTCATGATGGACGAAGTCATGACACTGCCGAAGCTGGTCAGGCTGACCACACCGATAATGATGCCGACCACGGCACAGGCAACCATCACCGACAGTGACTGGCGTGCGCCATCGGCCATGGCTTCCAGAATGTCGGCAAAGGACATGCGGGTGCTTTTACGCAAGCTGCTGACAATAACGGTAATGATGATGGTGTAAAAAGCGGCAAAACTGACCGGCACCGATTTGAACAGCAAAACAACCAGCGCCACGATTGGAATCAGCAGGTGGCCGCGCTCCTTGAGCACTTCCATCACCTTGGGCAGGTCTGCTTTGGGAATGCCTTTCAGGTTTTCCCGGCCGGCACAAAAGTGAACCTGGGCAATCACGCCCAGATAATAGAGCAGGGCCGGCAGCAACGCGGCCAGTGCAATGCTGCCATAACTGACGCCGGTGGTTTCGGCCATGATGAATGCACTGGCTCCCATGATCGGTGGCAGAATTTGTCCGCCGACCGAAGCACTGGCTTCGACCGCACCGGCAAAGTTTTTGCCATAGCCGATCTTTTTCATCAGCGGAATGGTGAACGCACCCGTGCCGACCACGTTGGCTACGGCGGTGCCATTAATGCTGCCCATAAAACCACTGGAAATGACCGCTACCTTGGCCGGGCCACCCTGCTTGTGACCGGCCAGTGCCATGGCCAGATCGTTAAACAGCTGACCCATGCCGGACTTGGCCAGAAAAGCGCCAAACAGGATAAACAGGAAGATAAAGGTGACCGACGCACCAATGGCGGTGGAGTACAGACCCTCAGTTTTCAGATACATCTGGCCAAAAATGTCACCCATGTCAAACGCACGGGTCAGTAGACGATCCGGCATGAATTCGAAATGACTGATAAACGGATAAGCTAGAAATACCAGAGCCAGAATCGGCAGCATCCAGCCCATGATGCGGCGGGTGCCCTCGACGACCAGCACCACGGTAAGAATGGAAAACGCGATGTCGAGCGTATTCGGAATGCCACCGCGGGTGGTTACAATTGCCTGATACTCCAGGGCCAGATAACCAAAGCTGGCGCCACTGGCCAGCACCAGTATCCAGTCAACCAGTGTGACCCGGCTACGGCTGGTGGTCTGCCGGGCAGGGTACAGAAAGAAAATCAGGCACAGGCCGATGGCAACGTGAGCACTGCGTTGCAGCAGCTCGGGCATCGGGTTGTACGTGATATAGAGGTGAAACAGCGAATAGGCGACCGACAGGCAGAAAACCAGCAGTGCCACCGGCTTGTTGGCGATGTTGCGCAGTACTGAAGCGCGGTCAAATTTTTCCAGCAGCTCTTGCTCATTGCTGCTTGGCGGGGTGTGCTTGTCTGAAGAAGTCATGACAGGAGTCCATCAGTAAAAACTGCAAAAAGGGTATGCGCCTGACGCGAAAATCCAGCTCGGTGTAATCGTCAACCAGAGCATGGACCGGCCAGGGGTTGCCGTCTATCCACAAAGTGGATTGTACGTTGTCCGACACAACCCAGCTGAGTTCGTTGAGCAGGCGGTCAACGCGATAGTCGATCAGCTCGTTGTTGTCGGTGTGTAACTCTCCGCTGCTGGGCGTGCCTGCACCGTAGGTTTTGAATTGGCTGTGTGTCAGCAGCAGTTGCTGGTCATGGCGCTGGTAGGCTTCGCGCCAGTTTTCTTTTTCGACAGAATGCTGCCATTGCAGGGCAAAGTCCGTGTCAGGCAGAAGGCAGGATTGTGTGGGCAAAGTCAACACTACATTGGTGACTGGCCATAAGATACCGCCCAAAATAAAAAGGCCGGACAGCCCTAGCAGGATGCCCGGCCTTTTCTGGATGGGTACGGAATCAGTCCGCAACCAGCTCGTCATAGTATTGCTGGGCACCGGGGTGCAGTGGCGCTACCAGGCCTTGCTGAGCCGTTTCGACCGAAACATCATTCATTGCCTGATGCGAGTTACGCAGTTGCGGCAGGCTTTCGAAGAACGTTTTGGTCAGCTTGTAAACATCGTCCTGTGACAGGTCTGAACGCACGGCCAGTGCATTCATGATGGCTGCAGTGGCAACTGGCTCGTCATTGCCATAGGTGTTGGCCGGAATCTGCAGGGACACGAAATAGCTCTTGTCTTGCGCGATACGCTCAATGTTTTCTGCCTCGATGCTGACCAGCTGCAGATCGAAACTTTGTTCCAGCTCCAGCAGCGAAGCGTTGGGCAGGCCGCTAGTGAGGAAAGCTGCGTCCAGCTTGCCGGCTTTCAGGGCATCGGCTGCTTCTGCATAACCCAGATAGTCAACACGCAGATCACCATAGCTGATGTCGTGGCCGTTCAGCAGGTTGCGGGCGTTGACTTCAACACCGGAGTTTTGTGCGCCGACAGCAACACGCTTGCCGCGCAGATCGCTCAGGGTTTTGATGCCGCTCTTTTTGGAAGTAACGATTTGTACGTAGTTGGGGTACAGGGCGGCAATCTGTTGCACATTGGTGACAGGAGCCTGGAAGCTGCCTTCGCCGTTCAGGGCGTCACTGAGCACGTCACTCATCAGAAAGGCCAGCTCAACCTTGTTCTGAGCCATCAGGTTGACGTTTTCAACCGAAGCACCAGTGGTCTGGGTTTTTGAGTTGACGCCATAGGTTTTGTTGAAAATCTCGCCCATGGTAGTGGCGATAATGTTGTAAGGCCCGGAGGCGCCGCCGGTAGCGATGGTGGCAAAGCGGGTTTCCAGCTTGTTATCGGCAACCGGGGTTGCAGACGTGCTTTCGGAGCTGCTGCTTGCTGCCGGAGCGGCTGCCTGTTTTGGAGCCTCATCGGAACAGGCGGTCAGCAAACCGGCAAGAGCGATGACACCGAGACTGGTGCGAAGGGTTGTTTTCATAATTATTTTACCTTTTATCAAGATTTGGAGTGTCAGGACCTGGGCGCGTGAAACGCGCTGAAAGCAAGGGTCTCCCTAGTCTGCTGGCAGGGTTTTTCCAGTAATTGTCAAGACGTCTGCATGACGCGGATTACTTTAACACAACAAACAACCAAGCAAACCCCTTGGGAGAGCGGAACGGCAAGGATTATTCGTGTGTCAGCAGCTTTGCCAGATCAAGAATGCAAATGCGGCGGCCCTCCAGCAGCAGCACGCCTTCGCGCTCCATCTGGTTAAGCACCCGCGACAGTGTTTCCGGCTGGATCGACAGCTGACTGGCAATCAGCCGTTTGCTGGCCGGCAGCTCGAACTGGGGCGCATTGCAACGCTGGCACGATTTGAGCACCTGACAAAGCAGGTAACGTACCACCCGGTCTATTGATTTTTTGAAAGACAGAATTTCCAGCGTTTCCAGACTGTCTTGCTCCATTTGTGCCAACTGTGAGAGCAGGTCCACGGTGATTTCAGTATTGCTCAGTGCAATTTCACGGTACAGCTCAATTGGAAACATCACCGCTTCGGAGCTTTCAATCGCTTTGGCGGTGTAATGGTGTGCGGTGGTAATGGAAAACAGCATGCCTTCGGCCAGTGAATCACCGCTGGAAAGAATACGGAAAACCTTTTCTTGGCCATCCTGTGTCAGGCGATACAGTTTGAGTGAACCTGACAGGACAAAGCCAAAGCGTCGTGCGTTGTCGCCTTGTTCATGAAAGCTCTGGCCGCGCGCCAGACTGACCACTTCGGCCTGTTCCTGTAGCCTGATTTGCTGTTCTGGAGATAAATGGCTAAACAAGGGGTTGGCTTGCAGTTGAGGGTAACGGGACGAAAGGCTCATGCAGGATTCTTGACTCATGGCGTACATTGCGGAACGCAGATGGAAATAGTTGAGAACGCAAGTTTATCACGAAGCGCCGCAGCGGACATGAAAGATCGGACTGGCCAGTCAGTCTGAACCCCGTACTGGCAGGACAGATTGCCCTCGCAGGGGAAAGCAGGGTGTTTCAGTAAATGTGTTGGTTATGCCGTGTACGGGCCCTATAATGCCAACACATTGCCTCATGGTAGAGAGAGAATTTGAATGACAGTTAAACAACCGGTGGCTGTACTGGGCGGTGGCAGTTTTGGTACAGCACTGGCCAATCTGGTGGCAGCCAATGGTTATCCGGTCATGCTGTGGATGCGTGATCCGGCCCAGGCACAAGCCATCAGGGAAACAGGCAAAAACCCAAAATACCTGAAAGATGTCAGCCTGTTGCCCGGAATTGATGCCTGCACAGACCTGCAACAGGTCCTGCAAGCCTGTGAGCTGGCGTTTGTAGCGTTGCCGTCCACGGCGTTGCGTGCAGTGCTGTCTCCGTACAGTGAACAGCTGGCGGGCAAGCTGCTGGTCAGCACCACCAAAGGCATTGAGGCGGAAACCTTTTTGCTGATGAGCCAGATTCTGCAACAGGTGGCACCGGATGCACACATCGGCGTGCTGTCCGGTCCCAATCTGGCCAAGGAAATTGCCGAACACGCGCTGACCGCAACCGTAGTGGCCAGCGAACACCCGGACCTTTGCGCTCGCGTACAGCAGGTCCTGCATGGTGAAACTTTCCGCGTATATGCCAGCAATGACCGTTTCGGGGTCGAGCTGGGTGGCGCTTTGAAAAATGTCTACGCAATTATTGCCGGTATGGCTGCGGCCATGGGCATGGGTGAAAACACTAAAAGCATGCTGATTACTCGTGCGCTGGCCGAGATGACCCGCTTTGCCGTCAAAATGGGGGCCAACCCGATGACCTTTCTGGGCTTGTCCGGAGTCGGTGACCTGATCGTGACCTGTACCTCGCCCAAAAGCCGGAATTACCAGGTGGGTTATGCACTGGGGCAGGGCGTGCCGCTGGAGCAGGCAGTCGAACAACTGGGCGAAGTGGCTGAAGGCGTTAACACTTTGCGCGTGCTCAAGCAAAAAGCTGCCGAGCTGGATGTCTACATGCCGTTGGTCAATGGCCTGCATGCCATTTTGTTTGATGGCTATCCGTTGCAAAAAATTATTGGCGGCCTTATGACGGGCGAGCCAAAAACCGATATTGACTTTATTTCACCTGACGGATTTGCGGAGTAATCATGGAATCTGCAGCAAAAAGACTTGAACGCGAAGCACTGGTTTTCCGCATTATCTGGATGCTGGCCTACGCACTGGCATGGCAAGTGGTCACTCCGTTGTTGCTGCTGGTAGCTGTTGCTCAACTGCTGTATCGCCTGTTCAAGGGCCAGCGACATGACGGACTGGCACAGCTGGGTGGCGGACTGGGTGGCTTTCTGGCGCAAATCGCCCGTTTTACCTGTTTTCAGAGTGACGACAAACCCTGGCCGGTCGCTGACTGGCCGGCACCCCGGAACGACACTCAGGCCGAAGACGGACAGCCAACATGAAAATCTGGTTGTTGCGCCATGGCGAGGCCGAACCTGCGCGCGGACGTGATGCTGACCGACAACTGACTGCCCATGGCCGCGAGCAAGTGCTGGCCATCGTCAGTCATTTACAGCAGCAGCCCCTCGACCAGATTCTGTGCAGCCCTTATATCCGGGCGCGACAAACCACAGAGGTGCTGTTGGAGGCACTGGAACTGGACAAGGCACCGCTCATTGCTCCCTGGCTGGTGCCGGACGAATCGGTACAGGCAGCCGTCCGCCAGCTGGACAGCTTGCCCGGTCAAAATATTTTACTGGTCACTCATCAGCCGCTGGTCGGCTTGCTGGGCAGCTGGCTGTGTCATGGCAGTTTTGATCATCCACTTCCCATGGGCACGGCAAGCCTGGCCTGTCTGGAGGGCGATTTTGCCGTTGCCGGCCTGATGCATTTGCAAGCGCTGCACCATCCGCAGGTTTGAGCTAACTTGTATTTTTAACTGGATCATCAGCGAGTATGGAAATGGCAAAGTTAGCTGAATACAGGTGAAACAAGTCTGGCAAAGGCCATGCAGTTTGTTTTGCTTTCGCACAAATTGCATTTCCGCCATCCTTGGTGGACAGATTGCGCTATGAACCCCTCAGAAACATCTTTGCAACGTGCTTGTGTAGTCTGAACTTCATTGATCTGACCAGATACAATCAACAGCAACACCCTTACAACTATAAAAAAGGAAAACGCATGTTTCAGGTAGAAGAGATTCGCATCCAGCTGCCGCATATTGATTTGGCAGCCCGGGTGTTTGGCCCTGAAGACGGCAAACCGGTACTGGCCCTGCACGGCTGGCTCGACAACGCCATGACTTTTGAGCGGCTGGCACCCCGGTTGCAAGGGCTGCGTATCGTCGCGCTGGACATGGCCGGCCATGGATATTCGGGTCGCCGCGGGCCGGGCGCTGGCTATCAGCTATGGGACTACGCGCTGGATGCACTGATGGCCACCCATCAGCTGGGCTGGCAAAAATTCTCCCTGTTGGGTCACTCGCTGGGCGGTATCATCTCTGTGCTGATCGCCGGAGCGGTACCGGAAAAAATCGAACAGCTGGCACTGATTGACGGCATCGTCCCTGACACCGGCGAAGCACAGCACTCCCCGAAAAAACTCGGCGAAGCCTTGCTGGCACAAATTGCCCTGGCCGACAAAAAGAAAACCGTCTACACCACCATTGAACAAGCCGTGGAAGCGCGCAAGCGTGGCCTGATTGCCGTCAGTCAGGAGGCAGCTGAACTGTTGGCCTCACGCGGGCTGAGCCCGGTAGCTGGCGGTTACAGCTGGAACACCGATCAGCGCCTGACCCTGCCATCGCCCCTGCGTTTGACCAATGCCCATGCCCTGGCCTTTGTAAATGCGTTAGAGTGTCCCGTATCGCTGGTTTTGGCCGAACAGGGCTTGTTGCTGAACATTCCGGAGTTCATCTATTTTCTGGAACATCTGAACAAACCCAATATTCAGATTCACAAACTGCCTGGCGGTCATCATTTGCATGTCAACGATGAGCAGGGAGCGCAGGCTGTGGCCGACTGCTTTAACCCGTTTTTTATCCAATAGTGGCTGTTCACAGCCAATGTATGAGGTAGTAGTGACTTGATAACCCGGATTCGTTTGTTGTGCGGTGCATTGTTTGTGGTATATGCCGGACAGCTGTCAGCTGCCGGGACTGGTCTGGAAACAATCAGCCAGCTACCGGCACTGGTGGATGCGCGAACGCTGGAGCAGAACAACCAGACCGCGATTGAAAAAATTTACCCGCTGGGCTCGGTTCGCCGGATCAGCGGGCAGCTGCGTTTTTCCGACGAACTGACTGTGCGGGGTGATCGTCACTACGCCACCTGGCAGCTGTCACCCGTGCATATGGCCGATGCCGCGTTTACACAAAGCCGCGAGCTACTGCAAGAGCAGGGCGCACGTTTACTGTACTGGTGTGAAGGACGTGATTGCGGGCCGAGCAACCTGTGGGCCAATGCCGTATTTGGCAATGCCCGCCTGTATGGCCCGGACGATGGACAGGTGTACGCCCTCTTGGCAGGAGACAATACACAAGAGCTGTTTGCACTCTACGCAGTCACACGCGGCAATGGCCGCAACATGCTGCATGTTGAGCAGTTTAGCGCCGAGCATTTGCCGGGCGAGCTTTATCCGGCTGCCGGCACCCTGCTGCTGCAACTGCGCAAGGATGGCCGCTTGCAACTGGCCGATAGCGAGGGCAATGCACGCATGGCTATGGCAGAGCTGGCACGGGCATTGAATCGCGATGGCAGCTTGCGGGTTACTTTTGCTGGCGCGCAAGCGGAACACTGGCGTGAAGAACTGGTCAATGCCGGAGTACGGGCAGCACGTCTGGAGCTGAGTGACAGCGACAGCGCGGCCACCTTTATTGAAGTTCTGCGTTAAACCGGACTCTCGCGGGAGAACACCATGATATCGAGCGACCGCCTGATAGCACAGCTGTTGTTTTTGGGGTTGTTGGTCGCCTGCTTATGGGTGTTGGGCCCTTTTTTGTCAGCCTTGTTCTGGGCGGCAGTATTGGCGTTTGCCACCTGGCCGGTGATGCGGGTACTCACGCGTACGCTAGATGGTAACGTGACTTTGGCCGCCTCCCTGTTGACCGGATTATGGGTGCTGCTGGTAGCGATTCCGCTGGTCTGGCTGGGGCTGAATATTGCCGACTATATTCGCAACGGCATGGAACTGACCCGGAATTTCCGCGTTATAGGCATGCCGGCAGAGCCGGACTGGCTTGGCGGAATCCCCTTGATCGGCGACTGGCTGCAAGCACTGTGGCAGGCTCTGGATGAGCATGGCGAGGCTTATCTGGCCACCATCAAGCCCTATATGGGGCAGATGGGTAACTGGCTGCTGGGCCGCAGCGCGACCATTGCCGGCGGGCTACTGGAGCTGGCACTGAGCTTGTTTTTGGTGTTTTTCTTTTATCGTGATGGTGTCCGTCTGGCGCACTTTATGCGCAGTCTGGTGCTACGCATCATGCGGGACCGTACCGACCATTACATTGAACTGGTAGCCGGCACCGTCAGTCGTGTGGTCAATGGCGTGATCGGTACCGCCGTAGCGCAAGCCATTGTCGCTTTTATCGGTTTCAGCATTGCCGGAGTACCCGGTGCATTTTTGCTGTCCATCTTTACTTTTGGCCTTAGCATTATCCCGATGGGGCCGCCGCTGGTGTGGATACCTGCCACTGTCTGGCTGTTCTTGCAACAAAACTACGGCATGGGTGCATTCATGCTGGTGTGGGGTTTTGTTGTCATCAGCAGCGTTGATAATTTCCTCAAGCCCTACCTGATCAGCCGTGGCGGCAACCTGCCATTGATTGTAGTGCTGATGGGGGTGTTTGGCGGCATTATAGCCTTTGGCTTTATGGGGATTTTTCTGGGACCGGTGTTGCTGGCTGTGGCTTACAGCCTGGTCAGTGACTGGATTAACGTGACCCAGTCAAAACACCAGTTGCAACTGTTGCGGCATACTAACCAGGATGTCGAACCGGAGGAGAAACACAATGAACACGCTGATTAAACCTGTGATCGTACTGCTGTCCATCGGGCTGTTGGCCGGTTGTGCGGGTAAAACGCAAAACCGTTCCGCCTGTGCCAGTCAGCTCGATGCTGCCTGGAATGAACTGAGCCTGGCCAAGGCCGAGGGCTTTGCTGGCACTGTCAGCTACTCCAAAGCATTGACTCTGATTACCGGAGCCAAAACCCAGCAACAGTTTGAAGGTTACGCTGGCTGTAAACGCAAGGCACAAAAAGCCCGCTTTTATATCCGCGAATCAAGAGCAGGGCGCTAACGTCCGCTAGCAAACATATCAGGACAGACAGCAGGCGTCAGGCGGCTGGCCGGCCACAGATAAAGGAGCAGCACGTGGTGTTACAACAACTGGACAAGGCGCTGGCCGCCATCAATCAGGTGGTGCTGGGCAAGGAAACCCGGGTACGCATGGCGCTGGCCTGCTTGCTTGCTCGCGGGCATCTGTTGCTGGAAGACTTGCCGGGCATGGGCAAAACCACCTTGAGTCATGCGCTGGCCCAAGTGCTGGGTTTGTCCTATCAGCGCATCCAGTTCACATCCGACTTGCTGCCGGGTGATATTGTCGGCACCTCGGTATTTGAGCGCGACAGCAGCAGCTTTGTCTTTCATCCCGGCCCGATTTTTGCCGAGCTGTTGTTGGCTGACGAAATCAACCGGGCTACGCCGAAAAGCCAGAGTGCTTTGCTTGAGGCAATGGAGGAACGGCAAGTTACGGTAGAAGGTGTGACACGGGCGCTGCCTGAACCTTTTTTTGTTATTGCCACACAAAACCCGGTGTCGCAAAGCGGCACCTTCAGCCTGCCCGAATCCCAGCTGGACCGCTTTTTATTGCGCCTGTCACTGGGCTACCCCGATAGCAGGGCCGAGCATGCCTTGCTCAGTGGCTGCGGCGGGCGACAGCAAAAAATGGATCCGGAGCTGTTTTTAAGCAAACAACAGCTGTTGAGTGCGCAAGAGCGGGTAGCTGGCGTCAAGGCCAGCGATGCCCTAATCGCTTACATCCTGCGACTGGTTGAAGCCAGCCGCAACCATCCTCAGCTGGCGTATGGACTGTCACCACGCGGTAGCCTGGCGCTACTGGCGGCGGCACGAGCCTGGGCTTTTCTGGAAGGGCGCGACTATGTCATTCCGGAAGATGTGCAAGCTTTGGCACCGGCAGTGATGGCGCACCGCCTTGGCCATGCTTTGGGCGGCAGTCGCGGCCACAGCGCCGAAGCCATAGTGCAGCAACTGCTGGACGAAGTACCCGCGCTCTGATGAACAGCCTCCACCAGTGGCTTAATCAGTGGTGGCAGCGACGCATGCCGCCGTCATCCAGAATACAGCTCGGCCAGCGGCAAATTTTCATTGTGCCGACCCTGACCGGCTGGGCCTTTGGCGGTGCGTTACTGTTGATGCTGCTGGTTGCCATCAACTATCAGAACAGTCTGGCCTATGCGCTGGCGTTTTTGCTCGGCTCACTCGGGCTGCTTGCGGCTTTGCATACCTGGCACAATCTGGCCGGCCTTGAGTTGCAAGGTTTACGCGCTGCACCCTGTTTCGCTGGCGAGCGGGCTGTATTTCGTCTGCAACTGGGCAGTGCCGACAGGGTGCGTCACGGCATTGCACTGGGCTGGCGTGCGCCGTTACCGGTATTGACCGAAGTAGAAACCGGCAATGGCCGCGCAGTAATGCTGGAAATGCCGGCTCTGGAGCGAGGCTGGTTGCAAGCGCCAAGGTTACGGGTGGAAACTCGCTTCCCGCTCGGTATCTGGGTGGCCTGG
>Ga0265293_10011852_pt1 | contig 11719 bp, 11 predicted proteins | sample Munlanlewell138R_FD_192505 | JGI IMG/M metagenome (GOLD analysis project Ga0265293, IMG submission 192505) | Leachate microbial communities from a municipal landfill in Southern Ontario, Canada - Leachate well 138R | ecosystem: Engineered > Solid waste > Landfill > Unclassified | place: Canada... | reverse complement strand
GAAAAAGCGAACTTTCCGTTACTGAATAAATTTATCTATGGGGAATTGAAGAGATTAAGAAATATCAAATATATATTAATGGGTTATCCATTTAAATCGCAATAAGCAATTTCGTTTAAATCTATTTATCTTTGTTGTGAAAAAGGTTGATAACAAATAGATTATAAGAAATACTTCCCTTAGAAAAATCAAAATTTTTCCCAAGGTTCAGGATGACAGTTTCATAGGGGGGGGCAATCAAAAATCAGGGTTTGGAAGTGATGGCACGCTGATTATCGATACAAAACCATGAAATTGGAAGTGAAGTAAATTTGCTGTTACAATCTGCGACTTAAAGGGGTAGCCCAAATATATTATTTCAACCATTAACATATCTTCACAAATCGAGAACAATAAAGGATAATAATGTAAGTTATAGAGAGTGTTAGGTTTCATAAGTAGTAGTGTTAAACAAGAGAGAAAACGCCCGTTTTCTCTCTTGCTGCTTCAAATAGTTTATGCTAAATAAATTCAAAAAAGTATCTAAGAGAAAAAAATTATCATTAACAAACATTCACAATTCTTCAGCAACAAAACAATTTATTGGATGTTATAAGCTGCAGAAGTAGTAATAGTTAAGTTTCATAAGTAGTAGTAGTGTTTGTTTTAGAGAGTGAGGAGTATTAATTTCTCACTCTCTTTTTTATCGAACATTCTAATAAAGTCAACGCTTAAATCACAAACACACCATTTTCCCATTCTATATAGAAATTGAACGAAATTAATTACTATTGAATTAAAGACTTATTAAACAATTTTGGATCAAACCAGAGAGTCTAGGAGAAAGGAATTAATCGGTGAAGAAAAGTTATTGGAATTGAGAAATTATTCTTCCTTCTTTTTATTGGGAACCATAATCCAAACTGCTACTAACAACGCACCAATTAATAAAAGATATTGAGCATTAGGAACACCAAGAGAACGCAATGAAAACCCATAAACAATTGAAAGTACGCTTGTCAATAACAATAGAGCTGACCCATTTAAAGTGTCGGTTTTAAGTAATGAAAACATGTGTATCATAACCCCTAAACCCCCAAAAGCAAGAGCTACTATGGGAAAGATTGGATGATTACTAATATCTGTTGCTTCAAAAGCACTTAAAATAAAAGGAAGTAACATTGCAAGCAATGCAACAACAATCGAATATGTACCCCATTTTGCCATGTTCCAAAAGTACTATATAATTTGAAATCTCAAATGTGAAAACACAAGTCAAATGAGTATTTAACTATGGATTAGCTAAAACAGTGATAGGACGAAGACGATTACTTTTATTTTATATAATGTATTCCCTATTTACTAATAAATATCCACATCTCCTTTTTTGTCTACTGATTAGTTCTTACATTTGAGCAGTTCTTTTAATGAATGCAGTAATACTTATAAAGAAAGGTGGAGGGACAGGCCCTACGAAACCTTGGCAACCTTTTAATTCATTAATTCCGGTGCCAATTCCTTTTCCAAAATTTTATTTGGAAATAGATAAGTAAGAAGTTTAGCTTTTTCAAGCTTTTTTCTTCGTTTTTCTTTTTTTATTACGTGATATATTTTTTCATCAACTACAAGATGAAGAGAAATGCTTGTATTCATTAATGAAAAAAATTAGAAGATGATAAAAAGAGATATTCGTGAAATAGTAAAAGAAAGAACATTGATCTTAGATGGTGCAATGGGAACAATGATTCAAAGGTATGACTTGGAAGAAGCAGACTTTAGAAAAGGCTGGTTTGAAGACCATAAAAAACCTTTGAAAGGAAACAATGATTTGCTTTCGTTGACCCGTCCAGATATTATCAAGGAAATTCACAGAAAATATTATGAAGCAGGGGCAGACATTAGTGAAACCAACACATTTTCAGGAACAACAGTTGCACAGGCAGATTACGATTTAGAAAGTGCCGTTTATGACATAAATTTTCAGTCAGCGAAAATTGCAAAAGAAGTGGCCGATGAATTTACAGCGAGAGAACCAAACAAACCTCGCTATGTTGCTGGTGCAATTGGTCCAACGAACAGAACGTGTTCCATTTCACCAGATGTAAACGACCCTGCTTTTAGAGCCATCACGTTTGATGAATTGGTTGAAGCCTACAGTTTACAGGTAAAAGCTTTAATTGAAGGAGGTGTAGACATATTACTTGTTGAAACAATATTCGACACTTTAAATGCTAAAGCGGCTTTATATGCCATTGATGTTGTTCAAGAAGAAATGAAAACAGAATTGCCAATTATGATATCTGGAACAATTACAGATGCTTCAGGAAGAACATTAACTGGTCAAACCACAGAAGCTTTCTTGATTTCAATTTCTCATCTTCCAGTATTTAGTGTTGGATTAAATTGTGCTTTAGGAGCAAAGGAATTGAGACAATATTTAAAAATAATGGACGACAAAGCTCCGTTTTATGTTTCTGCTCATCCCAATGCAGGATTGCCAAACTCATTCGGAGAATATGAAGAAACTCCGGAAATCATGGGAGAACAAATTGAAGAGTTTTTAAAAGAAGGTTTGGTGAATATCATTGGTGGATGCTGCGGAACCACACCAGAACACATTAGGGTGATAGCCGATTTAGCGAAGAAATATGAGGTGAGGAAGGTTAAGATAGAATAGTCCTCCACCTCGCTCCCCAAAAGGGGGATGTAAAAAGTTCCAACTCAAATTGAAGCTTTATGAAATCTTCATCTTTAGAAGACTATCAATAAAGATAATTTCCAAATCAACAACATTAAGAAAATGAATAATAGAAACATACTTCCTCCATTAAAGCTTTCAGGTTTAGAACCTTTAATTGTTACTCCTGAATCGAACTTCATCAATATCGGAGAGCGAACAAACATGACGGGTTCTAAAAAATTCTTGCGATTAATCAAAGAAGATAAATACGAAGAAGCTTTAGAAGTTGCATTAGACCAAGTACAAGGTGGTGCGCAAATCTTGGACGTCAACATGGACGAAGGAATGATTGATGGAAAAGAAGCCATGATTAGATTTTTAAATTTAATTGCTTCCGAACCAGACATTGCAAGAGTTCCTATTATGGTCGATTCTTCAAAGTGGGAAATCATTGAGGCAGGATTAAAATGCATCCAGGGGAAAGGTGTTGTGAATTCAATTTCATTAAAAGATGGAGAGGAATTATTCATTGAAAGAGCAAAAACTGTTAGAAGATTAGGAGCTGCCGTCATTGTAATGGCATTTGACGAAGATGGGCAAGCTGATAATTACGAACGAAGAATTGAAATTTGTAAACGCTCTTACGATATTCTTGTTGACAAAGTGAAGTTCCCCCCACAAGACATCATTTTTGACCCCAATATTTTTCCAGTTGGAACTGGAATGGAAGAGCACAGAAACAATGCTTTAGATTTCTTTAATGCAACAGAATGGATTAGAAAGAATCTACCAGGCGCAAGTGTTTCGGGTGGAGTTTCTAACGTTTCTTTCTCATTTAGAGGAAATGATTCCGTTCGTGAGGCGATGCATTCTGCGTTTTTATATCATGCCATTCAAAGAGGGATGAATATGGGGATTGTTAACCCAGCATTATTAGGGGTTTACGACGATATCGACAAAGAATTACTGGAAAGAGTTGAAGATGTTTTATTGAACAGAAGAGACGATGCAACGGAAAGACTACTCGATTTTGCAGAAAATTTCACAGGAGAAAAGAAAGAAAGAGTTGTTGATTTGTCATGGCGAGAACAACCTGTTCAAAAAAGATTAGCCCATGCTTTAGTCAAAGGAATTACAGAATACATTGACGAAGACACTGAAGAGTGCAGACATCAATACAAGCGCCCAATAGAGGTTATTGAAGGTCCATTAATGGACGGAATGAACATTGTTGGTGACTTGTTCGGAAGCGGTAAAATGTTCTTACCACAAGTAGTTAAATCGGCGCGTGTAATGAAAAAAGCAGTTGCTTATTTGTTACCCTATATCGAAGCAGACAAACAAGAAGGCGATAAACCAAACGGTAAAATCGTGATGGCTACTGTAAAAGGAGACGTTCATGATATTGGAAAGAACATCGTTGGAGTGGTTTTAGGTTGTAATAATTACGATGTAATCGATTTAGGAGTTATGGTTCCAGCAGAGAAAATCATTCAAACTGCCATTGATGAAAATGCGGATGCTATAGGATTGAGCGGATTAATTACACCCTCCTTAGATGAAATGGTAACTGTTGCCAAAGAAATGGAACGTGCTAACATCGACATTCCCTTATTAATTGGTGGAGCAACAACTTCTCGTGTACATACGGCTGTTAAAATCGAACAATTTTACACTAAAAACCAAACTGTACATATTCTAGACGCTTCTCGTTCTGTAACAGCAGTTGAAAGTTTACTGGGAAATAAACGCGATGTTTTTGTGGCGAATATTAAAGAAGAATATAAAAAACTACGTGAACACCACGAAAAAAATACCGCAAGAAAAGTCTACATTTCATTGGAAGAAGCCAGAGCAAATAAATTCCCAATAGATTGGAAACAAAGTGATATTAAAGTGCCCAACCGGCTAGGTGTTTACAGTTTTGAAGATTATAGTTTGGAAGAAATTCTGCAATACACTGACTGGACACCATTTTTCCAAGCTTGGGAATTAGCAGGAAGATATCCAGCAATCCTAGAAGACGAAGTAGTTGGAGAAGCTGCAACGAGGTTATTTCAAGAAGCTCAAGAATTACTTAAAACTATCATTGAAGAAAAATGGTTAACAGCCAAAGGAGTTTATGGATTATTTCCTGCCAATTCTATCAATGATGATGATATTGAAATCTACAAAGACGAAAGCAGGACCGAAGTTTTATATGTTCAACGTTCAATGCGTTCACAATTAAAGAAAGCTAAGAAAGCGCATAACATTGCATTAGCTGATTTTATTGCACCAAAAGAAAGCGGAATCAAAGATTATATTGGTGGCTTTGTGGTAACATCTGGAATTGGAATTGATGAACACATCAAGCGATTTAGAGACGATCATGATGATTACAATGCGATAATGCTCCAAGCTTTAGCAGATCGTTTAGCAGAATCTTTCGCGGAATTATTGCACGCAAGAGTAAGAAAAGAATTCTGGGGTTATTCTCCAGATGAGGACTTAGACAACGAAGCATTAATTCGAGAAAAATACAAAGGAATTCGTCCAGCACCAGGTTATCCAGCGTGTCCGGACCACACAGAAAAGCCTGGTTTATTTAAAATTTTAAATGCAACAGATCACACCACAGTAACATTAACAGAACACATGGCAATGTACCCAACAGCAGCAGTTGCAGGTTGGTATTTTGGTCACCCTGAAGCGAAATACTTTGGAGTTGGAAAAGTAGCAAAAGATCAAATTGAAAGTTTGGCAGAACGCAAAGGAATGACTGTTGAAGAAATGGAGAGATGGTTGGGTTCTAATTTGAGCTATTAGTTAGAATTTAGACGGTTTGAAGTTAATCTTTTGATGAATTGAGGTCGAACTAGCTAAGTTGCACATCTTGATGTGCAGTCTTTAAACATTATTGCACATCATAATATGCAAACAACTTGTATATTTGCACAATAAGAAGTGCAATATGGAAGGGTTAATAACACAATATCAATCATTAATACGTCAAGCGTTTCCGAAATTTAAGCGATTTCTATATAATGAAATACATTGGGAATCACGTTTGATTGGAGTTAAAGGAGCTCGAGGAACTGGTAAAACGACCATGTTACTTCAATGGTTAAAAGAGCAAAATTTAGCTCCGAATAAAGCTGTTGATATCTCTTTAGATGATATCTTTTTTTCTCAAAGTGACTTAAAAAGCATATTGGTAGATTTCCATGAAAAAGGTGGTGAAATTATCATCCTTGATGAAGTTCATAAATACCCAAGTTATGCGTCAGCTTAAAAGACAACAACCAACGACATTGACAGTAAGAAAATGAAATCAGATAATAAACTTGCAGGACTTGGACTTTTGACAGCAATTTCGGCATCACTATGCTGCATTACACCTGTTTTGGCTCTGTTGGCTGGAACAAGTGGACTTGCTTCTACTTTCTCTTGGCTTGACCCATTCAGACCATATTTAATTGGCTTGACAGTTTTGGTTCTTGCGTTTGCTTGGTATCAAAAACTGAAACCTCAAAAACAAATTGACTGCTGCGACACAACTGAAAAAACACCCTTTATTCAGACAAAAAAGTTTTTGGGTTTCGTAACAGTTTTTGCAGGACTGATGCTTGCGTTTCCAAGTTATGTCCACATATTCTTTCCAAAGACAGAAAGTCAAACAATCATAACCGACCAATCAAACATTAAAACAGCAGAATTTACAATTAACGGAATGACTTGTGCAGGTTGTGAAGAAAACGTAAATCACGAAGTAAATAAACTGACAGGAATAATTAAGACGAATGTTTCTTACGACAACGGCAACGCAATCATAGAATTTGATAGAACTCAAACCGACATTCAAGAGATAGAAAAAGCCATAACTAAAACAGGCTATTCCGTAACCGACAAAAAAGAAATAAAATGAACATAATCCTGCAATCAACTATCACTTGCCCTGAATGTGGACATAAGAAAGAAGAAACTATGCCGACAGACGCTTGCCAATATTTTTACGAGTGCGAAAGCTGCAAAAAGGTATTAAAGCCAAAACAGGGCGACTGTTGTGTATTTTGTAGCTATGGAACAGTGAAATGTCCATCCATTCAAGCCGGGACAAATTGCTGTTAAAGACAATGATAAAACTGACTGAAATCGAAAGCCGACCGCATAACATCGGTTTTGCAATATGCGGGTGAAGTGCTACTATGAAACATTTGTGCAAGATTCAACATCAGTAATTCTATTGAACTTTTGTGCTAAAATGCCGCCACATCGCAAAGCCGTAAACCGTTGGTCTAAAGTAATCAAAAACATCTATGACTTTTATCCAGATCTTAAAATAATATTTACAGGATCTTCAATTATTGACATCAGTAAACAGGAAGCGGATTTAAGTAGAATAGCGGTAATTTATGAATTGCCTGGACTTTCTTATAGAGAGTTTCTTGCTATGCAATACGACCTGAAATTCCCAAAATTGAGCATTGAAGAAATCTTAGATAAAAACGACTCAATTCACACTCTGTTCCCTAGTGACTTCAAACCTTTGGCTCATTTCTCTGAGTATTTACAATTGGGATATTATCCACTCTTACTGGAGGAGCCGCTTACGAGTCAATACAGAATGAATCAGTTAATTCGCACTGTTGTGGAGTCTGATATGGCAGAATTAAAAGACTTTGATATTAGAAACGCCAAGAAGATGTTACAATTACTCTATGTAATTGCACAACAAGTACCTTTCTCACCAAACATTTCGAAGCTTGCAGAACAAACAGGAATACATAGAAATACTTTGAACAACTATTTATACTTTCTGGAAAAGACTAAATTAATTTCACTCGTTTACACATCAGGAAAAAGTACTTCAACACTCCAAAAACCAGATAAGATTTATTTAAATAATACTGCTTTAATTTACACTTTAGCTGAAGACAAATCAAATATAGGTAATGTACGAGAAACATTTTTCCACTCTCAAGTGAGTCAAATTTATTCAATTGACCTACCTAAGAAAGGAGATTTTTATGTTGGAAATAAATACACTTTTGAAGTAGGTGGAAAAAACAAAACGCAAAAACAAATTAAAGATGTCGGAAATGCGTTTGTAGTAAAGGACGATATATCTTTTTCATCTGGCAATGTTATTCCTTTGTGGCTATTTGGCTTTTTATATTAAATTAGTAATCAATTTGAAACGCGACATCTTAAAACTAGGCTCATGAAAACACAAGGCGTTTTATTTCTTTTATTCACCTGCCTGCTCTGCATTAGTTATTCTCACTCACAGAGGAATGATGCGATGGAAGTACTGAGCAATAGCGCTACAAAACTTGATTCTTATCCCAATTTAAAACACGACTTAACCCTGCCTAAAAGAAAGATCAACTACAACGCTATTTTAAGAAGAGTTACTCCATTGTTTGCTTATAAATATGGCAGTGGTCTAGTGCACAATGGGGATTCAGCAGATGTTCATTCTATTGAATTAGGAATTGGATTGATAAGGGGCGATATCAACGAATGGAGTTCTTGGGGACCCTTGCCAATGGGATGGGATTGGAATTACTTTACTCTTCCTTATCTCACAGCAGAATACCGCTGGTTGAAGAAATTCCATCACTATTCCGGCACTCCTTCTTCAACAATTAAAATGAATCCTTTTATGCTAAATGCTGGCGTAAGTGGTGGAATTGGTGGGTTATTTATTCTGATACCAGTCCCTATTAGTATCAATGGAATGGCGGGGCTTAGCACTGATTTTGAGCAATTGTATTTTAGGGGTCGAATTGGTTGGGATTTAATGGGGTTTTCTGTTGGAGCTGGATTTTATTATTCTTTAACCAAAAGAGCGGATGATTTTAATTATCCTCACTATGGTTTTTTTGAATTGAGCTATACTTTTATACGAGAGAACTAACTTTAATTACAAATCACAGCTATGAAACCCTCAAGAATTACATTCCTATTCGCACTTCTACTTTCATTTTCGACTATTGCTCAATTTGGAAAATACGAATCAAAGCAAACTAAAAACGGAAAGTTTCAATTTATTAATACCGAAACACAAGAAACATTATACAACAATTGCACTTCAATAAATCCAATTACAGGCGATTTCAGTCAAACCAATGATTTATACAAAAGATTTATTTTAATACAAAAGAAAAGCAACACGTATCTATTTGATACAAAGCAAGATAAGACTGTAGAAACGATAAATTGCGATAGTTTATCTTTTCATGAAATACCTGATTGGTGGCCTACTGATGAGATGAAAAGCAATGTTAAAAAGAAAGTTATCCAAGGCAAAACACATAGTAAAAGAAAGAAATATAACACTTTAACTTTTCTCATCAATGTCGAAACTGCAGAAACCAGAGGGTTTTATCCTGAAGAATTAAATGTAAAATATGACATAAACAGAAAAGTACTCCTCTATGGCGTGTCCTATTATTACCTATTGCGCAATGAAAACTTTGAAAACCTTTTTTCAATCCTAGGAAATTTAAAGCAATATAAAAACGGCTATTTTTCAGGAGAAAATAAATCACGAGAATACGGAGTATTAAATCATAATGTTGAGGAAGTTATTCCATTCAAATACCAACAAATCCGACACATCAAAGACAATGTTTTTTCGGCTGTTGATAATTATGGAAAAGTGGGAATAATAAAAGAAGGAAACCAAACTGTGATTCCTTTTGAATATGATTGCTTTGATGAGTCTTATGGAAGTTGTAATATACACTTGAAAAGTCTTGAAAACGGTTTTTATCTTATGAAGAAAGAAAAGCAACTCACTGTTATTGACAGCTTGAATCAAGTTATAATTCCAACAGGAAAGTATATACAAATCACTCACTTTAAGGATAGCCTTTTGTGGATTAAATGTCAAGACAAGCTTTGGGGAGTCTATGACATGAAAAATAAAAGAGAATTGATTCCATGCAATTATGACAGAATGAATCATTATGGTAATCTACTAATTGTAGAAAGAAATAAGAAGCTAGGGTTCCTAAAACTACAGAATGGAGAGCCTCTAACCCCCTTGATTTACGATGCACCATTCACAGAAGTTAAAACCGATAGTAAAGTCTATTTCATTCTGGAAACTAAAGGTAGAAAAGGAGTTTTCTCTAGTGAAGGCAAAGAAATGATCCCATGTATTTATGACGATATTTCCTTTGAAAATAACTTTTTGCTTATAAAACATAAAGGTTTACATGGTTTGTTTGATGTCTCTTCTTTTCAAGAAATATTACCTATAGAATTTTCTAAAATTGATGCATACCGATTGCGTATTGAAAAGTATGAGGAAGCAAAAATCATAAAGGGAACTTTTACAAAGGAAGGTAAAATCCATTGGTATGACTAAATCACAACATCAAACTTAATTTTGATTTTTGATATATCAGTGTCTTTGTTTATATTGAACCATGTTTTCAGACAAAACCAGAAAATATCATTTAGCAGGTTCTCGAGAAGAGTTTCTAGAAAGCTTTCCAGAAAACAATGAAATCACCAGAAGTTTTCATTTTGGAGAAGTGCTTTTCGTGAAAAAAGAGAATGAAATCTATGCTTTTATCAATCATTGTCCACACCAAGGTCAGAAAATGCAAGGTTGTACAATTCACGATGGACGAGTAATGTGTCCGGTTCACAAATACAAGTTTGATATTGAAACAGGCCGTGGACATGGTTTGTATCTCGATTTTTATCCTTTAGAAGAAAACGAGGAAGGTTTTTTCCTTTTACGAACATATTTCAGTTGGTTTGGAGAATAGAGTTTCTTTCTTTAAAACCTAATAGAAAAAACCCAAGTAGATTTATCTCTCTTAATTACAGCTGAATAAAAAAGATTTATTTTGAAAAAAATAATCGAAAAAAAATAAAGATTTTAAAAATCAATCGCCTATATTTGACAAACATTAAAAATTCAATCATGAAAAATACTTTACTATTCTCAGCATTCTCCATTTTTGGATTGAGTGCTTTTGCACAACCAACTATACAATCTACGGATTTCTATCCTACTATTGGAGAGTCATTTATAGTTCACCAATCAGACTATGTTAGCCCAGGTCCAGCAGGTAATAATGTGACATGGGATTTGTCTGGTTTGTCCTCAATAGGATCAATTACTGTTAATACTTTAGGACCAGACGCAAGTTATCCTGGATCTACTCATAACTTGGAATATGTAGGAACTTCTAATCTTCACGTCGCTTTAAATCCAAGTGAATTTCTAATAAATGCTGAAATTACTCCTAATGCGGAGGTCGTTTATTCAGATCCACATAAAATGTATCAATTTCCTATGACCATGGGGTCTGCTTTCACAGATAACTTTTCTGGAACTATTGACCAGCAAGGTCTCACAATGCAAAGAAGCGGAACTGTTACTGTAGATGTTGATGGTTACGGAACTTTAATAACTCCTGCCGGAACATTTCAGAATGTTTTACGCGTTCGTAATGTTAAAAACGTCCAAGATGACTTCATGGGAAATGTTATTGAAACAGATATTGAAATGTACACTTGGATAAAAGCAGGAACACATATCGAATTAGCGAACATTCAAACAATTTCTATGATGGGACAATCAATGAATGCGGCAATGTTTTCAGGTAATGTTCTTAGTTTAGAAAATCAATCTCTGATTAATCCGTTAACTCTTTATCCTAATCCAGCTCTAGACATCGTTACTTTACAATACGATCTAGAAATTGACAATGTAGAAGTATTTGACTTGAATGGTCGCTCAATTGCTGTTGACTTCAATGCACCAAGCAAATCAATTGACATTAGTAATTTGAATACTGGAATCTATTACGTTACTGTTATTTCTAACAATAGTAAAAGTGTTCAGAAGCTATTGAAAAGATAGAATTAGGAAACTTATTTGAATATAGAATAGGGAAGTCATTGATTTCCCTTTTTTATATTCTTAATCATTGTTGTCCGATAAAAAAAAATATAAAGAGAAGTCAGCGAGGCTGACTTCTCGATAAATCGTAATTTTGATTTCGCAAAAAGTCAAATTAACGATGGGTAAAAGTAACTATTTTTCAACTA
>Ga0265293_10011850_pt1 | contig 11721 bp, 15 predicted proteins | sample Munlanlewell138R_FD_192505 | JGI IMG/M metagenome (GOLD analysis project Ga0265293, IMG submission 192505) | Leachate microbial communities from a municipal landfill in Southern Ontario, Canada - Leachate well 138R | ecosystem: Engineered > Solid waste > Landfill > Unclassified | place: Canada... | reverse complement strand
ATCAGGGCGGTGAGATGGCGACGGCCGTCTTGCACACGGTCGATCCGGCGGTGCCGGTCAAGCCGGTGCGGGCGAGCCGGGGCAAGTGGTTGCGGGCCGAGCCGGTGGCCGCGCTCTACCAGCAGGGCAGGGTGCGTCATGCGGGACGATTTCCCGAACTGGAAGATGAAATGTGTGACTTCGGCCCGGACGGTCTGCCCGGCGGCCGCTCGCCGGACCGCATGGATGCGCTGGTCTGGGCGATTACCGAACTGACGTCCGGCCGGGACTCGGCCCCGCGCATCCGCGATATTCTTTAAGGAACAGGATCTGCAATGGCTTGGAAATGGCCCTGGCCCCGAAGCGCGGGGAACGATGGTGCACGTCTCGAAACCAAGGAGGCCGGAGGAACCGGCTTCATTGCCTTCCATGCGCAGGGCGAGGCAAACTGGACTCATCGCGACTATGCGACGCTGGCCCGCGAAGGTTTTATGCGCAACCCGATCGTGCACCGCGCGGTCCGGCTCATCGCGGAGTCGGCGGCAAGCATTCCATGGCTGCTCTATGAGGGCGTTCGCGAGATCGAGACGCACCCGCTGCTCGACCTGCTCGAACGGCCGAACCAGCGGCAGGCCGGCGCGACTTTTCTGGAAGCGCTCTACGGACATCTTCTGCTGGCCGGCAACGCCTATGTGGAACTGGTCGATGCGGGGGGCGAGGCGCGCGAGCTGCATCTGTTACGCCCCGACCGTGTGGCGGTTGTGACGGATGCCTCCGGCTGGCCGGTGGCGCTGGATCACCGGGAAGGCGCAGCGCGGCGGCGGGTGATGCTGGATGCGGGCAGTGCTGTGCATCTGACGCTGTTCCATCCTCTGGAGGACCATTACGGCTTCCCGCCGCTGGAGGCGGCGCTGATGGCGCTCGATACGCACAATGCCTCCGGGCGCTGGAACAAGGCCCTGCTCGACAATTCCGCCCGGCCGTCGGGGGCTCTGGTCTATGCCCCGAAGGAGGGCGGCAACCTGACAGACGAGCAGTTCGACCGGCTCAAGACCGAGCTGGAGCAGGGTTATACCGGCGCCACGCGCGCCGGGCGGCCGCTGCTGCTCGAAGGCGGCCTCGATTGGAAAGCCATGGGGCTGACGCCCCGCGACATGGATTTCGTCGAGGCCAAGCATTCGGCCAGCCGCGACATCGCGCTGGCCTTCGGCGTGCCGCCGATGCTGCTCGGCATTCCGGGCGACAACACCTATGCGAATTATCAGGAAGCCAACCGGGCCTTCTACCGGCTGACGGTGCTGCCTTTGGTGGCGCGCACGGCAAAGGACCTCTCAGCCTGGATGGGGCCGGCGTTCGGGCAGGGCCTGCGGCTCTGGTACGACGCCGACCGCGTCGACGGCCTGACCAGCGACCGTGATGCGCTGTGGGCGCGGCTGGAGGCGGCTTCCTTCCTGACCGAGGACGAAAAACGCGAGGCTGTCGGCTATCGGCCGCGCCACGCAGGGCAAGGAGACCTGTCATGACGGACATGTCGCAAGGAAGCTGGCTGTGGGCGGCCAAGGGCGCCGGGGCGATCGCCGGATCGGCCGCATCGCTGGTCTACATCCTGCCGCAGGGACGCCGCGAGGCGGCCTCGCGCTTCATCGTGGGCGTGATGTGCGGCGTGGTGTTTGGCGGCACGGCCGGCCTGAAGGTCGCGACCGATCTCGGCATCGAGGAGCAGATCGGCTCCTCCGAAATGGTGTTGATGGGATCGGCGCTGGCCAGCCTGTGCGCCTGGTGGGCGCTCGGCTTCGTGTTGCGATTGCTTGGCCAATATCGGCCCGGCGGTCCGGATCGCGACGAAACGGGGGTGGGCGGCAATGAAAGCTGATCGCATCCAACGCCGCTTCGAGCGCAAGCATGTCGATCTTGTCCTAGATGAAGTGGAAGCCGACGGCACTTTCTCCGGCTACGCCAGCGTGTTCGGCGCCGTCGATCTCGGCAAGGACGTGGTCGAGCCGGGGGCTTTCGGCAGATCCCTGCAAAAGCGCAAGGTCGGCGGCATCCGCATGCTCTACCAGCATGATCCGGCTCAGCCCATCGGTGTGTGGACCGAAATTCGCGAGGACAGGCGCGGCCTGTTCGTGCGTGGACGGCTGACGCCGGGGGTGCGGCGCGCGCAGGAAGTGCTGGCGCTGCTGCGCGGCGGCGCGCTGGACGGCCTCTCCATCGGCTTCCGGGCGGCGCGGACACGGCGCGATCCGGCAAGCGGCATCCGCCGCATCGTTGAGGCGGATCTGTGGGAAATCTCCGTCGTCACCTTTCCCATGCAGCCGGCGGCGCGGGTCGAAACCGTCAAGGCCAGACGCCCCAAGACCGCCACCACCGACGAAAGCGGAGCGCATCAGCTCACAAGGGCAATCCGCCACGCAATCAGCATCATCAACCCGAAAGGACGTTCTCTATGAATGCATCGCAGCCTGCCCAGCCGCTCGAGACCAAGTCGATGAGCGGCGACTATCTGGACCTGAAGGACGCCTTCGGCGATTTCATGTCCACTTTCGAAGCTTTCAAGGAAAGCAATGACCAGAAGCTGGCCGAGATGGACAGGCGGCTCGGCGCCGATGTGCTGACCACGGAGAAGGTGGATCGCATCTCGCGCGCCCTCGACGAGCAGAAGCGGGCCATCGACAATCTGTCACTGAAGCGGGCGCGGCCGGTGCTCGGCCAGATTTCGGATCGTGAACAGGCAACGCCGCCTTCCGAGCACAAGCAGGCCTTCGAAGCCTATATGCGCAGCGGCGACGACCGACATCTGCGCGGGCTCGATGCCAAGGCCATGTCCTACGGTTCGGGCCAGGACGGCGGTTATCTGGTGCCGCCGGAAACGGAAGCCGAAATCGGCAAGCGGCTTGCGGCCATGTCGCCGATCCGCGCCATCGCCTCGGTGCGGCAGGTGTCTTCGGCGGTGCTGAAGAAGCCTTTTGCCGTGAACGGTCCGGCGGTCGGCTGGGTGGCCGAGACGGCTGCGCGCCCGCAGACCAATACGGCGACGCTGGCCGAGCTTCAGTTCCCGACCATGGAACTCTATGCGATGCCCGCCGCCACCGCCACCCTGCTGGAGGATTCGGTGGTCGATCTCGACCAGTGGATTTCCTCCGAGGTGGAAGCCGCCTTCGCCGAGCAGGAGGGGGCAGCCTTCGTGGCGGGCGACGGCGTCAACAAGCCGAAGGGTTTCCTCGATTATGCGAGGGTGGCCGACGCAAGCTGGGCCTGGGGCTCGATCGGCTACACCGTGACGGGTGTGGCCGGCGATTTCCCGGTCAATGACGAGTCCGACGTCCTCATCGATACCGTTTATGCGCTGAAGGCGGGCTATCGCCAGAACGCGCACTGGGTGATGAACCGCAAGACGCAGGCCGCGATCCGCAAACTGAAGGACGGTGACGGCAACTATATGTGGCAGCCGCCGGCCGGCCCCGGCCAGAACGCCATGCTGATGGGCTTCCCGCTGGTCGAGGCCGAGGACATGCCCGATATCGGCACTGACGCGACCCCGATTGCCTTCGGCGATTTCGGGCGCGGCTATCTGGTGGTCGACCGCACCGGCGTGCGGGTTCTGCGCGATCCCTATTCCGCCAAGCCCTATGTGCTGTTCTACACGACCAAGCGCGTCGGCGGCGGGGTGCAGGATTTCGATGCGATCAAACTGATCAAGTTCGGCACGGCATGAGTGTAGCGCTCGCTGCATAAGCCGGCCGATACGGCCCCGGTTTCCTCCGCCGGGGCCGTTTTTCTTTCTCCAATGCAGAGCGAATATATGACGCTGATCAGAACCGTGGAGCCATCGGCCGAGCCGGTGACGCTGGCAGAAGCGAAAGCGCATCTGCGCCTCGATCATTCCAGCGAAGACGAATTGCTGTCCGGGCTCATCCGGGCCGCGCGCGAGGAGGTGGAGCGGGCAGCCGGGCTGGCGCTCATCGAGCAGAGCTGGCGGCTGGTGCTGGAAGGATGGCCGCGCAACGGGACCGTGACGATCCCGCTTCATCCCGTTCGCACCATCCTTTCCGTGACGGCTTACGGGCCGGAGGGCGAGGTCTCTCTGGTCAATCCCTCCTCCTATCAGGCCGATGCCATCTCGCGCCCGGTGCGCATCGGTTTTCGCGAAGCGCCGCCGGCCTTGCGGACGATGAACGGTATCGAAATCGACTTCACGGCGGGTTTCGGCGAGGCTGCGACGGATGTGCCGGATCTGCTGCGCCGGGCGATGCTGCTTCTGGTGGCGCACTGGTACGAGTTTCGCACCGCCTTCGGTCCGAAAGACCAGCCTGTCGGCTATCCGGCCGGTTACGACCGGCTCATTGCGCCTTTCCGGGTAAGGAGGCTCTAGATGCTGGCTTCCTTTCTCAATCCGGGCGCCATGCGCACCGAACTGGCGCTGGAGACGGCCGCCAGCGTGCCCGACGGCATGGGCGGCTTCGCCGAACACTGGAGCGAGGTGGCGACGGTGTTCGCACATATCGAGCCTCTGTCTGCCGATAGCCGCTTCGGGGCCGACAAGACGCTGGAATCGGTGACGCACCGGATCACCCTGCGCATGCGGGACGGCATCGTCGGCGGCATGCGCTTCACCCGCAATGGACGCATCTTCCGGGTCGTCACCGTGCACGATCCGGACGAGACCGGCCGCTATCTGGTCTGCCGGGTGCGGGAGGGCGAGCCATGAATGTGAACATCGTCCTGACTCTCGACGGGCTGGTGCGCGCGCTGCACTGGAAGGCTCATGAACTGGCCGATGAAGTCGAGCTTCAAAGGCCGGAATCCCGCGATGCCGATCGGGCAAAGGAGGAGCGCAATGACCGCAGCCAGCGCTGACCTGCAGAAGGCCATGTTCGCGGCACTGACTGGCAATGCGGCGCTCGTTGCCCTGATGGGCGGCGCACGCATCTTCGACCGCGCGCCGACCGATGCGGCTTTCCCCTATGTCACCTTCGGCCGCACCAGCGTGTTAGACTGGAGCACCTCGACCGAAGAGGGGCTTGAGCATCTGGTCACGCTGCATGTCTGGTCTAAGGCGAGGGGAAGGAAAGAGGCTTTCGCCATTCTGGATGCCGTGCGCACGGCGCTTGGCGTTCCGCTTTCGCTGGATGGCCAGCATCTGGTGAGTTTCCGCTTCGAATTCGCGGAAGTGACCTTCGATGACGACATTTCCGTCCATCACGGCCTGCTGCGGTTGCGCGCCGTGACCGAAAGCGCCGTCTGAACTTTCGTTTCATCACAATCAGGGAGACCGAGATGGTCGCACAGAAGGGCAAGGACCTTCTTCTCAAGATCGATTCGACGGGGCTTGGCGCTTTCGTCACCGTCGCCGGGCTGCGCACCAAGCGCATTGCGTTCAACAGCGAGACGGTAGATGTGACCGACGCGGATTCGACAGGACGCTGGCGCGAGCTTCTCGCCGGCAGCGGCGTGCAGCGCGCAGCGGTGAGCGGGTCAGGAATCTTCAAGGATGCTCAGTCCGACACGCTGATGCGGCAGCATTTCTTCGCCGGGAATATCGTTGCGTGGCAGCTTGCCGTTCCGGATTTCGGCGTGATTTCCGGGCCATTCCAGATCACCTCGCTCGAATACACCGGCGCGCATGACGGCGAGGTCACTTTCGAGATGGCGTTGGAATCGGCCGGGCCGGTCAGCTTCACGGTGACGCCATGAGCGCGAACCGCAGGCGAGGCGAGATCGCCGCAGAACTGGATGGGAAAGAATTCGGGCTGTGCCTGACATTGGGAGCGCTGGCGGAGCTGGAAGCGGCGTTCGCCGCCGAGGATATCGGCAGGCTCATCGAACGTTTCAGCAGCGGGAAGCTTTCCGCGCTCGACATGATCCGCATCATAGGTGCCGGCCTGCGCGGGGCAGGCGAAGCGGTCAGCGACGAGGATGTCGGCAAAATGGTGGCGACCGGCGGGGCAGCCGGCTACGCGGCAATCGTGAGCGACCTCCTGATCACCACCTTCGGCGGGGCCGCGGGGGAGACGACACCGTCGCGCCCCTGAATGCCGCAGCGGGCGTCACCGCCTTTCCATGGGATGAGGTGATGGCCATGGGTCTCGGCCTGTTGCGGCTTCCCCCCAAAGAATTCTGGGCGATGACGCCCATTGAATTCGAGCGCGCGTCGCGGCCGTTTTCGCAGCGCCGGCAGGCCGCCCCCGCGCGTGCCGATCTGACGACATTGATGCGCGCGTTTCCCGATCAACATGCAGGAGGCTGACTATGGCCGATGATGTGACTGTGGCCATCAGGGCCGATGTCGCACCGTTCCAGACCGCGCTCGCCAGTCTGGAAAAACTGTCCGACAGCTTTGGCACCAATCTGGCGGGTGCAATGAAGCAGGCGGTGGTTGGCGGACGCGAGCTTGACGACGTGCTGCGCAAGCTGGCGCTGAACCTTGCGGGCATGGCGCTTTCGCAAGGGCTGAAGCCGCTGCAATCGCTTGCCGGGTCCCTGTTTTCGGGCTTGCTCGGCGGGCTGGGCGGCGCGCTTCCCTTCGCGAAGGGGGGCGTGGTGCCTTTCGCATCCGGCGGCGTGGTGTCGTCGCCGACCTATTTCCCGATGGGTGGACAGGTCGGCCTGATGGGCGAAGCGGGCAGCGAGGCGATCCTGCCGCTGCGGCGCGGTGCTGATGGCAGTCTCGGCGTTGCGGCCGGCGGGGCCAGCGCGCCGGTCAATGTCGTTTTCAACGTGACCGCGCAGGATGCAGCCTCCTTCCGCAAATCCGAAGCGCAGATCACCGGCATGCTGGCGCGTGCGGTGTCGCGCGGAACCCGAACCTTCTGAGGTGGCGCGTGTCCGAACTGGCAAGCTTTCATGACGTGCTCTTTCCGCTCGCCGTTTCCTTCGGGGCGACCGGCGGGCCCGAACGCCGCAACGAGATCGTGACGCTGACATCGGGTCGCGAAAAGCGCAATGCGCGCTTTGCTCATTCCCGCCGCCACTACGATGCCGGAACCGGCCTGCGCTCGCTGGAGGACCTGCATGAGGTGCTGGCCTTCTTCGAGGCCAGGCGCGGTTCGCTGCATGCATTTCGCTTCCGGGATCCGTTCGACATGAAGTCCTGTGCGCCGGTCGCAGCTCCGGGCCCGCTCGACCAGATGCTCGGAACCGGTGACGGTTCGACGCGACGGTTCGCGCTGGTGAAGACCTATGGGTCAGGCCCCGATGCCTATCAGCGCCCGATCTTCAAGCCGGCGGCTGGTTTGCTGCGTGTGGCGGTTGGAGGAGCGGATGCGGCGACCGGAGACTTCAGTTTCGATGCCGAAACCGGAGAGGTCGTTTTTTCCGCCGGCAAGGCGCCCGCAGGCGGGCAGGCAGTGACGGCGGGTTATGAGTTCGACGTTCCGGTCCGCTTCGATACGGATCGCCTGTCCATCAGCCTGAGGGCTTTCAGGGCCGGGCAAATCCCCTCCATTCCACTCATCGAGGTGCAGCCATGAATGCTTACCCTCAGGCTCTGCTCAATCATTTTGCACAGGACGTGACCAGCGTCTGCCACTGCTGGAAACTGATCCGAAGGGATGGAACCGTCCTTGGCTTCACTGATCATGATCGGCGACTGGTTCTCGACAGTGGCGTTTTCGAGCCGGAGACGGGCCTGAGCGCCAGCGAGGCGCGCCAGTCTCTCGGGCTTTCCGTCGATACGGTCGACCTGGAAGGCGCGCTGGCGTCGGATCGTATCCGCGACGAGGACATAGCTGTCGGCCTCTATGACGGAGCGACCGTGGAAACTTATCTCGTCAACTGGCGCAGTCCGACCAAGTTCGCGCTGATCAGGAAGGCGACCATCGGCAAGATCACCCGAGCGGATGGGCGGTTCGTGGCGGAACTGCAAAGCCTCATGCACAGGCTGGATCAGCCCAATGGCCGCTATGTAACGCGCAAATGCGATGCCGAACTAGGCGATGGGCGCTGCGGGGCCAGCCTGAGCCAGACGGCTTTCAATGCGATGGGGCTGGTGGAAGGCCTCGATGGAACCGACATGGTGCGGGTTTCGGGCCTGGATGGCATCGATGCGGGCTGGTTTTCCTTCGGCACGCTGACCTGGACGAGTGGCGCACGGCAGGGCAGAACAGAGCGGATCGTCGACCACAGGACTGACGGATCGCTGGCGGTTCTGACGCTGCAGGCAAGCAACGGGCCGCCATTCGGTGCCGGCGATGGCTTCACGGTAGTTGCCGGTTGCGACCATTCCTTTGCAAGCTGCAAGACGAAATTCGCCAATGCACGGAATTTCCGCGGCTTTCCGCATCTGCCGGGCAACGATGTGGCCTATTCCTACGTCTCCGATGACGGTGTCTTCGACGGTGGCCCGGTGGTGCCATGATAGATGTGGAGCGCGTCATTGCAGAAACCCTGTCATGGGTCGGCACGCCCTACCGGCATCAGGCCGGAACAAAGGGCATAGGTTGCGACTGCATCGGTCTGGTGAGAGGCGTGTGGGTGGCGCTCTACGGACACGCGCCCGATATGCCGGCGGACTACGCGCCGGACTGGTCATGCGGCGATGCCAATGAGGCAATGTTGATGGGAGCGCGCTGGCTTCTCGACGAATGCGGGCCGGGCGAGCTGTTGCGCGGCCGGGTTCTGGTCTTTCGCTGGCGGCCGCATCTGCCCGCGCGACATGCCGGCATCGCCGTTGCCGAAGACAGTTTCGTGCATGCCTATGAGGGCGGACGGGCGGTGGTGAAATCCGCTCTCGTTCCGCAATGGCGTCGGCGTATCGCCGGCGTCTTCGCTTTTCCAGACAACTGAACAGCGCCGGAGCTTTTCATGGCCACCATCCTGTTGCAGGCTGCCGGTGCCTATATCGGCGGCTTCCTTGGCACTTTCGGCGGCGCGATCGGCTCTGCCGTGGGCGCCATGGCCGGATATGCGCTCGACCGGGCGCTGATCAACGGCACGCAGCGCATCGAAGGGCCGCGACTGGCCAGCGCAAGGCCTTTCAGCGCCGAGGAGGGGGCGTCGATCCCTCGTCTCTACGGCACGGCGCGGCTGGGTGGCACCCTGATCTGGGCGACGCGGTTCGAGGAAAGCCGTTCGACCCGGCGTCAGGGCAAGATGGGCCCCAAGGTTACGGAATATTCCTATTATGCCAACGCAGCCTTCCTTTTGTGCGAAGGCGACATCGCGGGCGTCAGGCGTATATGGGCCGACGGGCGTGAGATCGACCGCGAGGCGGTAGAACTGCGGGTCTACACTGGCAGCGAGGAGCAGCAGCCCGATCCGCTGATCGAGGCAAGGCAGGGTGCCGGTAACGCGCCCGCTTATCGCGGCGTGGCCTATGTCGTCGTCGAGCGTCTGGATATTGGCGGCTTCGGCAACCGTATCCCGCAACTGCAATTCGAGGTGATCCGGCCGGTCGGCCAGCTGCACAAGGATGTGAGGGCGGTGACGTTATTGCCCGGCGCCACCGAATACGGGCTTTCGACGACACCGGTGACGAACCGCAGGCGACCCGGCGACGAGACATATGTAAACCGCAACGTGCTCTTCGGCGCGACCGACATTCAGGCCTCGCTCGACGAGTTGCAGCAGACCTGTCCCAATCTGAAGCATGTGGCGTTGGTCGTTTCGTGGTTCGGCGACGACCTGCGGGCCGGCCAGTGCAAGGTCCGCCCGATGACGACAACCGCCATCGATGCTGGCTTTTCGCAGCAATGGCGAGTGTCCGGTCTTTCACGGCAGGATGCTCCGGTCGTTTCCCTGCATGACGGCGGCTCCGCTTATGGCGGCACACCGTCCGATAAAAGCGTCATGGAAGCGATTTCGGAAATCAGGGCGCGGGGCCTTGGCGTAACGCTCTATCCGTTCATCATGATGGATGTGGCACACGGCAACAGCTTGCCAAATCCCCATGGCGGATCGGCGCAGCCGGCCTATCCGTGGCGCGGGCGCATAAGCTGCTATCCCGGCCCCATGCAGCCGGCATCGGCGGATCGGACGCCGGTGGCGAGAACGCAGGTGACGGCCTTTTGCGGAACCGCGCTGAGAACGCAATTCGCCAACTCAGGCGAGACGATCTCGTTCACCGGGGGAACGGACTGGGGATACCGGCGCTTCATTCTTCACTATGCGCATCTCGCCGCAAGGGCGGGTGGCGTCGACGCGTTCCTGATCGGCAGCGAATTGCGCGGGCTGACGACCCTGCGTGACCAGTCCAACGCTTTTCCCTTCGTGGAGCAGCTGGGCCTGCTGGCGGAGGATGTACGCGCGGTGCTGGGACCGCAGACGCGCCTGAGCTACGGCGCCGACTGGAGCGAGTATTTCGGCTATCATCCGCCTGACGGCTCGGGCGACGTCTTCTTTCATCTGGACCCCTTGTGGGCAAATCCGGCGATCGACGCGGTCGGCATCGACAATTACATGCCGCTTTCCGACTGGCGTGACGGGGATTACGGCGGCGGCAATCCCGACGGATTTTCCGGTCCCTATGACTTGCAGCGGCTTGGCGCGTCCATCGCCGCAGGCGAAGGCTTCGACTGGTACTATCCGGATGGGGCGGCGCGTGAGGCGCGCATGCGCGTGGCCATATCCGACGGAGTGCACGGCAAGCCATGGGTTTTCCGCTACAAGGACATCGCCAGCTGGTGGTCCAGCCAGCATTTCGACCGGATCGCCGGCACCGAGAAAACATTGCCAACCGACTGGATTCCCAGGAAAAAACCGATCTGGTTCACGGAATTGGGCTGCCCTGCCGTCGACAAGGGGCCAAACCAGCCGAATGTGTTCCCGGACCCGAAATCGGCCGAGAGCTTCACGCCCTATTTCTCGTCGGGTGGCCGCTCCGATCTGGCGCAGCTTCGTTTTCTCGAAGCGCATATGAAACATTGGAACCCCGCAACGGAAGGCTTCGAGGAGGCGAACAATCCGCTTTCGCCCGTCTATGGCGGCAGAATGGTCGATTTCGAGAGGACCTATCTGTGGGCCTGGGACACGCGCCCGTTCCCGGCATTTCCCCAGCGCGCCGACCTTTGGTCGGACGGGCCCCACTGGAGCCGGGGCCACTGGCTGAACGGACGGCTCTGCAATCCCGATGTCGGCGCGCTCGTTGATGCCATTCTGGCCGATCATGGATATGACGATGCCATCATCGGCGAGGTGGGAGGATCGGTTCAGGGCTATGTGATCGCCGACCCCGCCACCGCCCGCGCGGCGATCGAGCCGCTTTGCGAGCTGTTCGATCTGAGCCTGCGCGAGGAAAACGGCAGGCTGGTTGTCGAACGCTCGGGGGCCGGAGCCGGTGCGGTGATCGAGGTCGGTGATCTGGTCGTGGACGATGCGGAGACCGTGCTGGAAACGGTTCGCATTCCCGATCACGAGCTGCCGGCCGAAGCCTTGATCAGCTTCGTCAATCCGTCGCAGGATTATCAGGCGGCGACGGTCCGGCGTACCCGCACCGGCGTGCCCGGCGCGCGCCAGCACATGATCCATTTCCCGGGCGTTCTGGAACCGGGGCAGGCAGGTGCCCTGCTGGACGACTGGCTGAAACGTGTCTGGTATCAGCGGGAAACCGTTTCCTTTGCAGTGCCACAGCCAAATGCCGGTTTCAGCCCCGGCGCACTGGTGACGCTGCCCGCCTCAGCCACCAATTCCGATTTCCTCATCACCGGCATCGATGACGGGATGACGCGCAAGGTGGAGGCACGACAGATCATCCGCGCCGCGCCCGCACCCTGGCGCGAGACGGTTTTGCCTGCATTACAGCCGCCG
>Ga0265293_10011849_pt1 | contig 11721 bp, 9 predicted proteins | sample Munlanlewell138R_FD_192505 | JGI IMG/M metagenome (GOLD analysis project Ga0265293, IMG submission 192505) | Leachate microbial communities from a municipal landfill in Southern Ontario, Canada - Leachate well 138R | ecosystem: Engineered > Solid waste > Landfill > Unclassified | place: Canada... | reverse complement strand
GGGGGCTTCGTCTAGCACCACACCCAAACCGTGCCACGGAACATGCCGTACACTAAACATTGTTTCAACCTCGTGTGCCATCAGATCATCTCCTTCTATGTTTAATCGAAGCCCAGCGCCTTCCAAACCAAGACGCTGGGCCGACATCATAAATCTAACTTGCCTTTGAAGCACGAGACTGATGAGCTCGGAAGCTCGCAAGTGCTGCGTCGGGCTTAATTCTTACGCCACCATCCAAGAGCCGCATCAAGTACTCCTCTGGAATGTCATCGTATTTCTCTGTTCTGGTAAGATCACAAGCCCAGCCTCTTACATCATCTCTTGGGGACATACGAGCGATCCTCTGGCACTCGTCTAGGAAGTGTTCGTGGAAGGATTGTGATGGAGCCGGCGGTGGGCTGGATTTCGCATTTGATTCTGGGGTTGGCGCAACGGGTTTAATTTGCTTGGGTGGTTCTTGTTCTGGTTCGCCACCTTCGCTGAGCCACGCTTTAAGCACATCCGCAAATTCCTTGCCGGGCTTATTAATCACAGCCCCCGCAAGCTCGGGACATCTTGTCTTAGTCACGATAAGCCTATTCTCCCAATCCATGTCACCAACGACATCGAACTCATATTCTAGCCCATCTCTTTGAATGGGGGCCATCCCAACTTTGCGAGGAACTTTCTTGCCCCGCTCGTTTTCTTCAATCACGTATTCTGTCTTGCTCCGAAGCGTTGCGATTACGTGCAGGTTTGCACCCACAATGGCATCGACCATTTTGTTATGCAAGGGTGTTACCTCTCTCCATGCCGCGAAGGAGTTCCCACTCTTGCTCCTTGCTGCGGCGCGGTCCACTAGTTCAAGGGCGCTATTCTGTTTTCCGCTCCAAGCATGACTTAGAGAATCAATGATCAATACATCATAACCAGCTTGTTCAGCGGCCTTGATCGCATTAACGAAATCCGTTGGAGAAAAGCTCTGTAGCTCCAGTACATCGAAATCGAACAAATTCGCATACTTACTAGCGGATCCGTTTTCGGAATCTACTAATGCAACACGTCCGCCAAGGTGCTTGGCAACGGTGAGTGCCGTATAGGTCTTACCAGAACCGGCCGGGCCAATAAGGCCCAGTCGGAGTTTGGAATTTTTCTTTGTAGCTCGTTTGAAGATCAAACTATACCACCTCCACTTTGAATTTTTCCTCCTGGGGCGTGACGACTATCCCCTCAACAACTTCACCCGTATCGGGAATCACGCACATTGATCCAGAAACTTTGACACGCTTTTTGAAATCGCGCCAGTTGGGTTTAGCCTTACGCTCGATATACTCTTCCAGTCCTTGTTCTTCTAGCCATTTTAAGAGTGTCTCGTCATCGCGCTCGAATGTCGGTTGAGCCTTAACCCGTTTTATAACCCCGTTGGGTAGCTTAAGGCTTTTGAAACGTTTGGGGTCTTGCTGATAGAGTTGCCAATGGTAGACATCTAGTAGATTGGTGAAGAACTCGATCGATTTTTCTTCTTTCGCAAGTTCGCCTAGGAGCCAAGTCTCAATCTTGTGAATTTCTTCTTCGGCGACGTTTTGAAGCTCTTTCATCCGTTTTTGGCTCTGGGAAATTTTCCTCAAAGCCCAGTCTGCTTGCCCCTCGTTGTCTATGACGAACCCTTTAGGCTCGGTGTCTTGCAGACTGTCCAGAAAACTCTCTAAGTGCTCTAAAGGCGTTGCCATTACATCAGCCCCTGTTCGCGGAAGCTCAGGTAGCGGTCGCCCTGGCCGATGATTAGATGATCCAACAGATCAATTCCCAGCAAATCCCCTGCTTCTTTCAAACGTTCGGTTGTCGTGATGTCGTCTCGTGAGGGAGACAAATCACCTGAGGGATGGTTATGAGCCAAAATAATCCCTGCGCTGTTAGATGTTATTGCCGTTTTAAATATCTCTCGTGGGTGAGCGGTACTGCTTGTAAGTGTGCCAATGCTTACAGTGGTGATACAGGTGGGCTGATTTTTGCTGTCAAGGCAGATGGCCATGATCTTCTCTCTATCACTGTCGGACAAGAGGTCGCGGATAAGAGCGGCAGCATCCTGCGGTCTGTTGATGTGCCGTGGTTTGTAGAGGCGACTTGATTCCTTCACCATTTTCAGGCTTACAATATCGACTCGTTTAGCTGGTATTGCCATAGAATCACTCTCCTTCTTAATTAAAAGAACCCCTCATGCTAGAGGGGCCTTAGTGGACGTAACCATCGCATACAGGGCACATATAATAGCCATGTTCATGATAGAACTCTTCTTCGAAGACGAGCTTAGAACCGCATTCGGTACAACAATTACGCCGTTCCAAGGTCTCTCGTAAGAGATCCGCTCGAATGCGTGCCCCATTGTCCTCAAGAAAACGGGCTCGTTCAGCTAGCTGAAACGTATCTAACATTGACAAAGGCTCCTTTCAATATTTTGATTTCGTTTTTGTCCAGCTTGTACTTGTTATTCGTATCAACGGAAGGCCCAAAGTTCATCCAACTAAGACCTGCTACTTGGCCGTCAAGCTGGATTAGTTGTTCACAAAAATGGTTCCAAGTCTCGGGGTGCATTTTGATGAGCCTTGGGTCCAGCTCTTGGGCATCTGGTTTCCAACCTAGCCGTTTATAGAACTCCACAATAAAGCATGGTGCATCTTCAAAGTCCTCGATGTCAAGTGCCGGTAGTTGTGTTCGTATGTTAGTTCACTCCCTTCATCAAAAAAAGAGCCTTATTGGCTCCCCACTAATTGCTATTCCCCTCGGGTTGTTGTTTCTTAAACACCGTGAGATTCTCCCAAAGCTCTTCCATCTCTGTCAAAGCAATGATTAGGGCACCTGCAAGAAATCCAGCAACAAAATAGCGCACCGGATGTATCACGTCCTTTCCTTTAAAAGTTGGTGGAGTCTTATGGCCGTTACGGCACCAAGGATGAATAATTCCAGCGGGCCGATATTGGGCACCTCCTTCTAGTAGTCTTATAACACTTTTAGGAAGGGTTCTTGCAAATTATGGAAAATGGAGATGACGATGGGGAGGACATTTTTGGGGGGATGTGGAAAAGGTTAGCTATACATTAAAACCATTGAGGGGTTTTGCCCTTATTCACATTACTGAAAAGGCCAAAAGGGGAGAGCGTTATGATTACATCTGAAGAAATTAAGAGGCGCTTATGGAATGGAGCAAATGAGCTTAGAGGCTCCATGGACGCCAGCCGTTATAAAGATTATATGTTGGGCTTGATGTTTTACAAGTTCTTAAGTGATAAAACCCTAGACACGTTTAAAAGCACAGCCGGTCTAAATGGTGTTACTGAAGCTGAATTGGTCGAACAGTATAAAACTGCTAGAGAAAGATACGGCCAGACTTTAGACGCAACGATTCAAAACATCCTGGGGTATTACGTTGCACCAGAGTATCTTTATCAAACCTGGGTGGGGGATATTAACTCAGGGGATTTCGAACTACAGAAAGTCACTGACAGCTTACATAACTTCGAACGCACTGTTTCCATGACCAGTGGTACCGATGATTTCAAGGGTTTGTTCTCTAGCTCCACAATCGATTTAACGGATACAGCTTTAGGAAGCAATCTAAATGAGCGCAGCAAAAACGTGCAAGCATTAATTTTGCTGTTTGCTGATTTAAATATGGTTAAGCTCCAAAAAGGTGACGTTTTAGGTGATGCCTATGAGTATCTAATTGGTCAGTTTGCTATGGAATCTGGCAAGAAGGCAGGGGAGTTCTATACACCTCACCAAGTTAGTGAGGTCATGGCCCAGATTGTGGCTAAATCATCCAATATCAGCTCCATTTATGATCCAGCGGTTGGATCGGGATCTCTCCTACTAACCGTCGGTAAGCATATGGAAGCTGATCTGCAAAAAAACTTAAATTACTATGGACAAGAAAAAAACACTGCTACTTATAATCTAACCCGCATGAACTTGCTACTGCATGGGGTTAGGCCAGAAAAGATGACTATAAAAAATGGCGACACCTTAGGTCATGATTGGCCTGAAGATCCAGAGCGACCCAATGAGGGTGTATTATTTGATGCAGTAGTGATGAATCCTCCATATTCCGTCAAAAATTGGAATCGCTATGACTTGACTGTTAGTGATCCACGGTTTAGTTTTGCCGGGGTATTACCACCAACCTCAAAAGGAGATTACGCCTTTCTTCTCCACGGTTTGTTTCATCTTGGACAAGAGGGTACTATGGCCATTGTCTTACCCCATGGCGTACTGTTCCGCGGTGGGACAGAAGGAGAGATCCGTAAGCGGTTAGTCGAAAAAAACTATATAGATACGGTTATCGGCTTGCCAAGCAGTTTGTTTACTAATACTGGAATCCCTGTAACGGTCCTGATCTTAAAGAAAAACAGAGCATTAGATGAGCCGGTTCTTTTTATTGATGCGTCTAAGGATTTCATTAAAGTCGGCAAGCAAAACGTCCTTCAAGAGAAAGATATTGCGAGAATAGTTGATACGTATGTGGAGAGGCGTTCGGCGGAAGGCTATAGCAGTTTAGTTGAGAGCGACTTCATTGCGAAAAACGACTTTAACATGAATATCCCTAGATACATTGCTTCAACGGACGATGAGGTTGTGCATGATGTGGATGCGCATCTGTTGGGTGGCATACCAGAAGGGGACATAAGGAGCCTAAGGGTACTTAATGAGATTGTCCCTGATATCCTAAATAGAGCTTTGAAACCACTTCGACCTGGTTATCTTCAGTTAGTTAAAAAGATTGACCAGCTAACGGAGGAAATTTTGAGTAGTAGCCACGTTAATGATATAGCTGACGAGATTAAATTGGAGATGGCGGAGTATAAAAATAAATATTGGGACGTCTTAAAAGATGTCAACAATGTAGCTGATATAAAGCAAATCATGGAGAATATGCTCGCCGAGATAAAAGCTATTCTAGCGTCTTTCAGGCCCCTTAATACCTATGATGGCTATCAAATCATTGCCGAGATCTGGAAGGATTCGCTAACAAGGGATTTAGAGCTTATCGCAGCTGATGAGTTTTATTCTGTGGCTCGTACAAGAGAGCCAAACATGGTCACCAAAGGATCTGGTAATAACAAGCGTGAAGAACAAGATGGCTGGGTTGGAGCGCTTATTCCTAATGAGCTTCTTGCCAATCACTTCTATGGTACTGAATTAGAGGAAGTCGAGTAACTAAAGCAAGATGCCAGTGCTGCAGAAGCGGAGCTAGATGAACTGGTTGAAGCAGCCAAGGTCGAAGGGTCTGAGGAAAACGAAGTGTTATTTGAATGTCTTACAAAGAATAAAGAGGGCGAGCCCGGGAACTCGTTTGTAGGTAAGTCTGTGAAGGCTGAGCTTAAAGAGTATGAGCCACAATCCGATGAGTACAAGATGTTAGAAAACGTTGATACACTCATGGCTTCCAGGTTAAGGCTCAATAGGGAAATAAAGGCCAAAGAAACCGAACTTAGTCATTTGGTTCAAGATAGAATCCCAAACCTAACGGTGGAAGAAATTGATACTTTGGTTTACGGGAAGTGGTTTGGGCATTTGGATGCCGCGATGACCGAATTAATCGAGAAGCCTTTGAAGAAGGAACTGGACACTTTAAAGCTTCTAAATGATCGTTATAAAGACACTTTGGGTGATTTAGATGAGAAATTTGAAGTATTGGAATCCGAGCTGGTAAGCTTAATGGCTGAGTTGGTGAAGGTATGACAAATATCTGGAAAATACCAAAAAGGCGTTTTGAAGAGTTCTTGAATGATGGGGCTTGGGAGCAGCGTAAGTTGGATGAAGTAGTGGATGTACTTGATGGTGATCGTGGAATTAATTATCCAAATGGAGATGAACTTCAAGAGAGTGGACATACTTTATTTTTAAGTGCTACAAATGTAACAAGAAATGGTTTTGAGTTTAATGATAATCAGTATATAACAGAGGAAAAATCAAATAGATTAGGCAATGGTAAGCTTATTGTAGACGATATCGTATTAACTTCAAGAGGCTCAATTGGTCATATTGCTTGGTATAATGCAGATGCTCATCGTCGGGTACCTTTTGCGCGAATCAATTCAGGAATGTTGATTTTGCGTTCTAAAGGAAGTGTCACATCGAGTTTTATTGCACAATTTCTTAAATCACCATTAGGTAAAAAACAAATCGATTTAATTAGTTTTGGAAGTGCTCAACCACAATTAACGAAGAAAGATGTATCGAATTACTTAGTTTCATTTCCTTGTGACAGCAACGAGCAGACACAGTTGGCGAATTTTTTTGACCACTTCGACAACCTTATCACTCTTCAGCAGCGTAAGCTTGAAAAGGTCAAAAATCTCAAGTCAGCTTACCTTGCTAAGATGTTTCCAAAAGAAGGGGAGAAGTATCCCGAATTAAGGTTTGCAGGCTTTACTGAGGCTTGGGAACAGCGTGAGTTGAAGAGCCTGGGCGATGTGCTTACTGGAAACACGCCACCAATCTCTGAAAAGGCTAACTGGACAGATGATAAAAAAGGACATGTTTGGATTACACCGACAGATATAAACTCGCTAGTAATGACAGATTCCGAAAGGCACTTATCTGATACTGGTTGGGAAAAAGCAAGAACTGTTCCTGCGGAATCAGTGCTGATTACGAGCATTGCTTCAATAGGGAAAAATGCAATAAATGCAGTGCCATCAGCGTTTAATCAACAAATCAATGCAATTGTGCCACTAGAGAATGATGCCTATTTTATACTGTCGGCCATGCTAAAGGAGACCCATAGATTTGCTTCAGTGGCAGGGCAAACAGCAACGGCGATCATCAATAAAACAGAGTTTGAAAAATTTACGATTACTGTTCCAATACTTGATGAACAAATAGCGATCGGCCAGTTTTTCGCCACTCTCGACCACCTCATCACCCTTCAACAGCGCAAACTAGACAAACTAAAGAACATTAAGCAAGCCTATTTAAACGAAATGTTCGTATAGATTGGAGGTAGACAAATGAGTGATCATGCCAAAACCTTATCCGAGCAGAACTTTCAAGAACGATTTGTGCAGGAACTTACCAAGTATAAGTGGGATGCACCAGAAAATCTAGATGGAAACAAACAGCGTGTGACAGTGGATGATTTAGTTCATCACTGGCGAGGTGAGCTAAACCGGATTAATGCTGATCAACTCGAAGGGGTACCCCTTACAGATAATGAATTTGCCCAAGTGATGGCCAAAGTATCCCACCTAGATAACAGCTATGAAGCGGCAAAGCTCCTAGCCATGGAAGGCTCCGTCGGGAAAATCGATGGGATTTATCGTGATGATCATCCCAAGGTAACCAGAAGACAGATCACCCTGACAATCTTTAAAAAAGCAGAAGTTAGGGGTGGTGATTCCAGCTATAAAATAGCCCGAGAGATCACTACACCAAATGGCAACAGGTTTGATTTAGTGCTACTTATTAATGGATTACCCCTGATCAATATCGAACAAAAAAGAGCAGACAAGACCCTGGATGAAGCCTTCTGGCAGTTCAGACGCTATTATAGAGATGGTGAATACACAAATAACTTTATGGCCTTCTCCCAGATGATGGTAATTACCTCTGAAGTAGCCACACGCTACTTTGCAACCCCTAAAACAGCCGCTGATTTTAATCTCAGCTTTGTTTTTCAGTGGGCGGATAAACATAACAAGCCAATTAACCATTGGCAAGAGGTAGTGAAGCACTTCTTAATGATTCCCATGGCACATCAACTGGTGGGTGATTATCTAATCATTGATGAGGCAGAGGACGAAGAAAACCGAAGGCATATGATCATGCGTCCTTACCAGGTTTATGCCTTGCAAGCGGTAGAAGCGGCTGCCTTCGGCTGGGACAACGATGGGGTTCCCCATGGTGGGTATGTGTGGCATACCACCGGCTCAGGAAAGACTATCACAAGCTTTAAGACGGCTTTGTTTTTATCAACGCGTGGAGGCTTTGATAAGGTCGTATTCTTGGTTGATAGAAGGGAACTCGACACAAGAACCAGCGAAAACTTTAAGGCGTATGCTACCTACGAGTCCGTATCAGTCGATGATACCAAACATACCTACCAGTTGCGCAAACAACTTCTCTCGCCTAAAAGGGGAATTGTGGTCACGACAACATTTAAGCTAAACAGCCTGGTTAAAGACCTGGTAGAAAACCAAGATCATAATCTTGCAGACAAAAAGATAGTATTCATAATCGACGAAGCCCATAGAACCACAATGGGTCAAATGATGGGAACTATCAAAAAGTATTTCAAGAAAAATGGCCTCTTCTACGGATATACAGGAACTCCTCTATTTGATCAAAACAAAGTCACCGGCAGCATTGATGAAAAAAGTGAAGTGATCGATACGACCGAAAAGTTATTTGGTCCCGAACTCCACCGCTATACGATTGATGAAGCAATCTTGGATGGCAATGTCTTAGGTTTCCATGTTGACTACATCAATACGGGCGAATTCTTAAGCCACGAGAGCTTACGTGAGCAACTTGTGGAGCAAATTGAGAATGAAAAACCAGATACGCCAATCCGCGAGATTGAGCGCATGGTTCGGCGATGGAGTAATGCGGAGGTAGAAAAGGAGGCTTCTAAACGAGATATCCTAGTCTATCAGGATAAAACCCATATCCCTCAAGTCGTAACAGAAATACTAGCCAACTGGGAGTCTCAATCGCAATCTAAAGTGTTTAATGCCATTCTGACGGTAGCGTATAGAGATCGCGTGGTTGCCTATTATAACGAATTCAAGAAGCAGCTAAAGGACCAAGGTTACAAGATCAATGTTGCCATGACATTTAGTTTTGGCGATGAGAACACTCCAGATGGGAGCATGGCTAGTGCAGTTGAAACCATGTTCAAGGATTACGCTGAGTTTACAGAAATAGAGTTTGCGTATGGAGACAGGACAAAGGGAGAAGATGCCTATTTTAGCGATTTAGTGACTCGGGCTACCCGCGGTGGAAGCGGTCGCAATAGCAAGAATATAGATCTTATCATTGTTGCGGATCAGTTGTTGACTGGGTATGACTCTAAGTATTTGAATGCGCTCTATGTCGATCGCCCTCTGGAACTCCAAGGCTTGATTCAAGCCTATTCACGTACTAACCGGGTGTATGGAAGAAATAAGGAATTCGGAACGATAGTCAACTTCAAGTATCCAGCCATCACTGAAGAACTTGTAGACACTGCTTTAAAGCTTTATGGAAGCGGAGGAAAAAGTAGTAAGGTGATAGTGGATCATTACCATACTGCTGTACAAAAACTCGCCTTGAAGATTCAGGAGATGATACCGACTTTGCCAAAGCCCACAGACTGGGCACTACTTGAGGCGGACGACGAAGCAAAGCAACTGTTTCTCCTGTCTTTCCGTGACGCGAATGACCAGTTGAGATTGGTTATGCAGTATTACGAGTTTGAGTGGGACGATGCTTCTTTCGGTATTGATGAACACACGTGGCTCCAGTATATTGGGGCCTACAAAAACTTGACCTTTAGCGATGCGAACCCAACAGATGAGATCATAAGACCGCTAGTTGGGAAGACAAAACTATCTGGTACTCAGGTTATCGATGCTCATCACATCTTAAGCTTAATTGGCGCGAAAGTGAAAACAGACAAGGGTGTACAGACTGTAGACAGTGAGACGTTGAGGATAATACATGAAGAAATCCAGGAACTCAGTGACATGGGGGAAGCCGAACAGGCAAAACTTCTAAAGGAGTTTGTTGATACCGAATTGGTCCCCGGCAATCTATCGGGCGACTTGAGTTTCGATGAATCATTCGAGGTTTGGAAACTACAGAAAGTTGCTAAAGAAGTAAGAGAATTCGCTGCGGACTGGGGTGTAGATGAGTACATATTGTCTAAATCAATAGACCACTTTTCGGTAGTAAGAGAAGAGGTAATCCCCTATGTTGATGAGCTATCACGCAGTGTTGACTATGAGGGAGCAAAGAATAAATCAGCAGGGAACCGACTGGAACATGTGATGTCCTTGGTAGATAAGCGGCTTCCGGAGTGGTTGATTGAGACGAAAAGGAAGTATGGTTAGTTACAAGCGGATAGTAGCATGGTTATCCATAAAAGTTAGCTTTGCATGTCTACTTGTGGAACGGCTAACGGTTGGTTAGTACGTCTATGGGATTAGACTGTCCCACTTGGCAAACTAATTGCCCGTTGCGACCAGTTGCATGAGGAAATCCGAGCAAATATGTTGCTCAGTAAAAGCTGGGATATTCACTCTTCTCCAAGGTGTGCAAAATCACTCTTATTTACAAGAATTAGGGCGAATCTTCTTAGCGGTTCACGCTAAAGTATGAGTTATTTGGAGGCGTGAGTATGAAGAAATTGAAGAATTTCCGTCGTTTTTCTCACATGGTGCTTGCATTATTGATTTTGGTTTACCCTTGTGAGAGTCGAGCAGAGTTTAGTTACAACCTTTTCCACCGTGCAACGGTGGGTACGCCTGAAGACTTACAACGAGCTGTCGATGCTGGTTATGATGTGAATGCCAGACATGATGAAGGTTGGACGCCCCTGATGCTAGCAGCGGCCAGTAACGAGAATGTCGAAGTAACTAAATTGTTGCTAAAGTATGGTGCGGATATTCAAGCTGAAACAGACAGACGCTTTACACCCTTAGATTTAGCCGTAATGTTTAACGAAAATCCAGATGTTGTTCGTGTTCTGCTGGACCATGGGGCAGATGTCGCTAAAGACAGTTTCCGTGCTCCGCTGTTTGCCCTAGAAAGATATCCAAAGACAGAGTTTTTTGAGACTTTCATGGAATACGGGTTTGATCTCAATGCGAGAAGCGGCGGGGGAAATACTATATTAATCATGGCTGCCAGAACTACGAACGAACCAAAAATCATTGAACTCTTGCTGGATAATGGCGCTGAGATTGACGCCAAAGGCACTTTAGATATGACGGCATTAACGTATTCCGCTTGGTTTAATGAAAATGCAGGAATAACTCAAATCTTACTCGATGCCGGCGCCGATGTGCATGCACGATCATTCGACGGGGGGACGGTTTTGATATTTGCTGCAGGTTTCAGTAGCAACCTGGATGTTATTCGGCTATTGCTTGATGCCAGTGCCATCAAGGGATAAATGTTAGGGACAGTCCACCCAATAGAGGAAATAGAGTGCACATAAAGAAGGTGTCGCAGCAAAAGCAGTGTATCTGGAGGTGGAGTGATGAGGCAGTCCTGTAGGAGCCTCTTGGAGGAATTCAAGCAAAAAGGTCAGAAACTAGAGGGGCGAAAGCTACAATTTACAGGTATAGGAGATAGGGATGTTTATAACATCACGGCTCCTTTCTGGGATCAAGAAGAATTGGTTATAGCAGGTCGAGTCGAAGCCAGAGACAGCGAAGAATCCGCGGTGTACTTCTTCGTAGAAAAAGATGGCATTTGGTCTCCTCGCCCTGGTACACCAGTATTTCGTTTACAGGATCCTTTTGTTACGCGGATTGGTGATGAACTCATTTTCGGTGGTGTAGAAACCTTTCCCCATCCCTCCGTTCCAGGCTCTCTAGGTTGGCGTACTAACCTTTATCGCGGCACCACTATGGCAGCTCTGAAGAAATTCGCTTCTGGCCCAGATGGGATGAAGGATCTTCGCGTGGTGGAATTGGCTAGCGGTAAGATCGGAGTCTTTACGAGACCCCAGGGAAAACTAGGTGGCCGAGGAACAATTGG
>Ga0265293_10011846_pt1 | contig 11723 bp, 8 predicted proteins | sample Munlanlewell138R_FD_192505 | JGI IMG/M metagenome (GOLD analysis project Ga0265293, IMG submission 192505) | Leachate microbial communities from a municipal landfill in Southern Ontario, Canada - Leachate well 138R | ecosystem: Engineered > Solid waste > Landfill > Unclassified | place: Canada... | reverse complement strand
TGTTGCAGATCGAGAACGAGTTCTACGGGACGATCCGCCCGAAGCGCAGTATCCGCCCGGGCGAGCGGCCGTTGCGCGCACTGGGCGAACGAGGGGTCGAATACATCGAAGTGCGCTGCCTCGACATTGATCCGTTCGAGCCGGTGGGTATCGGCGTGTCGACGATGCATTTCCTCGACGTTTTCCTGCTGCATTGCCTGCTGGCCGACAGCGCTCCGGACACGCCGCAGCAGATCGCAGCGATTTCGCGTAATCAGTATCGCGTCGCGCAATATGGCCGTGAACCGGGACTGATGCTCGATGAAAACGGTCATCAGCGGGCGTTGCGCGAGTGGGGCGAGACACTGCTCGACGACTGCGAACCGATTGCCACCGCACTGGATGCGGCGCTGTTGTCGGAAGGAGCTGCGCAGCCGGCTTCGGCGACACCGCACGGAGACGCGCTGGCGTCGGCCCGGCGCGCGCTCGCCGACGCCGGGCAGACGCCGTCGGCCCGGCAGCTCGACTGGGTCCGATCGAGTGGCGAAGGTTCGTTTCGCGGATTCGCGCTGGCCCGTTCGCTGGCACACCGGGACGAACTGCTCGCCCGCCCGCTGGATGCGCAGGCCGATGCACGCCAGCAGGCGGCCGTGCGGGCGTCGCTCGCGGCCCAGGAAACCATCGAGGCGGCCGATTCGGTACCGTTCGAGACTTGGCGCCAGCGCTATATCGCCGGTGAGCTGGGCAGCAGCGCGGAAACCTGAGAGCGGGCGCAGCTATCCGGCGCGCCTGTCTTTTGCCTTTGAGGCGTCACCCGCCCCGGTTCATCTTCGCGGTTGATACTGCCAAAGACGCGGCTTGCGGTTCCAGTGCCTGCTGAAGAACCCGGGCGACGTGCACGGCCTCACGTTGCGCGCCGTCGCGGATCTGGCATCGGCAGGCGCTGCCGTCGGTAACGATCAACGCGCGATCCGATGCCTGCCGGACTGCCGGCAGCAGCGTCAGTTCGCCCATCTGCATCGACAGATCGTGGTGGCGGGCGTCGTAGCCGAAGCCGCCCGACATGCCGCAGCAACTGCCTTCGACCTCGTGTACCGTCAGACCCGGAATCCAGCCAAGCACCGTGTGCACAGCCGGCATGGCATCGAAGGCCTTCTGATGGCAGTGCCCGTGCAGCAGCACTTCGTCGTGACCGGGCGCATGCCACTTGACGGCCAGACGGCCGGCCTGATGCTCGCGCACGAGGAATTCCTCGAGCAGCCAGGCATTGGTGGCCAGCTTCGCCGCGATCGTGCCCAGGCCGAGCGCCAGGAATTCATCGCGCATCGTCAGCAGACAGGCCGGTTCGAGTCCGATCACCGGGACGTCGCGCTCGACCCACGGCGCCAGCGCAGCCAGCGTGCGCTGCGCTTCGACGCGGGCTTCATCGACCAGTCCGCGAGACAGGAAAGTGCTCCCGCAGCACAGCGGACGGCGCGGATCCTGCCCGGGCAGGGCACGCACAATCCGCACGCGGTATCCGGCGGCACGCAACACGGTTCGGGCGGCGCGCAGATTGTCCGGCTCGAACCAGTTGTTGAACGTGTCGACCCAGAGCACCACTTCGTGCGCAGCGGCTGCCGAAGTTGACGGGCGGTTTCCGGGGCTTGTCGGCGTGTCGGCGGGCCGCTTCGTGCCTTCATTCACGTCTGTTCCGACCGGCTCGTCGATACAGGTATCCCGGCTGAACGGGTCTGCGCGCAAGCGGGGCAGCGGCCGGCGCGCCGACAGACCCAGCCAGCGTTCGGTCAGCCAGGGCAGCCCGGGAACGAGGTCGCGCAGATGCAGCAGTCCACGCCAGCGTGCCGCATGACGGGCGTAGCGCGGCAACCACGCGAGCAGGCGGTCGCGCCGCGACAGCGGGTGCGTGCGGTTCCAGTCATGCAGGAACTCGATTTTCATGCGCGTCATGTCGACGCCGGCCGGACATTCGCGCCGGCACGCCTTGCAGCCGACGCACAATTCGAGTGCCTCGTATGCGGCCCGGGCACGGCGGGCACGTTCGCCATCCTGAGTGGCCAGGTCCGGCAACCCGGCGCTCAGGAAGTGATGCAGGGTGTGGGCGCGACCCCGGGTCAGATGCTTTTCGTCGCGCGTCACGCGCCAGCTCGGGCACATCGCACCGGCGTCGAACTGGCGACATAGCCCGTTGCCGTCGCAGGCGGCCGCGGCGCGGACGAATCCGTCGGAGACGCCGGGCGCGATATCCGCTGTGCCCGGGTCGGCGTTGTCCGGGTCGCCACCCCGATCGCCGTCCGGTTGCGTTTGCACCGACTCGTCCGCTTCGCCGCTCCAGGCAGACCAGTCAAGTGCCGTCGCCCGCGCCGCCGGCGCGAGATCAGGCACCTGGCGAAACAGACGCTCGTCGTCCATCCGGGGTGCACGCACGATCTTGCCCGGATTGAGCAGATGCACCGGATCGAAAGTCTCCTTGACTTCCTCGAAGGCGCGTTCGAGCCGTTCACCGAACTGCCAGTTCACGCGTTCGCTGCGCGCGATGCCATCACCGCTCTCACCGGAAAAAGCGCCACGATAGCGGCGTACGAGCAGGGCGATTTCGTCGGCGATCGCCCGCATTTTCCGTGCACCGGCATTGTCTGCAACGAGAATCGGACGCACACGCAGCACGCCGGCCGAGACCGGGCCCGAGCGGATCGCCTCGATGCCGTGCCGCGCGAGCACGCGATCGACGTCCGACGCAAAATCGGCGAGATCGCCCAGTGCCACGGCGCAATCATCGGCGAATCCGAGTGGCTGCGCGGCACCGGGTCGCGACAGCGTCCGGTGCACGGCACTGCGATAGGCCTGCCACATCAGGTCCTGCGCTGCCTCGTGCTCGATGGCATGCACGCGATGGCTGCGACCGGGGGCGACGATGTCGCCCAACTCGGCACAGCGCCGCTGGAGCACGGCCCTCTCCTCTCCCTCGCTCTCGGCCTCGAATTCGACGAGCAGGGCGCCTCCGCCCGATCTGTGGCCCGGCGGATGCCCGGCTCCGAGCGCATGGGCGATGACCGAGGCGGCGGCGTCATGTCCCGACGGCTGATCCGGGTGCCCGGAGGACGTCCGGATGTCGCGCACGGTCCGATGTGTGCCGGATGTGGATACCGGAGGCAGATCTCCGCGCAGCGCCGCCAGCATCCCGGCAAGAATGGTTGCGTCGAGAAATTCGACGGCACTGGCGCCGGCCGCAACGATGGCGCGCACACTGCGCAGCGCTGCGCCGCGATCGGCAAAATGGACGATCGCGAGGCGGCGCACCGCCGGCTGCGGCGCCAGGGCGAGCGTAATGCGCCGGAACCAGGCCAGCGTCCCCTCGGAACCGACCAGAAGATGGGCGAGATTGACCGAACCGTCGGCGGTGTACGGACGTGGCGAGCAGGGATGGAACACGTCGAGGTTGTAGCCACCGATGCGACGCAGCAACGGCGGCCACATCTGCGCGATTTCGTTCCGTTCGCGCTGGCCGATGGCGAACAGGCGCGAAACGAGCGCCGCACTGCGCGCGCTCGACAGCGGTCGCGGCGCCGCTGTACCGAAAGGACCGAAATGTTCGGTCGTGCCGTCACTGAGCAGCGCGTCGATGCCCACGACGTTGTGCACCATGTTGCCGTAGCGGATCGAACGCGGGCCGCTCGCATTGTTGCCCGCCATGCCGCCGATCGTCGCCTGCGCCGAACTGATCACATCGACCGGAAACCACAGACCGTGCGGGCGCAGGAAGGCGTTGAGCGCATCGAGCACGACACCGGGCTGCACCTCGATCGTGCGGGCGTGCGGATCGAAGCGCAGGATGCGGTTCAGGTGCCGACTGTGATCGAGCACCAGCGCCTCGCCGATGGCCTGGCCGGCAAGACTGGTGCCGGCCCCGCGCGGCAGTACCGGCACACCGGCCTCGCGCGCCAGTTCCAGCGCGGCAACGACATCGGTATCGTCGGCCGGAATGACCACGCCGAGTGGTTCGATGCGGTACATCGATGCATCGGTTGCGTAGCGCATGCGCGTCGCACGGTCGAAATGCACGTCTCCGCGCAGCATCCGGCGCAGACGACGGGCGAAGCGGCTGTCTTCGGGAGTGCCCGGCGATGCCCGGGCCGGGCGTCGTCCGGCGGCGCCAGTCGGGGAACTCATCGGGCGCGGTGGCCTACTTCACGGGGTCCGGATGCCGCAGCGACAACAGCAGTTCGCGCAGGACGATGGCCTGATTGTGCTGCTCGTCGCGTGCCGAATAGACCAGTGTCAACGGTCTGCGGCCGGCTGAATGCAGCAGCGACGCGAGCAGTTCGCGTGCCTGCGGCGTGTCGAGCTCGCGCCGATAGCGTTCGCGGAACTCCTCCCAGCGCTGCGGATCATGGCCGAACCACTGGCGCAGCTCGGTGCTCGGCCCGAGTTCCTTTACCCACTGGTCGAGCGCCAGCGCTTCCTTGCGCTTGCCGCGTGGCCAGATCCGGTCGACCAGGACGCGGTAGCCGTCGGCCGGGGAAGGGTCTTCGTAGGCGCGCTTGATGACGATAGAGACGCTCATGGTGACGCTATCGTAGCGCGTGCGCAGGGTGCCGTCCTCATGGCAATGTCATCGGCAGTTGTTTCACCCTGAACCGCCCTGAGGTGGTTCACCCGTTTGCCGGGCTTCGCGGTAGAGTCATTCCGTTCACGCCGCGCAGACCCGATGGGAGGATGCGCCGGCCGCATGGGAGAAGACATGAATACCGGAAATTTTGCCGCCTACCGGATCGATCGCGACGGGGAGCAGGTCAGCGGGCAACTGACGACGATGAGCCCGGCGCAACTGGACGACGGCGGACTGCTCGTGCGCGTGCACTATTCAAGCATCAATTACAAGGATGCGCTGGCGGCCACCGGCGCCGGCAAGATCATCCGGCGCTTTCCCTGTGTCGGCGGCATCGATCTCGCCGGAGAAGTCGTCGAGTGTGCCGATACCCGCTACCGGCCGGGAGATCCGGTGATCGTGACCAGCTATGACCTGGGCGTCGCGCATCACGGTGGCTATGCGGAATACGCGCGCGTGCCGACCGAATGGGCTGTGCCCTTGCCCGAAGGCCTGACGCTGTTCGAGTCGATGGCGCTCGGCACGGCCGGGTTCACGGCCGGACTGGGCATCGAACGCATGGAAGCGAACGGCCTGGCGCCGGGCAACGGGCCGGTCATCGTCACCGGCGCCACCGGTGGCGTCGGCGGACTGGCCATCGACATGCTCGCCCGCCTGGGCTACGAAGTCGTCGCACTCACGCGCAAGGAGTCCGAGGAGGCATATCTGCGCGGCCTGGGCGCATCGGCGATCGAGCTTGTCGCGTCGATCGACCTGGAGCGCATTCGCCCGCTTGAAGGCGCACGCTGGGCCGGCGCTGTCGACAATGTCGGCGGACCGATCCTGCAGTGGGTGCTGGCGACAATGAAGCCGGCCGGTACGGTGGCCAGCATCGGCAATGCGGCCAGCTTCGAGTTGAAGACGACGGTGTTTCCGTTCATCCTGCGCGGCGTCAGCCTGCTCGGCATCGATTCGGGTTATGCGAATCACGTGCTGCGCGAACGTACCTGGAAGCGCCTGGCTGCCGATCTCAAACCGGCACATCTGCACGAGATCACGCGCACGATTGTGCTCGATCAATTGCCGACCGCGTTCGACGACTATATCCAGGGCAGGATCAAGGGCCGTACGGTCGTGCGAATCGCGGCCGACGCCAGTTGAACCAGACATGGTCATTCGGTGACCGGTTTGATATCGGGCGGGATCCGGTAATGGTGCACTGATCGGTAAAGATGGCTGTCGAAGAAGTAAAGAAGCGCTGAATCAAGGTAATGGATACGGGTGACAGAGTCTTTCCTGCCGTGAAGTCCCTGTCATGACTGCCATTTGACCAAAAAAGAAACTTTCATGATTGAAAGCAGTATGGGGTCTTTCAGATGATGCGCTAGAATCGCGGCGTTCTTTCAAACAGACCAGGAGTGTCGCGAATGAGCAGTTACAAGGAACTGATGGCCCAGAAAGCAGAGCTGGAAGCACGTATTGCCGAGGCCAGGAAAGCGGAAATCACGGCGGCCCTGAATAAAATCCGTGAACTGGCCACCGAGTTCAATCTGGGTTCCGATGAGATCCTGCAGGCTCTCGGCCATTCGCGTGCCGCTGCTGCATCACGCACGCGCAAGCCGGTCGCACCGAAATACCGCAATCCGGAGACCGGAGCCACCTGGTCGGGCCGTGGCCGCGAACCGGCCTGGCTGGCCGGCAAGAACCGCGAAGATTTTGCCATCTGAAACAGGCAGATCGGCCGTCTTCAGACAGTCTGGGAGCAGGGCGCGGGATATCGATCGCTTTTGATCATTGCCGGATCGAATCTTTTCCTGACGGGTTTCTGTCTTTCACCCGATGATCCTTCACTGAAAAGACAACGCCCTGCAAACATGTTGTTTCGCAGGGCGTTTTTCTTTTGCGGGCAATGTTTCCCGCAAGCCGTTATTTCCTGATGCTGATCACCTGTGGCCGGGTGACTGCCTTCAGACCCTCGACACCGAATTCGACGCCATAACCCGATCCCTTGACGCCGCCGAACGGCACCATCGGATGGATCATGCCGTGTTGATTGATCCAGACCGTGCCGGCCTGGATACGGCCAGCCACTTCTTTGGCCTTTTCAACATCACTGGACCAGACCGAGGCGCCCAGGCCGGCTTCCAGCCGATTGGCGCTGGCAATGGCATCCTCGACGTTCTTGTACTTGATGATCGGCAGTACCGGACCGAATTGCTCTTCGTCCACCAGGCGATCGCCATCTTTCAGGCCGGTGACGAGCGTCAGCGGATAGAAATAACCCGGACCGCCACGTGGTGCCCCCCCACAGACGATCTGTCCGCCCTGTGTTTTTGCACTCTCGACCAGATCGACCACCTTGTCGAACTGCATCTTGTTCTGGATCGGACCCATTACGGTGCCTTCGGCCAGTCCGTCGCCCATCGGCATCGCCTCGGCGAGTTCCTTGAGCGCCTGCACGGTCGGCTCATAGAGTTCCTCGGGGACGTACAGGCGCTTGGCGGCCGCACAGGTCTGACCCATGTTGATGAAAGCGCCCCAGAACAGGCCCATGGCCATTGCCTTCGGGTCGGCATCGGGCAGCATGATGGCCGCGTCGTTGCCACCGAGTTCGAGCGTGACCGGAACGATATTCTTCGCTGCTGCCTCGGCAATCTTGACGCCCGTGCGCGCCGAACCCGTGAACATGATCTTGTCGACGCGCGGATCGGACACCAACCATGAACCGACTTCACCGGGGCCGCTGATCGTGTTGACCACGCCCCTGGGCAACACTTCGTTGATCAGGCGCACCATTTCCAGCGTGCCGAGCGTCGTGTATTCGGACGGCTTGATGACGACCGTGTTGCCGGCGCGGATCGACGGAATGATCTGCCAGATCGCAATCAGCAGCGGCCAGTTCCAGGGGGCAATGGCGGCAACGACCCCCCAAGGCTTGCGATGAATCTCGTCACGGCGGGTGTCGTCTTCAAACGCCACTTCGACCGGCAGATCAAGACTGGCCGGCACCTGCGTCCATACTTCGGCACCCCAGACTTCGAATCTGGCTCCCGGCACCTGGTCGGGACCGACGCCACCGAGCGGCTTGCCCTGTTCGCGCGTCACCCATTCGGCCAGATACTGATCATTGGCCTTGATGATTTCGGCCACTTTCATCATCAGCGCCTTGCGCTCGGCATCGGGCAGGGCAGCCCAGGCCGGTTGCGCCGCCTTGGCCGCAGCCACCGCGTCGGCAACCTGCTGCTGCGTCGAAACCGGCGCACGGCCGAGCGATTCTCCGGTCGCCGGATTGAACGACTCGAATGTCCGGTCCGAACCGACGGCTTCGCCGTTGATGATGTTCAGATACGTCTTCATGGGGTCTCCTGGTGTTGTTGTCGCCGGATCCGCCGCGTGCAGCGGATCCGGCAGCGGTGAGATGTCACAGCGGCCGTCATTGTCGCGCAAACTGGTGGTTCTGGCGCAAATTGACGTCACCTGCGCAACCGCGTTCCGTAAAACTGCTTCACGAATGAATGGCGAAAATGCTGGTGGCCGGCCAGACAGCTTTGCTGCGTCCGGGAAAAAGCCATGATGACGCCTTCGCCATCTTCACGTCCGGCAGCCTCTTCCATCGCCATGGCGGCCTCGTTCACCTGTCCATCCAGACTGCGAAATTGCCCTGCATCGGATCCCAGCCAGCCGAGGATACGCATCTTTTCAGTGAGAGGAGGTTCGGCATGCCTGGCAATTTTCGGTGCCAGCCTGGCGACCACTGACCATTCTTCTCTTGAAATGGCGCCGGTGACCGCCTGCATGTCACGATCGAGTTCTTTCATGATGCTGCGAAGCGCCATTGGCTTCGCGATTTCCACGGGCTGCGCGGCAAGACCTCCGGCGAAGATCGCCAGAAGCAGAGCCAATGCGGCCGGAGAAAGGAGGCGGGATTGCAGGACATGACTCACGTGAACCTCCATCCGGACTTTTGAAAAATGCATTGTTGTCGACCGAACCGGCCGGGTTGTTCAGAATTCCACGCCAAGTGCGATTGACCCGAAAGCGTGGTGACCGGCCTGCTGAACGAATTCCCGGGTTCTCCAGACGCGCATGACGGCAAGCCGCACGCCATGTCCGAGGACAATCCACTGGCTGCTGACGCCGACCGCAGCCTGGGCAATCCATGGCTGGCGGCGAACATGGTGACCGTGCCGGAACAGGTTCCCGTCGAGCGAGAAATCCCGGGCAACCACCCTGGTCTCCAGATTCACGAACAGATGCGCCCCCGGTTTCGGCGCCCGGACGGATTCGGGTTTCGTTTTGCGCAGTTCGGCAAGCTCCGACGGTGGGCGATTCTCCGCGCCGGGTCGAATCGGGTAGCTGCCGAAGTCGTTCGGAATGTTCCAGCCGGTACGCAGTTCAACACCGGTACTGGCGGAGGTTTCGATATTCCCGACACGCAGGGAATAGCTGCCGATCAGGTCGCTGTTCCAGCCGGAGCGAACGGCACCGTCCGTGTAAGGCTTGTACTTGCGCTCCATTGCCATCTGAAATGCCGGCTCGTTGCGCAACTGGTTGTCCCAGCCGTGAAACCGCTCGATGCCCCGCACCCGGTGCACCAGATTCTGTGACTGCTCGGCCAGTGACCAGGGGCCGATCACACCCAGAGTCAATTCACGTGTATCAAGTATTTCGTGATTCGCATCCTGTGGCTGGGCACGGCGATTCCAGGCAAGACCCAGGTAGAGCAGCCCGGCATATGGCCGATCGTCTGAAATCAGATCAGTACGGGTCTTGTCCCCGGGTGTATACATGGACTGACCAAGACGAACGACGATGTTCTGTGATGCCGGGTGGATGCCGGGCTCATGCCGAAAACCGGAATCGGCCCGGCCGATGAAGCGGACATACCAGCCAATCGGCCCGGGCAGGCACTCCGGGCGGGGTGTGTCCTGCAGATCGCGGGAAACCAGGATCAGCGCCACGCCGTTGGTGTAGTTGCGATCGGTGCCGGTGAACAAGTCGTTCTCCAGGCGAAGGGTGCCACCTCGCCAGCGCAAGGTTTGTCCTGGCGGGCAGCCGGGGGATTCTGCCGGGGCTGCGAGTTCCATCGCCGGGGCCGTGCCCGGATTGAGTGTTGCCCAGGCAATCACCAGCAGAACACGGCTCATCGTGCCGCGCATCCGGAAGTGCGACTGACGCGTGCCAAGCCCGGGCGGTCTTGTCATGACGGTCGTTGGATGCATGCAACGGCGGCTTCGCCCTGATGTCATTCGAGACCCGCAGGAGAGCGGGATATTCCTGCCGGCGGCTGTAAGGAAATTTCCTCCAACGGCTCCGGGGGCGCCTCCCAGCCACCGCCAAGCGCCTTGTACAGGGACACCAGTTGCACGGCAGCGTTCGCATGTGCCCGGACAACTGCGGTTTCGGCCTCGTGCAGGCTGCGTTGGGCTGCCAGCACTTCGACCAGTGCGCTATCGCCCGCCGTGTAGCGCTGCGCGGCGTGCGCGTGGCTGTTACGTGCGGCCGCCAGTGCCATGACATGGCGGCCCAGTGTGTTCAGTCCGGCGTGGTAATCACCCAGGGCGCGTTCGGCATCCCCCAGCGCCGTCAGTACTGCCTGTTCGTAGGCCAGCGCTGCCTGTTGCAGTCCCGCCTCGCGTGCCCGGATTTCGGCGCGTACGCGTCCGCCGTCGAACAAGCGCCAGGAAATCAGCGGCAGGATCGAAAAGCGCGAGCTGGAGGCATCGAACCAATCGCCGGTGCTCAGTGCCTGAAAGCCCCCGCCGACACCGATGGAGAGCCTGGGAAACAGTTCGGCCGTGGCCACGCCGACATCGGCGGAGCTTGCAGCCAGGCGCCGCTCTGCGGCCAGGACGTCAGGGCGCCTGCGCAGCATGTCGGCGCGCTGGCCGATCGGCAGCGCTCGAAGCGTGGAGGACGTGAGAGGGCTGTCAAGCAGGGCCAGTTCCCTTTCCGGCGGCTCCCCCAGCAATACGCCAAGGCCGAGCACTGCCGCACGCTGGCGTGCCTCGATTTCCGGAAGGAGCGCGTTGACTGCCGTCCATTGAGCGTAAGCCGCTTCCACGTCGGCGGCCGATGCATCGCCAAGTGCGTGGCGTGCACGCACGAGTTCGAGCGTCTTTTGCAGGGTGTCCAGCGTGGCTTGCCGGGTCTGCAGTTCATGGCGGGCGCCAACAGCGGTAAACCAGGTGCGCGCGACCTCGGCGACAATGCGCATCCGCACACCTTGTGCCTCCGCCTCGGTCGCTTCCAGCCGGGCGCCCGCGCCTTCGAGGGCGCGTCGTCTGGCACCGAAAAGATCAAGCTCCCAGGCTGCGTCAAAGCCCACGTCATGGATTGTCTGCGTGGCATCCAGGCCGGGGATGGTTCCGATGGGCAAGGGACCGTTCCCGCTTTGGCGGCGCCGGTTGACGCTCGCGCCGACAGCAACGGTCGGCAATGCCTCGCCGGCCACACGATCGCGTACCGCGCGTGCCTCATCGATGCGTGCTGCAGCCTGGCGCAGATCCAGGTTCCGTGCCAGCGCGGTGGCCATCAGTCGATCGAGGATGGGGTCGTCCAGAGCAGCCCACCACTGGCTCAGGTCTGCGGATCCGGATTCCCTGGCCAGCGGCAAAGTCCAGCCGCTTCCGATGTCGAGCGGCGGCGGCTCGAGATAGTCCGGGCCCACGGTTGCACAGGCAGTCAGCAACAGACTTGACAACACCATGACAAGCGGGCGCGCGGCCTCGGGGATCGGATCGGTTGCTGCCGTCCGAAGAAAGGGGGGAGGACTGTGGGTTCCGGACTTCATTGCAGGCGCCCTCGGACGAAAACGGTGGCCGTGCTCAACGTGGCCAGCGCGATGACCACCAGTGGCCACAGCCTGGTCAGAATGTCGCCGGCGGGCATGGCCTTGAGAAAGCTGCCTTCCACGATGACCAGGAAGTGAGTCAACGGAATGGCCTGGGCGAGCCACTGCAGCGCCAGCGGCATGTTCTCCACGGGCGTGGCAAAGCCCGACATCAGTACCGCCGGCACGCCGATGGCAAATGCGCCCAGGATCGCCTGCTGCTGAGTCATGCTGACCGCCGAAATCATCAGGCCGATCCCGACGACCGACAGAATGAAGAGCATCAGACCGGCCAGCAGAAGTGCAAAGGAACCGGTAAAGGGG
>Ga0265293_10011845_pt1 | contig 11726 bp, 11 predicted proteins | sample Munlanlewell138R_FD_192505 | JGI IMG/M metagenome (GOLD analysis project Ga0265293, IMG submission 192505) | Leachate microbial communities from a municipal landfill in Southern Ontario, Canada - Leachate well 138R | ecosystem: Engineered > Solid waste > Landfill > Unclassified | place: Canada... | reverse complement strand
GCCCTCATCGCTGGGAAAATAGGGCAGGAATTTCACACTGAAAAACCCCCAATTATTGAAGAAGAGGATTACATCATCGAAGTCCCACTCAAAGATCGCATTGCCCACGAGAAGCGAATCAGTGAAGGCGTTACCCCAATCCGCGATGGTATCGTCATCGACCACATCCTGAAGGGGTATGAGATTCCTGAGATTCGTGACCACATGCGCCTGATCAGCACCGTCTTAGAGCTCGATGAAGGCAAAGGCGGGGAGTGGGTCAGCGGGGGACACAACGGGGTGTATAAAGGGATCATCTTCCGCCCTGGTTCCTACGACCTCGACCGGAAGCACCTCAAGCGCCTCGCCGCCGTTGCCCCTGGTTCAACACTTAACTTGATCAAGGGAGGGAAGGTCGTTCACAAGTTCCGCCTCAGCCTCCCGCCACGGATTTACAACTTTGAAGATTTAGGGTGCACCAACGAGATGTGCATCAGTCACCCCGACCACGGTGAAGGGGTCATCGCCCGCTTCTATCGAACCCAGGATAACACCTTCGCCTGCGCCTACTGTGGGCGGGAGCATGGGTTTAAAGAAATCTGGAAGCACACTAGGAAATAGGATAGAGTAGAGAGCTATGAGTGAGTTAGAAAGAATTAGTGAGACGTTTGGACCAAGGATTGCCAAAGCTGCCTTTGAGCTAGGGGCAATTAGGCTTAATACGGACGACCCCTTTACGTGGGTAAGTGGGTATCGAATGCCGATGTATAATGATAATCGCCGCCTATTAGCCTCTAGTGCGGCGCGAACTCTCGTCGCCGAAGGCTTTGAGGCGATCCTCGGCGCCCTAGAGTACGATCCCGATTCAATTGCTGGAACGGCAACTGCGGGGATTCCCCACGCAACGACCCTTGCCGATCGCCTACACAAACCCCTCTCCTACGTTCGCTCTGCCAGTAAGGGTCACGGCCTGGGAAATCAAATTGAAGGCTTAGCGAAAGGGGGAACGTATGAGAAGACCCACGTGCTCTTAATTGAAGATCTTATTTCCACCGGCCTCTCTTCAACAAACGCCGTTGAGGCGATCGTCCACGCCCAAGGGGTGTGCCCCATTACGCTCGCGATCTTCAGCTACGGCTTTGTTGCAGCGAAAGAAGCGTTTGAAGCCCTCAATCCAAAGGCGACGTTCTACCCAATTCTCACCTACGATGTGATGATTCGTTCAGCGCTGAAGGAGGGGTACATCTCTTCTGAAGGAGCACAAAGTTTGAAAGAGTGGAGTGAACACCCCTTTGAGTGGGGAGAAGCGCGAGGCTTTAGGAGGGTCGAGTCGTGACGTACTATGAGTTACTTACTCAGAGTTCTGCCAATGTTGGCAACGTTGTCTGTTTTGGTTTGGATGTTAAACCTGAAGTGCTACCGTACCGCGAAGAGAGTCTCCGCGTTCAACTGAACACGTACTTCCACGAGCTCTTTCGAAGAATGAACCTCAGTGGATTGTTACCCGCAGCGTTTAAGCCCAACATTGGCTACTACGCCGTCTTAGATAATCCCCGCGATGAGGACTTCACTGGCTCCCTCGCCTTAGCGGACCTCTTTGACCTCTTAGAGAACTTCTTTCCCAACATTCCCATCATCCTCGACTCAAAACGAGGGGATATCGCAACTAGCAGTAAGAACTACGCCGATGAGGCGTTTAAAGGGTGGAGGGCACACGCGGTGACCGTTGCCCCATACATGGGCAGTGACTCCGTCGGCCCCTTCATCGAAGACCCACGTTATGGCACCTACATCCTCAACCGCACGAGCAATCCCGGCGGAGCCGATCTCCAAAACCTTCGCCTCGAAGATTCGCACACCCTCTACGAACGAGTAGCTCAGCAGATTATTGGATACAACCAACAGCGAGGAAACGTTGGAGCAGTAGTCGGGGCAACAAACCTCGAAGAGCTGAGAGAGATCGCCGTGGCGTACGCTAAAGAATCCATTCCCCTCCTTATCCCGGGTGTTGGCAGTCAAGGTGGTTCGGCGAGTGAGGTGATGGCGATCCTCCGCGAAGTCGATTACCCCCTTTCGCTTGTCCGCATTAACAGCTCAAGTGGGTTAACCCACCCGTACAAGAGTGCCCCCGCCCCCGATGATTGGCTTGATCAGTGTGAGCGGGCGCTTCGGAAGATGATTGAGGAGTGCGCCATATGAGTCAGGTGGTTGATCTTTTCTTGAAAGGTGGGCGGGTCCTGTTAAGCACTGTTAGCGGGATCGCCTCAACAAACGCCGCGATGATTCGCTACTTCGACACCGACGTTGAGGCGATCGACATCATCACCACTAAGAGCTATCAACACGAAGTGAACCCCGGTAATCGCGAGCCAATCATCTGTGAAGTTGAAGCGGGAACGTTTGGCAACTCCGTAGGATTACGAAACCCCGGTTTGGATGTTGCGCTCTATGAGCTACGGCAGCTGAGGAAGAGCCACCAATTCCGCGCCCTGTTAAACGTCTCTCTTTCCGCCTCAAGTCCCGAGGACTTTGTTATCCTCGTTAAGGCGTTTGATGAAGTTGCTGATCTTGTAGAATTAAACTTCTCCTGTCCCCACGCCGAAGCGGGGTACGGCTCAACGATTGGCGAGAACTTAGAACTTGCCGCGCACTACGTACGCTTCATCAAAGAGCATACTACCGAGTGCAAAGCCCCCCTCTTTGTCAAACTTACCCCAAACGTTGAGGATATCGGCTCAATTGCTAAGGCGGTCGTCTCAGCGGGTGCTGATGGATTGGTGGCAATTAATACCGTCGGGCCACTGCTGCACATCGATCCAGTTTCAAAGACGCCAATTCTTCAAAACAACCTCGGTGGTAAAGGGGGGCAGAGTGGAAAGGCGGTCTTTCCAATCGCCCTCTCAGCAATTGCCTCAATACGAAACGCAGTTGGGCCGAGTATTCCGATCATCGGAATGGGGGGCGTCGACTGTGCCGAGAGTGCACTCGCCCTTCTTGAGGCGGGGGCGAACGTCATTGGTATCGGTTCGGCGCTCGGGCGGGTAAACCAGCAAGAGTGGCCTTTGTACCTCAAATCACTAAAGGATGGAATCATTCACCTTCAGGGAAAAGGAAGTGCACCATCTCTGTCTGCTGCCTCATTCTTAGCAGACGAGCGCCAAATGGCGTACCGCAAACATACCGTCGTTGAAGCACAAGCGTACGGTAGTGACACCGTTATTCTTCGCCTCGATGGCGAACTACCCACCCAAGCAGGGCAGTTCGCCTTCTTATGGCTACCGCAGATTGGGGAAAAGCCATTCTCCGTCGCCCATAACGATCCGTTAACGTTCGTCATTAAGCGGCGCGGTCCCTTCAGTGATGCCCTTTGCAGCCTCCATGTTGGGGATGATCTCTACATCCGTGGCCTCTACGGCCAAGGCTTTGATCCTCCAAAGACGAAGAAGGCGATTCTCATCGGTGGGGGAACGGGCGTTGCAGTTCTACCCGCCCTCGCTGAGCAATTAACTGACAACGGTGTTGAACTTGAAATTCTCGTCGGAACGAGTGAAGTCGTTGAAGGACCACCACTCTTAGAGGAGCAGCTCTCTGTCTTTGGGGCGTTTACCTGCGTCGCTGATAATGGAAAACCTGCTCGAGTCTTGGACCTCCTGAGTGATCGCGTCTTCACCGAAGAGACGGCGGCGTACCTCGTTGGTCCTCAAATCTTCATGACGCTCGCTGCCCGGATCCTCTTAGAGCAGGGAGTGGTAGAAAAGAATCTCTTCCTCTCCCAGGAGCTCATGACGCTCTGCGGCATTGGAATGTGTGGTGAGTGCGTCTGTGGTGACCGCCTTACCTGTCAGTGGGGCACGTTCATGGAGTACACCTACCTCAAGGAGAACGCCCCGGCGTTACTAGCGTATGATTGATCCCCACGTTCACCTCCGCGATTGGAGCCAAAGTGAAAAAGAGACGCTCGCTCACGGCTTGGGTGTTGCCCAACGCTGTGGCTTTACCGCCCTTATCGACATGCCTAACACCAATCCACCCCTGACGCATAGAGCGGAAATTATACGGCGAATCGCCGATGCAGAGGCAGCAAATAAAGCGGTTCGTTACCACCTCTGGGCGGGGGTGACGAGCCAAAGTGATCAAATCGCTGAGGTTGTTGATGTCGTCGCAGAGCTTTTTCCCACCGTTGTTGGCGTAAAGCTCTTCGCTGGGCACTCAACGGGGAATATGGGCCTCATTGAAGAGGATGTTCAGCGCTCAGTCTATTCGAACCTCGCTGCATTGAAGTACCGAGGGGTGATCGCCCTCCACTGTGAAAAAGAAGCACTGCTTAGACCTGAGCTCTATGATCCAACCGATTACTCAACCCACAGCCTCGCGCGCCCCCCGGAGGCGGAGGTTGAATCAATTAACGATCAGCTCACCCTGAGTAACGAAGCGGGCTTTGAAGGGCACCTTCATATCTGCCACCTCTCGACGATTGAAGGCCTTCAGGTGATTGAAGAGGCAAAGGGCGAAGGAAGAAGAATTACCTGTGGGGTAACTCCCCACCACCTTCTGCTTAATGAAGAGTTAGCGAAAGAATCCTTTCGCTACGCGAAGATGAACCCACCGCTACGCAGTGAAGAAACCCGAGCAGCGCTCTTTGACGCCCTCCTAGAAGGACGAATCGATTGGATTGAAAGTGACCACGCTCCCCACACCATCGCCGATAAAGAGGCGGGGGCAAGTGGAATACCCGGCTTTAGTGGAATGCTACTCTTACTAAGAGTTCTCTACGAGCACAACGTTGAGGATTCTTTTCTTCAGGGTCTCTTTGGGGTGAACGTTCAACACACCCTCGGTCTTACCTCGTATCCGATCGTTCTTCCAAAGAAGGAGGCCCTTGAGGCTTTGATTCAAAAAGCTGCTTTAGAATACCCGTTCGATAGCTTTAGAGGCCTATCTCACTCGCTACGCTTTGGAGTGCCTCGATCGTAAAGGCGATAATATCATTAAGTTCAAGACCGAGCAGGGCAGCTCCGTTTGCGATAACCTCGCGATTTACCCCAGCGGCAAAGGATGGGCTTGACCACTTCTTCTTCACACTCTTTACGCTCATTCCCTCCATGCGATTCGGGCGCATTAGCGCGTTGGCGTAGATAAGGCCGGTAAGTTCATCGATCGTGTAGAGAACTTTCTCCATGAAGAGCTCGGGTTTCACATCGCTGCAGAGACCCCACCCGTGGCTGACGACGGCGCGAATAAACGCCTCGTCAAAGCCGTGTTCGGAAAGGATTTTTGGGGCAATTTGGCAGTGTTGTTCGGGGTAAAGCGGGTAGTCGATATCGTGGAGGAGTCCCACTTGGGCCCAGTACTCTTCATCGTGGCCGTAGCGATTCGCAAAGAGCTTCATCGTCGCCTCAACACAGTAGGCGTGGTAGAGGTGGGCTTCGTCAGGGGTGTACTCTTTCAGTAATGTTAATGCTTTACTTCGATCGATCATGCGGTTCTCCTTCGCCCAAGTATAGGCGCTTCTTTTTCTTGTGAAAAGAGGCGTAACTCTCTTGTGCAGGCGGTTTTTCCTGTGATATATTCGCTCAGAATTATGAATATTCCCGCCTTACATGGAACATATGCTGAAGAAATCATCACCGAATTAACCGCGCTCTACGCTGAAGTTGAAGAAGCGACAGTGGCGTTTACCAGCGAGTATGGCATCGCCTGTCCCTTTGGGTGTGGGACGTGCTGCGAGCACTTTGTTCCAGATATTACCGCCAGTGAAGCGGTATTTGTTGCTGCGTACATCCTCTTTGAAATGAATGACCCCGAATTGCGAACCCTCCCCCAATCATCCAGTGGGTGTCCTCTCTATCGCCCCGATAGCCCGTACCACTGCTCCGTCTATCCCGCCCGCCCGTTAATCTGCCGCCTCTATGCAGCGAGTGCGTACCACGATAAGTATGGAAAAACCCTCTTTCGCTCCTGCAAGTACGAAGAGACAAAGCAGATGCCCGCCCTTATTCACTTTGAAAAAGCGGTTGTCACGATGCAAGATTACGCCTATCGCCTGCGGTCGATCGATCGCGATGGGGGCGAAGTGGCATTGCTTACCGATCTTGTACCTGAGCTCCTCGATCAACTTCAATTTATCGCTTCCTTCACCCCAATCATCGATAACCCTGAAACACCGCTAGCGGGATAAGGAACTTCTTTACCCTTAGTTTGTTGACTCACCACACCAGTGTCATTGATAATACCCGTATGGCTAGAACGATTAAGGCACTCTTGTTTGATTTAGATGGTACGTTAGTTGATACGATTGAAGATATCGGAGCCGCATTCTCAGCAGCGATCGCCCTTGAAGGATTGGAACGGGCGAGTGTGACCGAGACGAAGCTCGTCGTTGGCCGTGGCCTCGTCAATGCGTTAAAAGATTTACTTGTGCTAAGGAATCATGAAGTCAGCGAAGAGCGCTTTAATGAGCTGCTCGCTCACCTCTACGACTACTACCAAAATCACCCCGTCGTCTACTCTAAGCCATTTGATGGAATCGTTGATCTGGTCAATGAACTCAGTGGTGAGTATCAAATCGGGGTCCTCTCCAATAAAGAGCACACCCTCACTCAGCACGTTGTCGAGACATTGATGGGAAATCTGCCGTGGGAAGTTGTTCGAGGGATGGATGACTCCTATCCTCGAAAGCCCGATCCGGGGGCGTTCACTCCCTTTGTAGAAACAATGAACGTGAGCCTTGATGAAATCCTTCTCATCGGGGACAGTGAAGTAGATTACCAAAGTGCAGTAAATGCTGGATGTGAATCGATTCTTGTTTCCTGGGGATTTAGACCGAAAGAAGCGCTCAATCGCCTTGATGGAGCAACCATAGTGGATACTATAGCCGAATTGAAGGAGGCTCTTGATGCGGTACAATGAAAAAGACTTGAAGCAAAAAGCAACACTCTACCTTGAGGTTGAAAGTGACGAACGCTTTAAAGCAGAAGTTCAAGAAGAGCTCGAAGGTGGCCAATGGGGCGAGTTGTACGAGCGTTTTTACACAACCCTCTCCTTTGGGACAGCGGGTATTCGCGGCCTTCTTGGGGGTGGAACCAATCGAATGAACCCCTTCATGGTTCGGAAAGTCACCCAAGGTTTAGCGGAGTACTTAAAGAGCCAATCAGAACACCCCTCGGTTGTTATCGGCTACGATAGTCGCCACTACAGCGACATCTTTGCGAAAGAAGCCGCTTTAGTCCTCGCCGCGAACGGAATCTCAGTCTACCTCTTTCCTGAGCTCCGCCCGGTTCCGATGATCAGCTACGCAGTGCGGTTTTTAAAGACCACTGCGGGCATTGCCATCACCGCAAGCCACAACCCCGCCGCCTATAACGGCTTTAAAGCGTATTGGCGGGATGGGGCGCAAGTGACCCCACCGCACGACTTCCAAATCGCTGACCGGGCAAATGCGGTGCAACCGAAGCAGATTCGAACGATGAGCGAAGAAAAGGCGCGCTCCAATGGGCTCTTGATTCGAGTCCCTGATAAAGTAGATGAAAGCTATTACAGTGAAGTGGTGCAATCACTGCGCAGCGCTGATTTAATCACAAAGAGCTCCGTCCTCGTTGCCTATACCCCCTTGCACGGTTCGGGCTTTGTGCCGGTGACCCGCCTCTTTGATGAACTAGGTATTCAGTGGGTGACGGTGAAAGAACAAGAAGAGCCCGATGGCTCCTTTCCGACGGTGAGTTTACCTAACCCCGAAGATCATCAGGCGATGGCGCTCGTCTTAGCCCTTGCAAAAGAAAAGAAGGCGGACCTCGTCCTTGGTACCGATCCCGATGCTGATCGCCTCGGCTTAGCGATTCCCATCGATGAGACAAAAGAGGAGTATCAACTACTTACCGGTAATGAAATCGCCACCCTCTTAGCTGACTTTTTAATGATCACCCAAACCCAGAGCAAACAGCCTGTGGTTGTTAAATCAATCGTAACGACGAACTTAGTGAAAGCGATCGTTGAACAGCGGGGTGGGGTGTGTAAAGACGTGCTCACTGGCTTTAAGTACATCGCCAATGAGATGGCACTCTTAGAAGGACCAAAGGGCGAAGAGCAGTACTTCCTCTTTGGCTGTGAAGAGAGTTACGGCTTCTTAACGATCGACGCTGTCCGGGATAAGGACGCCGTCTCAACCGCCCTCGTGGTTGTTGAGATGCTCACCTACTGGAAGGAAGAAGGGAAGACCCTCATCGACCGTCTTGGGGAGATCTACGACGAGTTTGGCTACTACACCGAACGAGTGATCTCCGTCGACTTAGAAGGAGCAGCAGGAAAGGCGCGAATCGCCGAGATTATGAGCTCCTTTAGATCGTTAACTGAAGGCAAGAGCTTAGCGGGGCGAACAATTTTACGCATTGAAGACCTTCTTGTTGCCTCTGATGGCGACCTGCCCCCAAGCGATGTTGTAATCTTCCACCTTGAAGGGGGGGAGCGAATCATCGTCCGGCCGAGTGGAACGGAGCCAAAGATTAAATACTACCTCTTCTTCTCCACTGCCAGTGAGAATCGCCCTGCGTTTGAGGCGCACCTAGAAGAGCGAATTGGTGAAATCCAGGAGGCGCTATTGTGATCGAGTGCTACACCTTTGAACGATATAATAAACCCGCCCTTACCCTTACTCCGTTCTTAAAAGAAGGGTGTGATCTAAGTGGAGAGGCGGTGGTGCTCTACGCCAGTGGAATGCTGAACTCCCAACAGAAAGACCAAGCAACGTACTCGCTCTTCAGTCAAATCGACTTCGCCGTTGATCGGTGGATTCAAGATAAACGCTACATCCCCCGTCTTTTGATCAGCGCCCTCGTCTTTATGATGAGCTACCTCTTCTTCTCCCTCGTCGTCCGAGATCCCATCCCGATGATCGATGAGCTGTTGATCTCAACGGCCTTGACCATCGGCGTGTGGATTACCCTCGCCAGGCGGGATACCCGCTCCCTCCTCGCCCAGGAGAATCGCCAACGACTGAAGATGATCGCAGCAAAGCGCAGTGAAGAGATTAACGAGAAGCTTTTTGCGATCGAAGCGTACTTAGATTCAATGGCTAAGAGCAAAGCGAGTGAGCTCGCTCAGCAAATTGCCTCCAACTCCGTTGAACCCCTTATCACAAAACTGAGTGAGCAAGAGCGGGTGAACCTTCTCCAGCTCCTTGAGCGTTACGGCGCGATCTATGAAAAATCGACGATTAAATGGGTCTCAATTCTTGAGCGTAGTGGCTCAAAGAAAGACCTCAGCTCGAAGCTCTACATCCAAAGTTCCCACGGATCGGTTGACTTGAGTTTTCTTGCCCTTTACACCGCATTGAAGCAAAGTGGGGACTAATCGCCCATACGGGGTGTGAGAGTATATGTACTTAGTATTCTCTTTTGCTACGCAGGCTTCTTTGCCCCCTCCTTCTTCTCCTACCCAGCGCTGATCGGAGGGGGCGGGGCCGTTGTTCTTCTGATTGTACTCCTAACGAAAAAGCGTGCCTTCATTGCTCCTATACTCATCTCGGTAATCCTCTACGTGTTATTTGGGCGTGCTGTTCGGCTCACAAATCCAACGTACGGCTTTGAAAAAAAGCGGATCGCGGCCCTCGAAGGGGTCCTCTCTGAAGATTCCCTCTTAACGAAAGGGGGTAATCAGCTCCTGAGAATCAAGCTCAACGAAGTGGAGAGTGAGGAGGGGATGCTCGCCAGTGCTACTGGGGTAATCACGGCACTTATTTCCGCTGATGAAGTCCTCATCGCCTCCTCGCACCTTCACCTCAGTGGTTCATTCACCGATGATGGTTCGCTCTTTATCGCGGAAGACTTCGCCGTAACTTCGCTCTCTCGGCTCGGCTTGTGGCGACGAGGTGTCGCCGAGGCGCTCTATCAGCTACTGGGTAGCCGGATCGCCGATGAGCGAGTGCGCGCCCTTGGTGTGATGCTCCTCCTTGGGCAAAGTGACAGTAGCGCCTTTCCCTTAAAAGAACTCGCCAAAAACGCCGGACTTTCCCACCTCCTCGCCCTCTCGGGTCTTCATTTAACGATCTTTCTCTCCCTGTCAACGATGATCTGCTCTCTTGGCTTTGGTCCGTACTGGGCAAAGCGAATTGGGATGATCCTCCCAACAATCTTTGTTATCATCGCCGGGCCAAAGCCTTCACTCCTGCGCGCCCTTCTGCTTAGTCTCTGCTCGCTCTTTCCCCTCGGTGGGAGTAGCGCAATCTTTTCCTACCTTCTTGCCTTAGCCCTTCAGCTTATCTTCACTCCAACGAGCGTCAGTAGCTTGGCATTTTTACTCAGCTACGGAGCGTATACAATGCTGCTGATCGCACCATATCTTCCCTCGTTTATCGGTAGTACCTCGACGCTCGCTGTTATCGGAGTTGCCCCGATCACCCTCTTGCTTGAAGGGAGTTGGAATATCGGAGGAATCTTCCTTACCACCCTTGTTAGTCTCCTCATCCACGCTTCGATGCTCTGCTCGCTTGGAGTTGTCTTCTTCGGCTCCTTCATGGCCACTCCGCTTTCGTGGTGCGAGGGATGGATTACAACAATCCTTCAGTGGGCTGATACCGACTTGCTGCGCTATGGAGCATTTGAATACTTCATCGCCCTCGCTCTTCTGTTGACCCTCATTATTGCTCTCATCTATGCTAAGCACACCACAACGAAGCAGGAGCACTATGAGCTGGAACTTTGCCTACGATTCCCCAACTGCGATCACCGCCCTCTTAGAGACCAAAGAGTTGGCGATGAGCAAGAAGTTTGGACAAAACTTTCTCATCTCCCCGGCGAGCCGACAGCGAATCGTCAATCTGTTGAACCCTGAAGAAGGCTCGACGGTGTGGGAGGTAGGCCCAGGGATCGGAGCCATTACTACCCTGCTCTTAGAGCGGGGGGTGAACCTCACCGCCTTTGAATTAGACCACGGGTTTTGCCGGATCCTCAAAGGCGAAGCGTTTGGAGATGAAGAGCGCTTCGCCCTCATCGAAGGCGATGCATTAAAGACCCTCCCCAAAGCACTTAGGCAGAAAGGGACTCCCAATTACCTGTGCGGGAATCTTCCCTATAACGTTGGATCGCCGTTAATCGCTCGTCTCCTTGAAGGGGCGAGCCGCCCTAAGAGGATGGTCTTTACCCTTCAAAAAGAAGTTGCGCTACGAATCTGCGCAAGCGATGGATCAAAGGATTGGTCGTCCTTCTCCCTCTTAGCCCAAGCGGACTATGATGTTTCGATCGGCTTTGAAATCGCCCCAGGGGCGTTCTATCCCCCACCGAATGTGCAATCGGCGGTGGTGGTTTTTGAAAAGATGGAGAAGAGTAGAGTCCCATCAGAACACCGAGGGGCGTTTAGCCTCTTAGTGCGCGAGCTCTTTATTCAACCTCGAAAGACTCTACGGAATAACGTAGTCCAATCAAAGGTTGGTTCACGAATTGGGAAAGAGGGGGTTGAGGAGTTACTCGCTTTAAGTAAAATCGATCCCTCCCGCCGACCACAAACATTGATGTGGGCTGATGTTTTACGCCTTAGTGAACACTTGAGCTCGATTCTAGCCAGGTGAAGCGCAGGTACATCACCGCACTAATAATTCCTCGTAAGAGTAAATCCAACGCCATTCCAAGCCAAATTCCGACTAAGCCAAGGGTGGTCATTCGAATGAGGATGAGGGCGACGGGAAGGCGAACGACCCACATCCCGGCAATAGAGATGTAGAAGGGACGGCGGGTATCCCCAGCACCGCGAAAGACTCC
>Ga0265293_10011842_pt1 | contig 11731 bp, 12 predicted proteins | sample Munlanlewell138R_FD_192505 | JGI IMG/M metagenome (GOLD analysis project Ga0265293, IMG submission 192505) | Leachate microbial communities from a municipal landfill in Southern Ontario, Canada - Leachate well 138R | ecosystem: Engineered > Solid waste > Landfill > Unclassified | place: Canada... | reverse complement strand
AGACAAAGCCCCCAGACGGACTCGCTATATGAGGGCGGCCCGCCTGGGGGCTTTGCCATCCGAAAGGCGGGTCAAAATCAAATGCTGAAGCCGGGTCAGTTTTGAACGCTCATTGACAGGTCAGGCCATAGCGGGCGCGAAGCCGTGCGATGCGAAGCCGGGTCATGCGGCACCGCCCTTCTGCACCGTCGCGCGCAGCACATAGCGCCCATGATGCCCCGCGAAGTCGCCCCCATGCGGTTCGGTCACGGTTTCAATCGGCACGCCAAGCGCGCGCAGCTTGTGAATGTATGCACTCCACCGGGGCGCGGGTTGTTCAATCGGGGTGCAGCCGTTCGCACCGGCCCAGCGCAACCGGTCGAGCGCCCATGCTTCACGGCCTTTAACGTAAAGGTCGAAGGGTTCGCCCGCTTCGGGTGTGATGTGATACAAGCCGCCGCGCGTATAGCGCTGGGCTTTCTCTTGTGCTATTTTCGGAAGGCCCGCCGCTCTTGCATGGCTTGGCTTTTCCGCCCCGGTTGCGCCCGCCAGCGCGCCGGGGTTTCTCTTTTCGGCCATCACGTTAAAGCCGCCTGTTCGCGCATATCGCGCAGATGGGCGTCAACGTCGCCTTCCGGCCAGTAAAGCCGTCCGCCCAGCTTCACCGGCTGGGGCAGTCGCCCGGCTTCAAGGTCTTTGTAAATTGCAGAACGTGAGCGCCCGCCAAGCTTGGCGCGTAGTTCTGTAAGGGTCAGATAGCGTTGCATCTTTTGCACCGTCCTTTTTCTGCCAAAGGGGGGGTGCAAAATGTTTGCTGCACCGTCCTTCGGGGTTTCAGGTGGTGCAAAGGTGCCCGAGCGTGTCGCCTAAGTCGTTTTCAGTAAATCTCGCAGCAATTTTTCGCAAACTTTGCTGTTCCATCTCTTGTCAATTTCGAGCAACGCCTTGCCTGTAGAGAGCGATGCTTCGAGGGTCGCGGAATCGTTTGGGAATAACCTTTCACTAAGCTTTAGGCCCAAGTCTGTTTCATGCTTCTGGCAATGCAAAATCAGTTCACGGTTTGTAAACGCAGCGTCTGGAAGTCCAGCATCCTTGCGAAGCTTCTGGCACATTCTCCAAGCCGCAAAAGCGCGTTTGGCTGGCTTGGTTTTTTTGATTGGTTCTTTTTTGCGGCCAGCCTTCTTGATTATCCGCCCGAATTCACGCTGCATCCCGAGCCATGCCCAGCGTGTCGCCTCTTTTGTCGCACCTAAACCCATGCCGGGCACGAAATCAGCAGAAAAGCTTTCTAACTCCCACGCCTCTTGGTCGGCTTCCGCTTCAAGAACGCCCAAAAGCCCCCTCACCTTCCTTGGTGTCGCAGCTGGGGTTAAGTCAGTTTTGTCAGTTTTGTCCCGAGCCATCAGCCCACCCCCGCCAGCTTCAGCACTTGCCCAGCGCCGCCGGTAACATGGTCGGCCCAGCGTTCGGCCAGCTTGCGCCGTTGTTCCAGAAAGTCGGTTCTGCGATAGGCGCGAACCACGCCGCTATCCGCCACATGCCCCAGCACCGTTTCTGCCACTTCATGCGGGGCGTCGGTCGCTTCGGCCAGCCATGTCCTAAGGCTTGTGCGGAAGCCATGCGGGCGCGCTTCCAGTTCCCGCCGTTCCATATGCCGTGAAAGCGTCATGTCACTAATCACGCCTTGCCGGTTGTTTGGGAATAGGAAGCCGTTGCGGGCGTGCGGGCGTGCAAGGTCAACTATGCGCCGGGCTTCCAGCGATAGGGGCACGCGGAAAGCTTCGGTTGCGCCCTTGCGGCCCTTCATGCCTTCGGCTGGCACAGTCCACACGTCGCCTTCTATCTGGTCAAGGCGGATATTGCGCAGCGGGTTCGAGCGCATACCGGTCAGAATCAGCAGCCGCAAAGCAAGGTGTGTCAGGGTCGGTTCTTTTAGGCTGGCATAGAAGCCCGGCACGTCCGCCCACGCCATCGCCGGAATGTTCTTCGCCACATGCCGCGATTTCCCCAGCAGCGCCTTTGCCTTGTCGGTCGCCTGCAAATCCACATCAAGGCCCAGCGCCGCCGCATGGCGCAGCACTATTGAAAGCCGGTTAATCGCCTTGCGCGCCGTGTCGGCTTTCGTATGCCAGAGGGGCGCGAGCGTGTCGCGTATGTCGCGTTGGTCAAGGTCGGTCACGGGCACGCGCCCCAGCTTCGGCAAGACGTGAAGGGTCAGCGGCGAAAGCCATCGCCCCGCCGTGCCATCGCCTTTCAGTTCCGCCTTGCGGGCTTCGAAAGCATCGGCGGTCAGGATTGCCAGCGTTATATCTTCACGCCGTGCCGCCCTTTCTTCGGCTTCGCGTTCTTTGATGGGGTCGCGGCCCTGTTTCGCCATTGCCCGCCAGCGTTCGGCCAAGTCGCGCGCTGCCGCCAGTCCGATTTCCGGGTATCCACCCAAGCCCATTTCCCGCCGCCGCCCGTGAACGGTCACGCGCAGCACCCATTGCGAGCCACCATCTTCGCGCACAACAAGCCAAAGCCCTGCACCGTCGCAATATTTTCCCGGCGGGGCTTTGCGAAGAAATGATGGGGCCAGCCTGTTGCGCGCGCGCATGTTCGATTTTCCTCATCCACCTATCGGGCATAGAACAAGCGGTCGCGCCAGCATCCACCCAAATATCCCCTTTACGTTGCTGGATAAGGCCGGACAGGTCAAGACAGCTTCGGGCAGTGCGCCCCTTGTTTCAAAGGTGGATAACGGCAAGGCTGGACAAAAAAATACAAGTAAAAACAATGGGTTGGTGCCCTTCAGCGGCACCAGTTTCATCGCAAAGCCGCGCAACCTCAAACGGTTGCGCGGCTTTGCTTTTGGGTGCGGGCTTTAATTTGCTGCGCGGCTTTTGCCGGGTGGGATCAGACGCGTTCAAGCGCGATGGCGATACCTTGGCCGACGCCGATACACATTGTGGCCAGCGCGCGGCGGGCGCCGGTGGCGCGCAGTTGCAGCGCGGCGGTGCCGGTGATGCGGGCACCGGACATGCCCAAGGGGTGGCCAAGTGCGATGGCGCCGCCATTGGGGTTCACGCGCGGGTCATCATCGGCCAGCCCCAACTGGCGCAGTGAGGCAATGCCCTGCGCGGCGAAAGCTTCATTCAATTCGATCACATCAAAGTCGGAAATGGATAATCCCAGCTTGCCCAGCAACTTTTGGCTGGCCGGTGCCGGGCCAATGCCCATGATGCGCGGCGGCACGCCAGCGGTTGCACCGCCCAGCACCCGCGCGATTGGGTTCAGTCCATATTTTGCGGCCGTCTCGGCATTAGCCAGAATCAGCGCTGCGGCCCCATCGTTTACGCCACTGGCATTACCCGCCGTGACCGAGCCGTTGGGAAACAACGGCGTCAGCTTTGCAAGGCCCTCGGCGGTGCTGGGGCGGGGATGTTCGTCGCGGTCTACCACCAGCGGATCGCCCTTTTTGCGGGGCACTATTACCGGGATGATCTCGGACGCCAGGCGGCCACTGGCTTGCGCCGCCGCGGCCTTGGTCTGGCTGGCGAGCGCCATGGCATCCTGCGCCGCGCGGCTGACGCCGAAATCATCGGCGACATTCTGTCCGGTCTGGGGCATGGAATCGGTGCCATAGGCTTGGTGCAACGACGGGTTGATGAAACGCCAGCCGATGGTGGTGTCCTGGATTGTGGCATTGCGGCTGAATGGGGTATCGACCTTGGCCATCACAAAGGGCGCACGCGACATGCTTTCGACGCCGCCTGCAATCATCAACCCCGCGTCGCCCGCCGCGATCTGACGTGCGGCAACCAGCACGGCATCCATTCCCGACCCGCAAAGGCGGTTGATCGTCGTGCCTGTGACGCCTACCGGTAACCCGGCGAGCAGCGCGCTCATCCGTGCAACGTTGCGGTTGTCTTCGCCGGCCTGATTGGCGCAGCCGTAAATCACATCATCCACGGTTTCCCAATCCACAGCGGGATTGCGCGCCATCAGCGCTTGCAGGGGCAGCGCCCCCAGATCGTCGGCCCGCACCGATGACAGGCCGCCGCCATAGCGTCCAATGGGGGTGCGGATATAATCACAGATGAATACTTCGGTCATGTCACACCTCGGCCACGATCAGATCGGCCACAGGGCCAACAAGATGAAGTTTTGCCCCGGTCAGCGACTGCAGCTTGTCCAGGCTGATCGACGCCAGTTTTTCGCGCAGGACAAACTGCCCCTGTTCGATGTCGATCACGGCAAGGCCGGTATAGATCCGGGTCACACAGGCCACCCCGGTCAGCGGCAGGCTGCAGCGCTGAACAAGTTTGGGCCGGCCGTCTTTGGTGGTATGGTCGGTAATGACGGCGACACGTTTCGCGCCATGCACCAGATCCATCGCGCCGCCAACGGCGGGCACCCCTTTTGGCCCCGTAGACCAGTTTGCCAGATCGCCGTTTTCCGCCACCTCATAGGCGCCAAGGATCGCCACATCCAGATGCCCGCCACGCACCATGGCGAAACTATCAGCATGGTGGAAAAAGGCGGTTCCGGGCCGGATTGTTACCGCTTTTTTGCCTGCATTGATCAGATCCCAGTCCTCTTGCCCCAAAGCGGGGGCTTCGCCAAAGCCGAGGATTCCGTTTTCGGTATGAAAAATCGCCTGCCGACCCGGCGGCTGGAACTTGGCCACCATTTCCGGCAGGCCGATGCCGAGGTTGACATAGGCGCCATCCGCGATGTCTTGGGCGGCACGCCAGGCGATTTGCATCGGCGACAGCTTCATGATGCGACCCCGGCATAGCTGATTCCGGCGCGATTGAGATCTTCTTCTTGCTGGGGATTGGGCACTTCGACCACAGCTTGCACGAAAATGCCGGGGGTGATGACCGCTTCGGGATCAATGCCGCCGCATTCGGTGATGCTGGTTACTTGCGCGATGGAACGCGTGGCAGCCATGCACATCAACGGGTTGAAATTGCGCGCTGCCATCCGATAAGTCAGGTTGCCCAGCCGGTCGCCCAGATGCGCCTTGACCAGCGCGACATCGGCCCTCAGCCAGCGTTCGCGAATATAGGGGCGGCCGTCAAAAACCTCGACGGGTTTTCCCTCGGCCAGATCGGTGCCATAGCCTGTAGGCGTGTAAAAAGCGGGGATACCCGCCCCACCGGCGCGGATGCGCTCTGCCAATGTGCCTTGCGGAACCAGTTCCAGTTCGATGTTTCCAGCCAGATAACGTTCGGTAAACACCACCGGATCCGCCGAACGCGGAAAAGAGCAGATCAATTTCTGCACCATCCCGGCCTCGATCAGCGCGGCCAGACCAACATGGCCATTGCCGGCGTTATTATTCACCACAGTCAGATCCTTGGGGTGGCCGGTGGCAATAAAGCGGTCGATTAGCGCATGGATGAGTTCGATCGGTGCCCCGGCACCACCAAAGCCGCCGATCATCACGGTCATGCCATCGTCGATCCCTGTCACCGCGGCGGCAAGATCGGGAAGTGTCTTATCCATATCAAGGCCTCCATCCAGAAGATCGCCAAAGCTGGCTGCGGGCATGTTTGCCGCCGGCGGTGGTGCTGTCAAAAAAATATGACTGCACATGGCGCGATGTCATGTGCAGTCATGGCAAGCGTGCGATCAGAACTGCGACAGGCGATCCAACAGGGCCTGACCTTCGGCCGGATCAAGCCCGGACGTGGTTTCAAGCCAGATTTGCTCCGCGCTTTCCATGGCGCCGACCCAGGCCGAAAGCTGTTCGTCCGACGGCGTTTGCATTGTAACGGTGCCTTCAGCGAGATAGGCGTCGCGGCGCTCGTTTTCGTAATCGTCAGTCACTTGTGCCGCCCATTCCGAAAAATTACGCCCGAGCGATTCATCAAGCACGGCTTTGTCTTCGGGCGAAAGGCGCTCATATTTCCCTTTGTTCATGAGCACCAGCATCGGCGTCATGGTCAAATTGAGATTGGTGAGATAGGGCGCAGGCTCGTGCAAGCGAAATGTTGTCATGGCGTTGAAATTCCACAAGGTGGCGTCAACGATGCCGCGATCCAGGCCTTCGTAAACCTCGGTCGCCGGGAGATTGGCGCTTGATGCACCAAGTTCACCAATCAGACGCCCAACATAGGCCGACGGCGCGCGGACGCGTTTGCCCTGAATCTGGTCGGGGGACAGGATGCCTTCTTGCGACGTGATGTAGTTATATGCCGGTGTGGTAAAGATGCCGACCACTTTGAAGTCATCATAATCCGCCGAGATTAGGCCTTCTTCGAACATGGTGTTAAGCATATCCGTAAGCTCAACCGCCGTTTCCGCGATAAACGGGATTTCGCCAACCGAAGTGCGGGGGAAAACACCGGGTGTATAGCCGGGCACCACCAGCGCGATATCGGCGACACCATTTTTCACCAGATCATATTGCGCTGTCGGCGCGCCCAGAATTGCGCCGGGATAAAGGCGCATCTGTGCCGCGGGGCTTAGCTGCGGGTTCATTTGCTCGATCCACGGCGCGAAAATATATGCCGAATAAAAACCCTGCTGCGGCTCAAAGCTCGATACGCGAATTTCGGCCATGGCGGGGCTTGCCAAGGCAGTTCCGACCATAAGGCTCAGTGCGCCCAAAAGCCGGGCGGTCCCAAAGTGTTTCATTCTATCCTCCTCTGCGGCCCTTTGGACCGGTTTTGTTTCGATATTCTTGGCGCTGCCCGGTTTGATGGCGGCGTTATCGGCCTATGAGATTTCAGTCTGGCGCCGGTCGATTTGAAAGGAATCTATGGCAAGTGTCCGCTGTGCGGAAGCCTAACGCCCAAGCACCATATAGGGCAGCCAGACTGCCGTGGCCGGAATGGCAATCAGCAAGATGACCCGCACTATTTCGGCAAAAAGAAACGGCACGACACCTTTCCAAATCTGAAGCAAGGGGGCGTCAGGGTTTATCGCGCGCACGACAAACAGGTTCATGCCAATCGGCGGGGTAATAAGGCCCACTTCGACCATAACCACCACAAAGATGCCGAACCAGATGGGGTCAATCCCGGCCGCAAGAATGACAGGGGTAAAGAGCGGCACAGTCAGCAAAAGCATCGCCAGCGAATCCATCACCGCGCCCAACACCAGATAAATGATCACCATCAACAAAATCAGCAGCAGCGGATTTTCAACAAAAGGCGAAAGCATCGATGTAAGGGTAAAGGGCAAACCCGTCAGCGTCAGGAAGAAATTGAAAATGCCCGCGCCAATCAACACAAGATAAAGCGCGGCGCTGGTGCGGGCCGTATTTCTGGCGGCCTGCACCATCCCGGCAAAGCTGAGCTGGCGGGTGATCACGCTATAAAGAAACACGATGCCGACACCGACGGCGGCGGCCTCGTTCGCGGTAAATACACCGGCAAAAAGCCCCCCCATGATCAGCGCGAAAATTCCGATGGTCGGTAACAGATCCTTTAGCGCGGCGATGCGTTCGGATCGGGTAGCCCGGTCGATAACGGGGATTTTTTCGTAGCCAATCTTGATCGCAATGATCACCGCCAACGCATAAGCGACAACCCCGATGCCCGAAGGAATTAGCGCCGCAAGCATCATGTCCTTGATCGATTGGTCAGTCAGGAATGCATAAATGATCAAAATCGTCGAAGGCGGTATCAAAATACCCAATGTTCCGCCCGCAGCCGCGCTGCCGGCGGAAAGCGACATTGGATAGCGCGCCGCGCGCATTTCGGGAACGGCAATGCGGCTGATGGTGGCCACAGTGGCCAGCGATGATCCGGACAACATGCCAAAGCCCGCAGATGCGCCGACAGTCGCCAGGGCCAGACCGCCCGGCTTGTGGCCGATCAGGGCGCGCATGGCGCTATAAAGGCGGCTGGAAATTCCGGCGCTCGCGGCCAGATTACCCATAAGGATGAAAAGCGGCAGCACCGATATCGTGTAATTGGTCAACGATTGCCAGACAGTCGTGGCGCCAATCGACAGCCCGCCATCCAGCCCGATGATCATGACGCTGCCCGCGATACCGACCAGCCCCATTGCCACGCCAATTGGAATTTCAAGCAGGATCAGGACAAGAACGACGATAAAGCCGCTGGTGCCAAGTACCAAAACGTCGTTCATCATTTAGACCTTTTTCATTCTGGCATAGAGGCCAAACAGGGCGCCAATCGTGCTTAGGACAAAGGCGGCAGTGACAATCAAAAGCGCTTTGTCATAAGGAAATCCGGTGTCAGGCATCACCCGGAAGCCACCCCAGTTGCGTGTCAGTTCCCGCGATTCAATCCAGGTTAGAAACGCGATGAAACCGATGCTGGCAGTGCCGGACAGCATATTGAGCGCCATGACCCATCGCCGGCTAAGCATGCCGCGGATCAATTCTGCGGTGATATTTTCATTGGCGGTGAACACCACCGGCATGCTCAGCGCCACGCCCAGCCCGACAAAAAGGGTAGAAAGTTCGATAGCGCCTTGCAGGGTGCGACTGAACAAAAAGCGCCCCGTCACATCGACAAGGGTAACACCCGCAGCCATGCCGATCGCTACGGCCGCGCAAAGCAGCAGGGCTGTGGTTATTTTCATCCAGAATGTGGCGAACATCTTACCAACCGCCGCTTAGGAAAATATGTAATCTTTGGGATCGACGGCACCCGTCAATCGCCAATATTCAAGCATGGACCACGGCGCATTGGTGGTCACGCGCCCCTTGCTGTTTTTATACCATGTGCGGACCTGTGGCTGCGTCCAGATCATGGTTTCATGCCGTGCGTCCACCTGATCATTATAGCGATTATGCGCCTCCTCACGCACTTCGATCTGGCGCGACCCATTTGATGCCATTCGTTCAAGCGCATCCATGATGTAGCGCACCTGGCATTCGATATTGAACACGATCGAACCCCCGTGGGCGTAATTGGTGTTCGGCCCATAGATCAGGAACATGTTCGGATAATTCGGCACAGTGATCCCGAGATAGGCGCGCGGATCATCTTCGCCCCAGTCGCGGCGTATCGAATGGCCGTCCTTTCCGTGAACCTCGATGGAAGGCAACATTTTCGAGGCATGAAAACCAGTGGCAAAGACGATGACATCCACATCATTGGCGCTGCCGTCCTCGCCGTAGATAGTGTTGCCTTCGATACGGGAAACGCCGGTGCTTACAAGCTGAACATGATCCCTCTTGAGCATATCAAACCAGCCATTGTCAAACAGAGGGCGACGACTATAGGGCGGATAATCAGGGGTGCATTTTTCAATCAGATCGGGGCGGTCTTGTAATTGCGATTGCATATACGACAGGATTTGTTCGCGCAGCTCGTGATTGACCGGGTTGATGGATAGCCCTTTGCCATCCCAATCGGGGTCTTTTTGCAATGCCGGAAACAATCCATCGCTAAAGGCCCAGAGCAACTGGAACCGATACCAGCGTGCATAATTGGGGATGTTTTCCAAAGCCCAGATCGTGCCGGCATCCACTTCGCGGCTATAATTGGCGCGTTGGTTCACCCATTGCGCAGACCGCTGGTAAACAAATAGCTCGCTCACCTGATTGACAATACCGGGCCCGACTTGCACCGAGCTGGCACCCACACCGATCAGGGCAACGCGCTTGCCCTTAAGGTCAATGGAATGATCCCACTGCGCCGTGTGGCAATAGGCACCCTTGAAGGTTTCAAGCCCGGGGATTTTTGGAATGCTGGGCGCGTTCAACTGGCCGCAAGACAGGATCACACCATCGCTGATGATTTGTTGTGTCTGGCCGGTTTTATCGGTCAGATCGACGACCCAATGTTTTGCCGCGTCGTCATAGCGTGCGGCCGAAGCGCGCTGGCCGTATCGGATATGGTCTTCGATGCCAAAGGCTTTGGCGGTTTGCGCGATATAGCCCTGAATTTCGGGCTGGCGGACAAAGAAACGCGTCCAGTCATGTTTAAGATGAAATGAATAGGAATACAGATGGTTTGGTGCATCTACCCCACAATTGGGATAAGTGTTTTCAAACCATGTGCCGCCGGGGCCTTCGTTCTTTTCGATGATTTCAAAATCGATACCGGCGCGCTTGCAATAAATCCCGGCACATAGGCCGCCGAAGCCGGCGCCAACGATGGTCATGCGGAAATTCTCTGGAAAGCGATCGCTGACATCGACCTCTTGGGGAAGGCGCGCGATATCGTTTGTTTCAAGCCCGAGATCGGCAAGCAACAGCGGCACATAGGCTTCGGGCACTTCCTCGCCCACACAGATATCAATCATGCGTTTCAAATCGGACGGAGGCAGATCGACGGTCGTCAGGCCGGGCGTATCACACAGCAGGCGTTCCATACGCGCATGCAGATCATCAAGCATCGCCTGGGGGATGTTGTCGGCATAGGCGCGCACCCGTTTGATATAGGGGCGGAAGGTTTCGACATAGTCCGTATCGCCGGTCATATGCGCATAACACATAAGCAAGATTGGCGGCTCGGCCTGCGCCAAAGCATCGCGCAATCCAGCGCGGTATTTCGTAGTTGCGATGCTGTTCATGCCAACTGACCTCCTGTGTCATATTATACGGAAGAGACTGGAGCCCCCACCTTATTGAATTACGCGACAACCGGCCATAATCGGGGCCGGTTTTGCCAGTCGCTACGCAAAAGCGTCCGCATGTCGGACAGATCGCAGGCGAGGCTGTTGCATTCGGATGCGGAATTCGGACATCGACCCGTGGCGCACTGCGTCCACCATGCGGACAAATTTGGGGGCGCTGTCGGAGAGCTTGCCTTGCCGCCCTATAGTCCACAATGATTTAACAAGAGGTAACGTCTATGGCCATCAATGCTTTGGCATATCTCGGCATCCGATCCGACAAGCTGGATGACTGGTCCGACTTCGCTGGACGCATTTTGGGAATGCACAAAATCGACCGCGGCAGCACGGCTTTGGCATTTCGCATGGACGATCGCATGCAACGCCTGCTCGTCTCAAACGAGCCGGGGGATACATTGGCATTCCTGGGCTTTGAAGTCGATACAAGCGACGATTTGCAACATTACGCCGCCCGGCTTGAGGCGGCTGGCGTGGCGGTTCATTCAGGGGCCGGCGCTTTGGCGGATCGCCGCTTTGTGCGGGAAATGATCTGGTTTCTTGACCCTATGGGTAATCGGGTCGAGCTGATCCATTCACCGATGCTGGCCAGTGACCCGTTCATTCCGGGCCGTCCCATCGATGGATTCAAGACAGGGCCGCTGGGCATGGGGCATGCCGTGCTGCATGTGCGCGACATCGAGGTGATGATGCCCTTCTATCGGGATCTTCTGGATTTTCGGGTATCCGATTATGGGTTGGTGCCCTATGGCCTCTATTTCTTTCATTTGAATCAGCGGCATCATTCCTTTGCCATGGTTGGTTCCGGCAATGCTGGATTCCATCATTTCATGGTGGAATATCATAATCTTGACGATGTGGGTCAGGGATACGATCTGGCCCAGCTCGAAGAAAGTGGCGTCGCCTATACGCTGGGGCGGCATACCAATGACTACATGACCTCTTATTACGCCAATTCGCCCTCGGGCTTTTTTGTTGAAAACGGCTGGGGCGGGCGGCTTATCGAGCCGGAAACATGGGTGCCGCATGAAACCCATGATGGGCCCAGTTTTTGGGGGCATGAGCGACTTTACCTGACCGAGGAAGGCGGCCGTAAACACCTGCGCGACATGCGCCTCGATGCGGCTGCGCGGGGCCGTCGGGCGCCGCCGATTGCAGATTGCCCGTGGCTGTTCAACGAACTAGCCAAACAAGGTTCATAAAG